>ENA-OSEY01001455-OSEY01001455.1-marine-metagenome-genome-assembly--contig:-NODE-1455-length-16325-cov-9.037605_pt1 | contig 16325 bp, 15 predicted proteins | sample MGYA00248465_ERZ534230 | MGnify/ENA primary metagenome ERZ534230 (study PRJEB26409, sample SAMN06344110) | marine metagenome | isolation source: Sea water from surface | place: Atlantic Ocean:Southern...
GTTCAAAATAACCCCCATAAAGGTTGGTGTTGGTATAATTTATCGAGACATCTAAACATAACATGGGATAATATCATAAATAATCTTGATAAACCATGGAAATGGGAATATATTTCAAATAACCCAAATATTACATTCGATATTATCAATAATAATCTTGATAAACCATGGGATTGGTATTGGATAACCAGAAATGTGAATATAACCTGGGATATTATCAAAGATAATCCTGATAAACCATGGCGGTGGGATGCTCTTCCATATAATAAAAATATAACTTATGATATAATTAAAAGCAATACTATTGCGACTGCCACTACCCACGAATAAGCTAAATCTAAAAGTTCAGAAAGCTTATCAAAACAAAACATACTCACTTTTTCTATAAATGAAAAAACAACATCAATTTTGACGTTTATCATGTCTAGATATTTATCCATCATGAGAATATCTCCTTAAGCTATAAAGCCAAATAAGATTATATTTTGTAGATATATTGAGCTAAGGTCAAATCTGTTGACATTCATAGCTTGATTTCTGTGTTTTTTTTAAAAGGATCATTAAATTAAAAGGGCTCCATAAAGGAGCCCTATTAAAACTTAAGTTCTTTTTTACTTAATCAAATCTATCGGCATTCATCACCTTATTCCAAGCTGAGATGAAGTCTTTTATGAATTTATCATTTGAATCATCCATTGCATAAACTTCTGCAATTGACCTTAGTTGCGAATTTGAACCAAATACTAAATCCACTCGTGAAGCAGATCTAATTTTTTCTCCTGATACACGATCAAATGCATCGTAAGCATTAGTACCTGATGGTTTCCATTCAACACTCATATCAAGAAGTGTTTTAAAGAAATGATTATCAAGCTTATCGGCATTGTCAGAGAATAAGCCCAGTCCACTATGGCTGATACCAAGTGATCTCATGCCTCCAACTAAGACTGTCATCTCGGGAGCAGTCAGGCCTAAAAGTTGAGCTTTATCAACTAACATTTCCTCAGGACTTACTGAATATTCAGTTTTTTGATAGTTTCTAAATCCATCAGCTAATGGTTCTAAGACTCTAAATGATTCAGGATCTGTTTGTTCCTCAAGTGCATCACCTCTACCAGGTGAAAAAGGAACTTCAACTCCTGATGCTTTTTCGATTGCTACATTTCCAGCAAGAACAATAACATCAGCTAGTGACGCCCCAGTCTCATCAGCAATAGGCTGAAGTGTATCAAGAACTTTAGTAAGCTGTTCAGGTTTGTTGACATCCCAATCTTTAAGTGGAGCAAATCTAATTCTTGCACCATTTGCACCACCTCTTAGGTCTGAACCTCTAAATGTTGAAGCACTAGCCCAAGCAGTTTCTATCATCTCTTGTGAACTTAAACCGCTTTCAGAAATTTTAGTTTTCACCGCATCAACATCATAGTCAGTTTTTCCTGCAGGCACTGGATCTTGCCAGATCAAATCTTCCTCAGGAACTTCAGGTCCAAGGTATCTAACTTTTGGACCCATATCTCTATGAAGAAGTTTAAACCATGCTCTTGCAAATGCATCTGCAAATTCTTCAGGGTTATCTTTAAAGTGAAGTGAGACTTTTCTGTATTCAGGATCCTCTTTAAGAGCCAAATCTGAAGTAAGCATGATTGTAGTTACTTTTTGATTTGGATCTTCAACATCAGGAGCATAATTTTCTTCTTCCAAATCTTTAGGATGCCACTGAAAAGCACCAGCAGGACTTTTAACTAGCTCATAGTCATACTTGAAGAGGTTTTCAAAATAACCGTTATCCCACTGTGCAGGATTCTTAGTCCATGGTCCTTCTAGACCACTTGTAATGGTATCTCTTCCCATTCCTTTGCCGTAACCATTCTTCCAACCAAATTGTTGTTGTTCCATTGGAGCGTCTTCTGGACCAACACCAACTAGACCGTCATCACCAGCTCCATGACACTTACCAAAAGTATGTCCTCCAGCGATTAATGCTACAGTTTCATAATCATTCATAGCCATTCTTCCAAATGTCTCTCTAATGTCGTGTGCACTAAGTTTTGGATCTGGATTTCCATCAGGACCTTGTGGATTTACATAAATTAGACCCATTTGAACTGCTGCAAGTGGATTATTTAATAATCTTTCACCAACATATCTGTTATTTCCTAACATTTCTTCTTCAGGTCCCCAATAAATATCTTCTTCAGGTTCCCAAATATCTGGTCTGCCACCACCAAAACCAAAAGTTTTACCTCCCATAGATTCTATCGCTGCGTTACCAGCAAGAACCAAGAGGTCAGCCCAGCTTAATTGCTTGCCATATTTTTGTTTGATAGGCCATAGAAGTCTTCTCGCTTTATCAAGATTTCCGTTATCAGGCCAAGAATTTAAAGGTGAAAATCTTTGTGCACCAGTCCCAGCTCCACCTCTGCCATCGCCAATTCTATAGGTTCCAGCAGCATGCCAGGTCAATCTCACAAAGAATGGCCCATAATGACCATAGTCTGCTGGCCACCATTCTTTCGAATCGGTCATTAGATCATATAAGTCTTGTTTTAAAGCCTTATAATCTATTTTTTTAAATTCTTCTTTGTAATCAAAATCCTCTTCTAATGGATTAGATTTTGAATCATGTTGATGCAAGATATTTAAATTAAGCTGATTAGGCCACCAATTTACATTTGAATGACTGCCAGCTGTTTTAGTATTAGCCCCATGAATAACAGGACATTTATTTTCTTCACTCATAATTGATTACGTTTATTACACTCCAGATATAATTGTAGATTCACTTAATGCTTTTTCAATAACGTTATAAGAAAAAAACAAAATGTTACAAAAATGTCTTAAATATAGTGCTAGGATTAAATTGTGAAAAAAATAGGCATGTATCCAGGTTCATTTGATCCAATGACAAAAGGTCATATGGATATTGTGAAAAAAGCTCTCACTATTTTTGATGAAGTCGTTATTGCGGTGTTAGAAAACAGCGCTAAAACTATGTTATTTACACCTGATGAAAGAAAAAAAATGATTGAAGAAATTTATATAAATGATGAAAGGGTAAGGTGCATATCATTAGGCTCAAAATTAACTATCAACCTTGCTGAAGAAATATCAGCTCAAGCAATAATCAGAGGTCTTCGAGCTATGTCAGATTTTGAGTACGAATTTCAGATCGCAAATATTAATAGATCTCAAAATGAAAAAATAGAAAGTATCTTTTTTACTGCTACTGATAAATTTACTTATGTTTCATCTTCAATGGTAAAGGAAATTGCGCTTTATAAAGGTAAGGTCGACGAATTTGTTGACCCAGTTGTAAAAAAAGAATTAGAAAAAAAATTTAACTAACTCTGGCAGTTTTTGCAAAAGTAAGTACTTCTATTGTTTTGCCTTATTTGAAAGATTTTTGATTTGCATTCCTTGCAGTCTTCTCCCTCTCTGTCATAAACAAAAAGCTTTATTTTAAAATAGCCGGGTTTATTCTCTGCATTGTGATAATCATTGAGTGTGGTACCACCAAATTTTATAGCTCTATTTAAAACAATCTTACTAAACTTAATGATTTCATCGCACTGGATTTTAGTAACTTTATTGCCCCTTTTTTTTGGGGACAGCTTGCTTAAGAAAAGAATTTCAGATGCATAAATATTGCCAATTCCAGAGATAATTTTGTTATTTAATAACAGCGCCTTTAAGGTTGATTTAGAATTCTTAATTTTGTTATAAAAATAATTACCATCTTTTTGAGAAAGTGGGTCAGGGCCATTATTTTCAAACATAGAAAACTCTTCATTTTTTAATACAAGATGAAATAATCCAAATCTTCTTGTGTCGTTAAAAATTAATGATTGTCCTGTTTCTAGCTTAAGAATGACATGATCGTGTTTTAATTTTTGGAACTTATTGTGTACTCGCAATGTTCCTGACATGCCAAGATGGATAATTATTTTTGACTCATCGTTAAGTTGTAAAAAAATATACTTTCCTTTTCTACCTACTTCGATGATTTTTTTATTGATGGTTTTCTTTAATTTAGTTTTATTTACAGGGACTCTTAAACTTGAATTTCTTACTTCTATTTTCTTAATTATTTTATTTTTTAAGAAAGGCTCAACACCTCTTTTGGTAGTTTCAACTTCAGGTAATTCTGGCACTTAGTCTAAAAAATTATTTACATCAATTATATCCTGAGGTTTTAAGCTTCCTGTAGCTTGTTTAAACTCAAGACTTCTAATAATGAAATCATATTTTGCTTGAGATAACCTATTCTGAGCATCAAAAAAATTTCTCTCAGCTCGTAATAGGTCAACTAGGTTTCTTGCTTTAAGCTCATATCCAAGTCTTGTTGCTTCTAAAGCATCTTCAGAACTTTCATAAGAAGCCTCTAGTGATTCAATATTTAATTGCCCAGTTTTTAAAGATGTGTAAAGGGATCTAATGCGTTGAGTTACATTTCTTTGAATTAGTAAAAGCTGCTCCTCTGTTCTAACTTCTTCGAGCATGGCTTGCCTTCTTTGTGAGCTGTTTAATCCCGAAGTAAAAAGTGGCATGGAAAATTGAACAGAAAAACTTCTATTTTCAGTTTCCTCAGGAATAAAAAAAGGTAAATCTAAATCCGAGTCCACGCCATCAAAAGTGTATTGTTTAGAGGTTCTCCTGTTGGCATTTGCATTTAAATCTATTTTTGGAAGAAAGTTTGATGTTCTTGCTCTTGTTTTAGACTCGGCTGCTTCAAGTCTACTTTCTGCTTCTGAAATTAAGAAATTATTTTCAATTCCTTTTTCTACTTCGTCAGAAACACCTTCTAGATCAACAACAGATTTAAAATTATCTTTCAAGGGACTTATTAATTTAACTTCCCTTCCAACAATGGCATTTAATTCCTCAAATGCAATATCCACATTACCTTCTGCAAGAACTCTATCTGAAATAGCTCTATTTAAGGCTGCTTTTGCTTCTGCCAACTCAATTCTTGAGGCAGCACCTGCTTCAAATTTATCATTAATTTCTTCAAATTGATTTTCCAAAGTTCTTTCATTAGCGCCTCTTGTTTTAAAGAGTGACCTTGCTGACAAAACATTAAAATAAGCTCTTGTCACTCTTATCATTAAATTCTGTTGTTGATAGGCAAATTGAGCTTCAGCTGCACGATAGTTCTTTTGCGCTTGCCGTGAAGTAAACCAGGAATCAAGTCTGAAGAGTGGTTGGTTAAAATTTAGGTTATAAGTAAAAGTATTGTAATCATTTTGCAATATTCTCTCTTGATAATATTCATTCCAATTAGTGGATGCAGATAGATTCAATCGAGGCAACAATGCAGAAATTGATTGGTTTCTAAATTCTTTGGAAATTTTTAAATCAGCTTTTTTTGAATTAAATTCTGGGTCTCTTTCTAAAGCCTCATTATAAATTGAAAGCAAATCATCAGCTGTAAAAACTGTGGAGATGAATATTAAAGTTAAAAATAATTTTTTCATGGTAAAAATATGTTTGTATTCTGCATTAAAACCTTTTATTTAACAATTTAATCTTAATATCTTAGTATTCTGTAATTAGTTTCAAATTAGTATGAATAAAATTCCTAAAATTCTTTCAATTGCTGGCTCAGATTCAGGTGGTGGAGCAGGAATTCAAGCTGATATTAAAGCTATTTCTTTCCATAAAGGTTATGCAATGACAGTTTTAACAGCAGTTACAGCACAAAATACCCTTGGAGTTCAAGAAATTTTTCCACTACCCAAAGAGATAATAAAAAAACAACTCGAATCAGTAATGGATGATCTGGCTCCAGATGTAATTAAGACTGGGATGTTAGCAGATCACGAGACTATAGAGTTAATATCAGAATTTATAAAAAATAAAAAAATTGTTGTTGATCCTGTAATGGTTGCAACTTCAGGTGACAGGTTAATTGAGTCTTCTGCGGTAGAAGCTATTATGAATTTTCTAATTCCTAATGCATATCTTGTCACACCCAACATTTACGAGGCTGAAATTCTATCGAATATAAAAATTATTGATTTAAAGACTCAAATAGAAGCAGGTAAAAAAATCCTTGAGCATGGTGCAGAGAATGTTTTAATTAAAGGCGGCCATAGTAAAAGTGAAATTATTCATGATTGTCTTATTCAAAAAGATTTAAAAGAAACAGTATTTAAAAGCAAGAGACTTGATAGTAAAAATACTCATGGTACTGGCTGTTCATTAGCAAGTTCAATTGCCACCCTCTTGGGAAGGGGTTTTGATATCGAAGCAGCAACTAGTAGTTCAATAGAGTACGTACAAAATGGCATAAAGAAAGCTCCAAACTTTGGACAAGGTAACGGACCTATATTACATTTCGATGATTAAGTTTTATGACAGAAAGAACTATTCTTTAATAAATATTAAGCCAAATAATTCTTCCACGATAAATGAAAATATTATTTTTTTTGGGTTTTTAGGTTTGCTTTGTCTTACTTTTGGTATTGGATTTTTTTTCATTGGAGCTACGCTAATATTGCCGTTTGCTGGCATTGAAATTATTGCTTTGATTATAGTCTTAAGGCTCAATAGAAATTGGTCTTCCCAATGGCAAAAAATTAAAATCGATAAACTCTATGTTGAGATTGAAGAACAAAAAGGAAAAAAAACTAAAAATAAATTTGATAGGTTTTTATCGAAATTTATTGTTGAAAGTAAGACTGGAAGAAAAATATATTTCGTAAACAAAAATACCAAGATTGAGCTTGGTTCTTTTTTAACTGAAGAGGAAAAGGATAAATTAATTAATTTTTTAGAGAGGAAAGTTCAACAATTTAACTTTTCTTAAAAATGAAGATCAAGCTGTTCATAAGCAGGCAATCCATTTTTATATTTTGGGTAGCTCTCACCTTGTATAAGTGGACTTAAATAGGAAATGCCTTCATCAGTTATTCTGAAACCACAGTTTGAAATAAAATTATCCGGCAGTACTTTTTCTTTATTTGCAATTTCATTTAAGTCACCAACATCTATTTCCCATTTGTAAGGTTCATTTCCTAATCTTTTAATTATTGGCATATATCCACTTTTGGCATCTGCTGCCATATTTGCTGCGACTTCACCAACTGCGATAGCTTGCTCAACATCTGTTTTTGATGATATATGTCTAGCGCTTCTTTGAAGATAATCAGATACAGACCAATGATATTTAATATTGAGGTTTTTATTAACAAGTTCTGCTAATTTAGGCGCAAGTCCACCAAGTTGGGTATGTCCAAATGAGTCCTTCTCTTTCGACGCTGAATAAAGTTCACCGGAAGAATTTTTTAGACCCTCTGATGCAATTACTACCGAGAATCCATCTTTATCAACATCATTTGAGATTCCATTGAGAAATTTTGTTTCATCAAAAGGAACTTCAGGCAATAAAATTTTGTGTACGTGACTCCCATTTTGATTAGCCAATTCTCCTGCAGCTGCAATCCAGCCAGCATGTCTTCCCATTACCTCAAGAATGAAAACTTTTGTGGATGTTTTACACATTGACTTGATGTCGAGTGAAGCTTCTTTTGCGGAAATTGCAATATATTTAGCAACAGAACCAAAACCAGGACAATTATCTGTAACTGCAAGATCATTATCTATAGTTTTTGGAATAGCAATAGCACACAAATCAAATTTTAAAATTTGTGCTGCTTGATGTATTTTGAGACAGGTGTCAGCAGAATCATTGCCCCCGTTGTAAAAAAAATAACCAATATTTCTATCTTCAAATTTTTTAAATATTTTTTCATAAAAAGATGAATCAGATTCAGGGTCGGGCAACTTATATCTACAAGAGCCAAACATCCCACCAGGACTTTCTAATAAAAGATCCAAACTTTTTTGCGTCTTATTCAAATCATAGATTTCATCTTCAATAAGCCCAACAATTCCATTTTTCCCCACAAAAATGTTTGAATTTGAGAAATGTTTTTTAAAACCATTAAAAAGTCCATATGCCGAGCAATTTATTACAGAAGTTACTCCACCAGATTGAGCATAAAATGCATTTTTCATGAGACTTATCTTATACTCCATTTAGAGCAACATAAAGAATGAAGATTTTTTTTCTAGGTATATCCGGAACTTTTATGGGCAATCTGGCTCAAATTGCAAAGAAAAAAGGTTTTGAAGTTTTTGGAGTAGATCAAAAATTTTACCCACCAATGTCGGATGAGCTTTTAAATGCAGGTATTAAATTTCAAGAAGGCTACGAAGAAAAAAATTTTGTAGATACTGATATTTATGTAATTGGAAACAGTATATCAAGAGGTAATCCGCTTCTTGAGGTCATCATAAATAAAAATAAAAAAATAATTTCCGCTCCGGATTGGCTCTATCAATATGTTTTAAAAGAAAAAAAAGTAATTGCTGTTTCAGGTACACATGGTAAGACAACAGTTACCTCAATGATTGCTCATGCTTTTAAAGAAGATGGTAAAAATAACTTTGGTCATCTCATTGCAGGTGTTCCAGAAGAAATTCATTCTTGGTACTTGGGCGATGATGACTACTTCGTAATCGAAAGTGATGAATATGATACGGCCTATTTCGATAAAGAGCCTAAATTTTTTCACTATAGACCCAACATTTTAATGATTAATAATATTGAGTTTGATCATGCAGATATTTATTCATCTCTAGACGAAATAGAGAGCAAATTTATAAAGCTTCTTCAGCAAATGAAAAAAAGATCAAAAGCATATATAAATACAGGCGCTGTCAGGAGTTCGTTTAAAGATAAAGTTCAGAAATTAGAAACGAATTGTGAGATTGAATTTTTCAATGCTCAGGGAGAAACTATTTCTGAAACAAATACTAATTTAGCATCAAAGATTCTTATAAACTTTTTTGAAGAAGATACTACAAAAAAATTACTTGAATCTTTCAAAGGTGTTAAAAGAAGATTCCAAATTTTATTTGAGAGCGAAAAAATCATACTCATTAATGATTTTGCTCATCATCCAACAGCTATTCAAGGAACTATAGAATTAACTCAAAAAGAATTTGTTGATGCAAAAATCATTCCTATTATTGAATTTGGTTCAAATACAATGCGAAATGGCCAGCATGATATTTCTCTTATGAACATATTGGAAAATTTTAAGTGCTATACAATTAATAGCTCTGAAAAACAGCAGCAGCTATTTAAATCCTTTTCTTCAATATTCTCAGAAAATAAGTTTGAGGAAATATTAAACTCCAAAGAAAAAAAAATCGTTGTTTTGATGTGTGGGAATAGAGATTTTAATGGCTTGCAGATACAATTTTTAAATAAACTTAAATCATTAAAGTCTAAATGAAATAACTAACTATTTATGGTTTATAAAGACAGTTCTGAAAAAATAAAAAAAATATGTTTAAAAACTTTTGACGAATTAAAAGCGAATGATATTAAAGAACTTAACATAGAAAAAATCTCATCTTTTGCTACATATTTGCTTATAGCTACTGGAACATCAAATAGACACATCAAGTCAATTGCAGATAAAGTGGTTGATGATTTAAAGGAAAGTAAAATTGATATTCTTGGTAAAGAAGGCTTTGAATCACAGGAATGGGTACTAATTGATGCAGGTGATGTTCTTATAAATGTAATGTCAAAAGACTCACGCGAACATTATGATCTTGAATCACTTTGGACAATGATCAAGAAATGAAATTAAACCTCCTATACGTAAGTTCACAAAAAAATAAAAGTGCACTTTTTTTGGAAGATGATTTGGTAAAGAGAATTAAAAGTCCGTTGAAACTAGAGCTAAAGAAAATTTTTTGCAAAACAGAATCTAACAATATTGAGCAACAAAAAAATTTTGAATCAGAACAAATAAAAAAATTCCTTAACAAAAATAATTTTTTATTTTGTTTTGATAAAAATGGAGATAAATTCAGTTCTGAAAATTTTTCAGACTTACTTTTTAAACAAACTAAAGATATAGATTTTGTAATTGGAGGTTCATTTGGAATTAGTAAAAAACTTCTAGACTCTTCAAACAAAGTAATTTCTTTCTCAGATATGGAATTTTCTCATGATATATTCAGGTTAATGGCAATAGAACAAATATATAGAGCACAGTGTATTTTTAATAATCATCCTTATCATCAAAAATAATTATGGATAACAGATCATTTTTTAGAGGAAGAACAATTTTTCTAACATTTATTTTTCTTGCACTGATAGTAATCGTTCTTTTCAGATTTTTTTATCTACAAGTAATAAATGGAGATGAACTGAAAGAACTCAGAGAAAAAAATATTAATACTTTTGAGTACGTATATCCAAAAAGAGGGAGAATTATTTCAAAGGATGGTTTTGTACTTGCCGAAGACAGAAAAATATTTTCGATTGCAGTAAATTTAAATGTAAAACCAAATGAGCAGGCAATTGAAAAATTAATTTCTATTTTTCCAAATAAAATTGAAAATCAATATGTCAAAGATATTGTTGAGAAGTCTATAAAAACTGGAAATCAAGAGGTTGTAGTTTCAAAATTAAATCAACAAGAATTATCAAAGTTTTTAGTCAGAAGTAATGAACTTGAGGGGTTTTCTGTAATTGAAAATTATGAGCGAATTTATGATCCTCATCCATCAATATTCCATGTTCTTGGCCACATGGGCTACTTATCTGAAAGAGATAAAACTTATTTCAAATCAAGAATAGATCAATATACACCTTCATTGTGGAGAAGAGTTGGAAAATCAGGAGTCGAAAGGATATATGAAGAGCAATTAAGAGGCAAACATGGAAAAAGATTTTTCTTAAGAAATGCAAGAGGGCAGAAAAAAGTTGAAATAGGTAAAGAGGATTTTATTGAGGGGAGTGATTTAAATATTTCAATTAATTTTAATGCCCAAAAAAAGGCATATGATCTGTTAAATGGTAGAAAAGGCTCAATTGTAGTTATAGATTTAAGGGATTTTAGTATTCCTGTAGCAGTAAGCGCACCATCAATAAGCGCTAATGATTTAAGAGATATCTCTTCAAAAGAGTACCAGGCTTTACTTAATGATACAAAGAGACCACTTTTTAATAGAGCTTTTATGGGTCTCTATCCCCCAGGCTCAACAATAAAACCATTTTTTACTATTTTTGCTTTAAGCAATTCTTATACAAATTGGCAAGAGCAAATTTATGATGATGGATTTTTTAGATTTGCGGAGAGCGGTAGGGTTTTCAACGCGTGGCGTGAGGGTGGTCATGGTTTAACTAATTTAAATAAAGCTTTAGTAGAAAGTTCAAATCCATTTTTTATGAATCTTGCCACAAGATATGAAAAAGATTCTTTTACAGATTTTTTAGACTCTGGCTCATTCGGTAAAAGGTTATGTGTTGATTGTTGGCCACACCAGTTCAGCCCTCTGATATCAGATCAGTGGAAAACAAAAAATTTTGGTTCAAGATTATTTAGAGGTGATTTGGTTAACATGGGAGTAGGTCAGGGGTATTTAAGTGTTACGCCATTACATTTAGCTCTAATTTCGGCAATGATTGCTAAAAAGGGAGATTATGAAATTCCATATTTAGTGCAAAAAGAACAAGATATTCAACAGTTAAATTTTGATTTGACCGAAGAGGATTGGAAACAATTACACGAATCTCTTACCCAGGTAATTTATTCAAGAAATGGGACAGGTATAAGAATTCAGCCGGGCGACATGAAACTTGCAGGTAAAACTGGTACTGCTCAAGTAAAGAGCATCAACTCTAAAGAGGAATATGATGATTTAAGAGAAAATGAAGAATTTAGAGATCATGCAATGTTTATTGGATTCGCTCCGTATGACGAACCAAGATATGCAATATCCGTTGTTATTGAGAACGGCGAATGGGGAGGTTCAGTTGCTGGTCCTGTTGCAAGAGATGTTTTATTAGAGGTATTTAATGCTGATTGACCTAAGAAGCTTTCTTATAATTTTTTCTTTGTTGGGAATAATTATAGCTGGTTCACTGACTGTTTATTCTGTGACATCAATCGATGCTTTTTATTTTGTTCGTTTTCTTCTCATTACATTAATTTCAATAATTCTGGTAAGTCTTTTCTTTAACTATGTAAATTTGAATCGGGTTTTATCTGCAGGTTGGTTATTGTTAGTTTTGAATTTAGCTCTAGTGCTGTCAGTTGAGATTTTTGGAAAAGAAATAAATGGTTCAAAAAGGTGGTTAGATTTTGGTTTTTTAAGTTTACAGCCCTCAGAATTTATGAAGATATCCTATGCACTATTTGTTATTCAGTACTTAAGATTTTTTAATTTCAAGTTTAATATATTCAGGTCTTTTCTTTTACTTTCTATTTTGTTTTTAACAGCTGCTCCCATTATTATTCAACCTGACCTTGGCACAGGGCTGATATATATTCTCTCGGGATTGATGCTCTTATTTATTTGTGGAATGAGGAGGATTTATTTCATTTTAATGGGACTATCTGCAATCCTCTTATCTCCAGTAATTTATAATTTTTTTCTTACTGATTATCAAAGAGGAAGAATAATAAGTTGGTTTTCAACAAATCAATCTCTTTCAGAAAAATGGAATATTTTACAATCAGAAATAAGTATTGGTTCTGGTGGGCTTTTTGGTGATGGATTTCTTAATAGCAAACAAAATGAATTTAATTTTCTTCCAGAAGCAGATACAGACTTCATCTTTTCAATTTTTGCAGAACAGTTTGGATATGTAGGAGTTGTTATAGTCCTATTTCTGCTTACCGTATTTGTGATTCTATCCATGATTGTGGTAATGCAACAAAAAAGGCTTACAACTGATATGTCTCCATATTATCTTGGCACGTACTTTACTTTTATTATTGGATTTAGCTTTTTAATGAATGTTCTGATGGTAAGTGGTCTTATTCCGGTAGTCGGACTACCATTGCCATTTTTCACTAAAGGGGGGTCATCTCTTTTATGCTTCTCAATTATGTTAGGTTTAATTTTTTCATCAAGAGGATTTTTAAGAGGATGAGATTTTTTCTATTTTTGTTTTTATCACTTCATATTGAATCAAACATCATAGAAAGAGATGATGTTAAAGAATTTATTAAATTTGCAATTTCTAATTCAGATCTAGATAGGGATGAAGTATTAGCATTTATTAAAGATGCAAAACCTTCAAAAAAAGCTGTTGTTTTAAAAAATAATCAACCAGAAGTAAAAGCCACTTGGGATTCTTATCGCAATACAAGAGTATCTGCAACAAGAATTATTAATGGATTGAAATTTTTACTTGATCACAAAATATTGCTTGAAAACGTAGAGAAAGATTTTGGAGTTTCAAAATTTTATATCGTTTCAATAATTGGAATTGAAACAAATTATGGAAGAAATTACGGTTCTTTTAATCCTCTTGATGCTATCTTTACAAGAGCATTTGATCCTAAAAGTAAATATTGGCAAAACGAACTTTTAGAACTCTTTAAAATTGCAAAACGCTATAATCTTCAACCAAAAAATATGCGTAGTTCCTGGTCAGGGGCCATGGGACTGGGGCAATTCATTCCTTCAAGTTATAACTCTTATGGGGTTGATTACAATTACGATGGAGTAGTTGATTTGATGGATTCTAGAGAAGACGGAATTGCCAGTGTGGCAAACTACCTAAAGGTTCATGGATGGATCAATGATGCTCTCACAGTTGAAGAAGTTGAAATTGAAAACAGAATCTCTTCATTATCAGAATTTCAGATTGACGAACTTGTATTGCCTTACAGAATAAATAATTTCCGCACAAAAATTTCGGCCGATGAAATAAAAAAAGGAGGCTTAAAATTTAATGAAAACTTTTCAGGTAAAATAACGCCGTTATTAATGCATCAAAACGGAAAAACAAGATTATTTCTTGGATTTGACAATTTTAGGGTAATAACTAAATATAATCGAAGTAGTAAATATGCATTAGCAGTGCATCAATTGGCTGAAGAAATTGAAAAAAAATATTATGAAACAATTTAGTTTTCTATTGCTTATCTCACTAAGTATCAATTTATTTTCATCACCTATTCCAAAACCACCAGATTTAGGTGTTGGAAGTTATATTTTATATGAACCAACAACAGATACTGTTATTGCTTCCTTTAATGAAAATGAATCTGTTGAGGTTGCTAGTCTTACCAAACTGATGACAAGTTATGTAGTTGCTGATCAAATCAAGCAAGGCTACATATCAATGGAAGATGAGCCGACAATTTCTGTAAAAGCATGGCAAACACCAGGATCACAAATGTTTATAAGAGAGGGAACTAAAGTAAAAGTTTCAGACTTAGTTAAAGGAATGGTGATAATTTCTGGTAATGATGCAAGTGTAGCTTTAGCCGAGCATATAGCTGGAAGTGAAGAAAATTTCGTCTATTTAATGGATCAATACGCCGTCGACTTAGGTTTGAGAAATTCTGATTTTAATAATTCAAGTGGATTGCCCGATCCAAATAATGTTAGCTCAGCCCTTGATCTTGCAAAATTAACTGGAGCTATAATTAGAGACTTTCCAGATCATTATCAAATTTATAAGGAGAAAGAATTTTCCTATAGCGCTCCTGGAGAATATGTAGCACCTCAACCAAATAGGAATAGATTATTACATTTAGATGATATGTTTGATGGGGTTAAAACAGGTTATACAAGAGCAGCGGGCCATTGTTTGGTTGGTTCATCAACGAGAGATGATATGAGATTAATTGCAGTTGTTTTAGGAAGTGGCATTGATAAACGATTTGCTGATGTGAGAGCTTTAGTAGGTTATGGGTATCAGTATTTTAAAACAAGAGAAATTGTCTCTTCTGGAGATGTGATTGATTCTTTAAGTGTTATAGCTGGAAATCAAGATAGTGTTTCTGTAGGTGTGGATAAAAGTGTAGTAATGACTTTAAAGAAAAATATTGACTTAGAGTTACAAATATTAGCCCAAGAAAGAATAGTTGCTCCTGTTATTGGAGGAACAACAGCAGGAACATTAAAGATCATAGATGAAGATGGCAATATAATTAATGAATCTGAATTAATTTTTCTTGAAGACGTTGAAAAATTAGGTTTTTTTCAATACTGGTTTGCACTTATTTGGGATTGGATAAAATCTCTGTTTATCTAAATTAAACAAATTTAAAAACTACTTCTCTTAAAGAGTCCCATGGACTGCCTTTTAAGAAACCTTTGAATTTCTTATCTGACTCATCGAGCAAAGAAAGAGCACTCTGAATTTTCTTTTTAGTAAATCTTTTTGCGATCATGTTATATGGCTGAGAGTCCCAAATTCCTAATTTTCTTACTGAGCCACTTCTACTTAATATCATATTTATGGCTTGCAAATCTCTATTTAATAACCAAATGAGCAATGGAATAATTCCTGGCTCATTTTTCTCGTAGTAATTTATGATCTCAATTGCTGAATCTATTTTACTTGCCGACAATTGATTAATTATTAGATTATGATTTTTAACAGAGTTTTCAGAAAAAATATTTTCGATATATTTTGAATCATTAACTATTTTTAATAATTCCATATCATTTAAAAGAAGAGAAAAGTTTCCTTCATATTGACGTTGCTGAATTAGAATTTGCTCATCAGTAACAAGCTTTTTTGGAAGAATAAATCTTAAGAAATTAAAAATTTCTGTTGGAGGCGGCTCTGAACAGTTTACAAAAATACCTTTCTTAAAATTTGTAAGTATTTCCTTTTTTGCTGTTTCTATTTTCAATTCAGTCATTTCTAATACTACTATTACATTTCCAGAAATATTTTTATCCTTTCGTCTAATGGTCTCTGCAAAAGGGTTCTTTTCTTCGGTCAAAGTCTTTGATATATACTCAATTTTTTCTTTGACATCCTTGTTGAGACGATTTTTTATAAAATTAATAAAAAGTACTTTGCTTGATGAAAACATATCTTGGGAAGCAAGTGATCCATTGAAATTTAGAATAAAATCTTCTTCCTCAATATCAAGTTTAATTTTTTTGTATTCAGAATCTAAAAAAGAATTCTCAATAATGTGTTCTTTTGACTTAAAAATGCAGGCTGGTTCTTTGCCGTAAATTACGAATAAATTCTCTTCTAAGTTCTTTTTCTGTAAAAAATCTAGACAACTGATATTCATTGTTGAATATTTTTTTTAATTTTCTCGCAGATATCTAGAATCATAAATTCTCTGTCTTGTTTCTCTAATTCAAGTGACATATTTGAAGAAATATAATTTGTTGGACCCATCTGCATTGATTTAATTTTAATTTTTTCGTTTTGAAATTTAATATCTACAGTCATTGATGTTTTCGAATTAAACTCCAGCCCCTCTGAATTTATATTATTTGCTAAATTTATTACTTTTAGTCCAGAT
>ENA-OSEY01001456-OSEY01001456.1-marine-metagenome-genome-assembly--contig:-NODE-1456-length-16323-cov-5.452665_pt1 | contig 16323 bp, 15 predicted proteins | sample MGYA00248465_ERZ534230 | MGnify/ENA primary metagenome ERZ534230 (study PRJEB26409, sample SAMN06344110) | marine metagenome | isolation source: Sea water from surface | place: Atlantic Ocean:Southern...
ATTTATCACCGACATTTCCTTTAGGAAATCCATTTTTGTTAACTGTTCCATCAAATGGAACATAACCCATTGCAATATTTGTACCTTTTTCAGGATGATACCAAGGTGATGTAACAAAACCGATAGGGTTTTTTCCATCTTTTGATATTAACCAAAAATCTGGAGCATATTCCTCAATTGGTTTTCCACCTAATTCCATACCTACTAATTGGAGTTTGTAAGGTTTTTGTCCATTTAATAATTCTTTTTTCATGTTTTCTAGTGCTTCTTTACCAATGTAATCTCCTTTTTTAGCCCATTCACCTTTTCCGGATAACGAAACTTGATAGCCTAAATTACATTGAAATGGATTATGCTCATTATCCATATCTTGACCCCAAGATAAAATTCCAGCTTGAATTCTTCTATGGTGCGCAGGAGCGATAACCATTAATTTATGTTTTTTACCTGCTTTTAAAACTGCATTCCACATATCTTCAGCATAAAGTGTTGCGTTTCTTAAATATATTTCATAACCCGCTTCTCCAGAAAAACCAGATTGAGAAATAACACAACTTCTTCCACCAACAGTAGCCTCAGCTAATCCATAAAAAGGCATATTATCTAAATCAACTTGTTTACCAATTAAATCATTCATTAAAGCTTTTGATTTTGGACCTTGAATTTGTACAGGACATGCATCTATTTCATCTATCTCAACATTAAATCTTTTATCTGCGTTTACTCCTTGAAGATATAATCCTATATCACTGTCTGATAAACTAAACCAAAATTCATCTTTTGAAATTCTTAATAAAATTGGATCGTTAAGAACACCACCTTTATAATTACAAAGAATTACATATCTAGCTCTCATTGGAGAAATCTTTGTTGCATCTCTAGTGATTACGTAATCTGTAAATCTTTCTGCGTCTGGACCTTTTACTCTTATTTGTCTTTCAACTGCAACATTCCACATTGTAACATGATTTTTGATTGCTTTATATTCAACCATCGCTCCGCCCTTTTCAGGCCTTACGTATCCACGCGGATGATAAATTCTATTATAAACAGTTGCTCTCCAACATCCTGCTTTCATTGATAGATGCCAATATGGAGATTTTCTAACCCTTGTTGACATTAGTAATTCTACTTTTGTTGGTCCACTTTGTCTTAAGTTATATGGAACATGTCTATCTGATTGATCTACTTTTGTAGTATGAGAAACTTTAGAATAATCAACTTTCTCTATAATTCTGCTTGGTGATAATTTTCCGTTGGACTTTTTTGCTTTTTTTCTTTTTTTAGGCATAGTTATTTTCCTTTAGCCAGTTGTTGGTTTCCTTAAGCCCACCAAACGTGTAGATATGAAAATATTTTGTATGCTCTTTAATTTTATCTACAAGATCATTTGGGTCTTTTGGTTTTAATAAATCAATTGCCCTACTAAAATTAGATTTAATAAAATTTATAGAATTTTTTGCTCCTACAATATTAGCAAATTTAATTAAGCTTGATATTTTCATAGGTCCAGTAATTCCAACATGAACTGGGACAGACTGTTTAGAAATAAAATCAATAATTGGTTCTGACTGCATTAACCATTGAGTTACAATGTAATCAGCGTAAGGCTTTTTATCAATCATTGCTTTTTCTAACACTTCGTCGGATATATCAGGACTCCCCTCTGGATGTCCAGCAATTCCTATCTTCATTTTCTCAAAATAACCAGTCTCTAAAAGTTGGAATGAACTATCAAATTTTCCCATTGGCTCCCTACCTCCACCAATTACAAGCGCTTGTTTTACGCCTCCATCTTTACACATTGTTACATATTCTTTAAGTTGTGCCTCGTTAGCCATAGATCTTGCTGGAAAGTGAGGGACTGGGTTAAAACCCTTTTTTACTAAGTTAACTGCTTGCTGAGCTGTTTCCTTAAAATCACCACCAGGTAGCATTGTAATGTATACATCTTTTAGAGCTGGTAAGGTATCTAAGTTAGTTTTTGGTCCAATTTCTATAGAAAAATTCATTCGGCGATCATTATTTATTTTCAATTATCTGTCTATAAAAATATTGGCACTAAATAAGGCTGGCAAATATGGACCTATTTGGATCTATAAATATCTTCTTTTATCTAATATATAAACTTAAAATTAATTATGAAAATTATATTAATAATGGGGCTACCCGGCGCAGGTAAAACAACTCTAGCAGATGAGCTTGCACCAATGTTGAATGCTAAAAGATTAAATGCAGATGAGGTACGTAAAGCTGCAAACGACTGGGATTTTTCACCGGAGGGAAGAACTAGACAAGCAAAAAGAATGGCAGATTTTGCAACAAAGCTAAAGGAGGAAGGCAATTTTGTAATTGCAGATTTTATTTGTCCTACCCCAAAAGCTAGAAGTTTATTTCCAGCAGATTATGTAGTTTGGGTTGATACTATTCAAAAAGGTAGATTTGAAGACACTAACCAAATGTTCATAAAGCCTGAAAAATATGACTTTCATGTAACCTCCCAAGATGCCAAAAATTGGGCACCTAAGATATTTAAAGATTTAAATAAATAAACTAGAATTGCTTATATTATATAATTTAATGAATATTTAATAATGTTGATCACGAAAAATAAAGTTTTAAGGTTTAATATTTTTTTTCTAAAAATTTTATTTTTATTTTTTTGTTATTCCTATGTAAGTGCAGATAGTAATACTATTCAAGATGGTGGAACTGAAACTGATCAACAAAATATTGATGGTGAAGGAGAATTTTTAACTGTAAAGAATAGCTCAACTTTGGCTACAGGTGCAACTACTAAAGCAGCAAACGTAACTGGAGATAGTGTAACTGTAACTGTTGAGTCTGGATCAACTATTAGTGCTAATACCGTAGCTGTTTTTGGAGACACTACATCTGATTTGACAGTGACCAACTCAGGAACAATTACAGCTAGCGGCACAACTGCCATCGATGCAAAAGCTACAACTAATGCAACAATTACAAATAATTCTGGAGGAACAATTTCATCAAATAGAAATACTATTAGAGTTAGCAAAACAGGTGGCACAAATACTACTGGAATGACAATTACTAACTCAGGAACAATTACAGCCACAAATGGCTCTGCTATTTTTGGAACTGCTGCTGGTAATACAGTGACAATTACTAATAAAGTGGGTGGAGAAATTACTAACTCTGATAGTGACAATGCAACTATAAGAGTGGGTGTCAACTCAAGTGTAGCAAATAGCGGAACAATAAAGAATGATGTTGGTAACGACTCGATTAAATTATACGGTAACAATTCAACAATTACTTTAAAAGATCAAGGAATTGTAGTTGGTAAAATTGCTCATGGAGCGGGCATAACTGGTAGCACATTAAAAATTAATCATGGAGTTGGTCAAAGTTATTATTATGAAACAGATGGAGATTTTTCACTCGAGGATTTAGATGGAAACCAAATTGTCAACGGATCAGCAAGCTCAGTCGGTCAAGGTGGTAGCGAAATACTTGATGAATTATTAAGCACAAAGTCTTTAGATATTAGGCAATCTCTAACCAAATATAAAAAAGCAGAAAAAGATTTAGATGATAGAAATGGTTGGGGTGAAATTAATTTTTCAACATTTAAAAGAAAACAGAACAATCAAGATCTTACATTAGGTTTTAATCTTACTGGGGTAACACTAAATTTGATAAACCCTTATAAAGGTAAAGATTTTATATTGTCTTTAGGTAGTAGCAATCAACAATTTACTAAAGATCACGACATAAAAAGATACTCTTTACATTCTGGTTTATATTTTAAAGATCAAACAATATTAACAAAATTTCTAGATGAAAATTTCATTTTAGCAGGAATTAATATACACGATAGCGAAAGAGAAATTTTGACTAATACAAGAGCATCAGGCAAACTTAGTATTGGAGATATTTATGAATCATATGATCTTATTGCAGGATCTAAAATAAATAATGAATCTTTGATACCTAATTTTGGAACAACAATTGGTTTATCATATACCCCTAGTCATAGTGAAAGCCATCTATATAGATGGAGTGGTAAAGGTGTGGGAAATTTATCTGTTTACGTTGATGATGAATATGAAATGAATTTAGGTAAAGATTATAATCTTAATCTTGGATGGATATTAGATGTAAGAAATACTTTTTTTGGAAAAGACCAAGATTATTCAATCAATGGCACTAAAGCAACTTATTCACAAAAAAATGACCAAACTCGTGAAGTTACTTTAGCAACAAATTTTGGTTTTGAAAAAAATATATCTAACGATCATTTTCTTAAATTTTCACTAGATAGCAGAATAAGCACTCAAGAATTGATAAGTTTTTCAGGAAATTTAGCCTATAAATTTGCTTTTTAATTTGCTGTAGATTTTGGATATAAAAGGTGCTTATGAAATTTTTGAGAAATGCTATAATAATTTTAATATTTTTATTCTCAATTTCTAGTTCTTTTGCATCAATGGTAACCTTCAATCAAAGAACAACTGTCAACACTAAAGGTGTCGGTGGTTCGGGAACTGGTTCAGATGATAATGACTATGGACTAGCGGCGGGTATAGAGTTTAACAAGGATGGAACAAAAATGTTTGTAAGTTATGCTCAAGTAGATGCTATGGCAACAGTTCCACGACATATAGTTACATTTAATCTTTCTACACCATACGACATATCCACAAAAACTTTTGCAGGTGACAGTGAAAGATGTGTATTTAATTTAGATACAGGAGATCAAGGCCAACAATTATATGACTTAGAAATAACTAGTGATGGAATGAAAATTTTAGTAGCCTCAAGACGTAATGTTCAAAATAGAGATTTCGACAAAGCGTATGTGCTAAATTTGACTTCACCCTACGATATATCTTCTTGTACTCGAGCATCAGCAACAAACGATCTTGATCATAATGATTTTCAAAATGGTAGTTTAGCTGGAGATAGAACTGATAATAACGACGGTAGATCAAAGAATTTGCTTGAAGGTATCGAAATAAATAATGATGGTACTAAATTATTTTTAATGTATAGAGATACTAATTCATCTGATGGTGTTGGGGGTAGATTATTAGAATATAATCTCTCTACCCCTTATGATTTATCAGAGTCGTCTTTATCTCTAGTCACTTCAGCAGGAATAAAATTAACTGAAAATGTCATAACTGGTGCTCATGGACCAGCCTCTTTAAGATTTAGACCTGATGGAAAAAGATTATTTATTGTAAATCATGCTCATGGTGGAACTTCAAGAATACTCCAAATTTCCTTAACAAATGCTTTTGATACATCATTATTTGTAATAGATGGTAGTTTCGATATTGATAATTTATCAGCCTATGGAAACTCACAACCAAGAGGGATTGCATTTAGCTCAAATGGATTAAAAATGTATGTAACTAAGGATAGAAGCACAAATCCTGATGCTGGTCTTGATCAAGTTATTGAATATGATTTAGTTTGTCCTTTTAATATTATAGCTGGTAAATGTCCTTCAATTACTGAGAATAATGATAGACATGGTTTGGCGTTAGCACAAATAGATATTGCTAAAAGAACTATTGATCATTCAGTAGATACTGCATTAAACCGATTAAAGTGGATAAGAAGAAATAAAGACAAACAAAATTTATCAAACCTAAATATTGATTTTAATTTTACCAATCAAAGATTGGCTTCCTTGACAGAGCTTGTTAAAAAAACTGCAATTAAAAAGAAAACAAATAATGATAAGGACCAGAATGTATTTTATTGGAGCGAGGGAAGTATTACCTTAGGTAAAATTGGAGATACAAGCATTTCTTCCACAAGAAAAATTGATACTAATGCTATCACATTTGGATCCGATAGATTTACCAAAAATAATGGAATAAGAGGTCTGGCATTTAGATTTGGCAAAAACGATGTGGATGTAGGAAATGCTGGAAGCAATTTAGATACAGATACTTATAATATTACCTATTACGATACCACAGCTATAAAAGACGATACAAAGTTTTTAGATAAAATTTTTGGGATTGGTAAATTAAGTTCCGATTTATTAACTGTTCTTGATGGTAAGAATTTAACAGCAGAGAGAGACGGTCTTCAAATGTATGGAACATTTAGAATTAAAGATGAAATAAAAAAAGATAATCTCATTTTAATTCCTTACCAAAGAATTGATGTTGGTCATACTATTTTAGGATCTTATCAAGAGTCTGGTCTGGGAGCTATAAATGTTAGGAAACAACATGTCAGGTCAAAAAAAATAAGAGCAGGTTTATCAGCTATAGAGGATTTATCTAATGATAAATATACTTTTAAGAGACACGGTAAATTAGAATATGTTGCTGATGTCGATCGCTCTTCAAATTTTAAATATAACTATGTTGGTGATAGAAACACTAGTTTTAATGATAACTTGCATTCAGAAGCTTTTCACAACATCAATGGTGAAATTGGTATTGATATAGTTATGCCTGATAGCTTTAGTATATTTTTTATATATGAACGTAATCAAGCAATCGACACGGGGCACACTGATAAAGTACATATTGCTATAGGATACTTGCCAAATAAAGAGACCAATTATGCTTTTACAATTGAGGGCTCAGAAAATCTTTTATCAAAATTAGAACTTAAAAAAGATATTAATGGATTTAATTTAGGTTTTAATATCAAAGATGATTTAGCAAATTCAGGTGATTATAAAGAAGCTAATTTCACGTTAAATAAAGTCTTTTAATTTAAATTTTAAGGGTTAAGTTAACTTCTTTAAAATTTAGATGAGCACGCTTAAAAAAACACTTTTATTTTTATTTTTTTATTTTTGCATATCTAATATTTTTGTTCAAAACGCTTATGCTATTTTAGAAAGTGGCGACACACTTTCTACTTCCAATTATGAAGTACGAACATTTGATGTTTCAGGTGAAGAAGCTACACCCAGAGATGTTACGTTTAGTAATGATGGAAAAAAAATGTTTGTTATTGGAAACGGTGGTGATGATGTAGATGAATATACTCTATCAGAAGCATTTAACATATCGTCAGCTGTTTTTGTCGATAGCTTTTCAGTTGCCAGTGAAGATATTCACCCATTTGGAGTTAGGTTTAATAATGATGGATCAAAAATGTTTATTGTAGGAAGAGCAAATCAAAAAGTATTTGAATATTCGCTCTCTGTAAATTTCGATGTATCAGAAGCTGATTATACTGGAAATTCTTTTGATGTCTCATCGGAAGTTACAAGTATATTTCTTGGTCTAGCTTTTAGTCATGATGGAACAATGATGTATGTTACCGATGGTCAGGGCACTACAACCCGTAGTGTGTATCAATATTCATTGAATAAAAGTTTTGATTTGTCTGGTGGAGGTAATCTTTTAAGATCTGCTAAAACAACGGCAGATATAGAAACTTTAACAACTAATGAACTTGAACCAAATGGTATAGCGTTTAATAAGAATGGAACAAGAATGTTTTTGGTAGGAACAAATGGTAATGACGTTAATCAATATACTCTATCTGAAGGTTTTAACATTTCGACAGCTTCTTTTGATGGTGGTGTAAAGAGAAGTAATAACCCCAACGGTATACACTTTAGTCCTGATGGATTAAGAATGTTTATTTTAGATACTACACTCCGACTAGTACAAGAGCATCACTTGCCTTGTCCGTTCAATCTTTTTGCAGGAAAATGTGAAAAGATTACTCAAAATAGCGACCGTGCTGGAATAGCAGAAGCACAATTGGAACTTGCAAAAAGAACAATTAATATGTCAACAAATTCAGTTTTAAATAGATTGAAGTGGATAAAGAGAAACGAGGATAAACAAAATTTATCTAACCAAAATGTTAAATTAAACTTTTCAAATACCATGCTTTCATCTTTAAACCAATTACCTATTTCATCCTTTAAAAAAATATCAACGACTAAAAAAAATACCGAGTCTAATAAAAAATATTTTTACTGGAGCGAAGGCAATATTACACTAGGTAGAGTTGGGGATACTAGCATTGCATCTACAAAGGAAATTAGTACAAATTCTTTAACTTTTGGTTTTGATAAATTCACTGATGATTATGGTATCGATGGATTAGCTTTCAGATTTGGAAGGGATGATGTTGATGTTGGTAATTCTGGAAGTCATTTAGACTCTAATACATTTAATGTAACCTATTACAATACATCGCCCCTAGAAAATGACACAAAATTTGTAGACAAATTTTTTGGAATAGGAAAATTGAGTTCTAATATTATCACTGTTGTTGATGGAAATAAATTTATAGCTGAAAGAAAAGGGTATCAACTTTATGGAACTTACAGGCTTAAAGATGAGTTTATAAAAGGTAAATTAACTTTTATATCTTCCGATCAATTAGATTTAGGGCATACAATTTTAAAGAGATATAAAGAATCTGGAAAAGGAGATATAGCCATAAGTGTAAAGGACCAACATGTTGGAACATTAAATTTTAGAAAATCAATTGCTGTAGTTGAAGACTTATCAACTGAAAAATACGAATTCAAAAGGCATGGTAAACTAGAGTATTTAGCTGATATTGATCGGTCTTCCGATATTAAGTATAGTTATGCTAATGATCCATCAAATGCTTATAAAGATAAACTAGATGTAGGATCAGTTCATAATATAAACGCTGAAATTGGTTTAGATTTAATTTTCTCTGATAGACACAGTATATTTTTAATTTATGAGAGAAATCAAGCTATAAATTCTGGTCACAATGATAATTTGTATATTGCGATAGGATATTTACCTTATGAGGGTGCTGAATACGCATTTACAATCAACGGTTCAGAAAATTTATTATCTAAGTTAGAATTTAAAAAAAATGTTAATGGATTAAATCTAAGCTTTAATGTTAATGATGATTTAACAAATTTAGGAGATAACAGAGAAGCTAATATTGTATTAAATAAAGTCTTTTAATTTTAATTAATAAGAATAAACTCAAACATAAGGAGTATATATGAGTTACCAGTGGGATAATAAAAAACCAACAGCGCAAATGTTAGGACGTTGGCAACCTTTTCATGATGGTCATTATGCTTTGTTTGAGGAAATAATAAAAAAAACAGGACAAGTTTGTATTCAAATAAGAGATGTGCAAGGAGTTGATGATAATCCTTTTGATTTTGAAACAGTGAAAAAGAAAATTGAAGAAAGATTAAACCCAAAGTTTGAGGGACGATTTAAAATAGTGTTGGTACCCAATATAACAAATATTTGTTATGGACGAGGGGTTGGATATAAAATTGAGGAAATAGTATTACCAGAGGATATTCAAAAAATATCTGCGACAAATATTAGAAAAAAAATGCGTGAAGATGGAGAACTTGAATAAAATGTCAGTTCTTTTAAAAGATCTAGGAAATGGTATTAAAAGTGTAATTATAAATGATCCTAAAACTTATAATTCACTTTCTTTTAAAACATTAGGATCTTTAATAAAAATATTTAAAAAATTAAATAATGACAATAAAACTCATGTCATTGTCATAAGTGGAAATGGCAAAGGTTTTAGCGCTGGTCACAATTTAAAAGAGGTTAAAGGTTTAAAAGTAAGATCTAAATATTTAAAACTGTTTAATTTATGTTCTAAATTAATGATTGATATAGTTGAATGTAGAAAACCAGTTATCGCAAAAGTTCACGGATCAGCTTACGCAGCAGGATGTCAGTTAGCTGCTAGTTGCGATCTAACTTATTCATCATCAGATGCAAAATTTGCAACTCCAGGAGTAAATATAGGTTTATTTTGTAGTACACCCATGGTTGCTGTCAGTAGAAAAATTAATAGAAAAAGAATGATGAAAATGCTTTTAACAGGTGAACCAATAAATGCAAAATACGCAAAAGAAATTGGTTTAATAAATGATTATTATCCAAAATCGAAATTAAATAAAAAAGTTTTAGAAGTTGCAAAAGTTATTTCATCTAAATCAAATGCATCAATTAGAATTGGAAAAAAAGCTTTCTATAAACAATTAGAGATGCCATTAAAACAAGCTTACACATATACCAGTAAAATGATGACTTTAAATATGATGAAACAAGATGCAAAAGAGGGAATATCTGCGTTTTTAGGAAAAAGATCCCCTAAATGGAAAAATAAATAATGCAAGAAATAGAAATTATTTTAAAAAATTCAAAAACAATTGCAATGATTGGAGTTAGTTCTTTAAAAGAAAAAGAGGATAGAACAAATTTAAAAAGAAAACCCTCAACAATTGTTATGAAATATATGCAAGAATTTGGTTATAAAGTTATACCGGTCAATCCATTTGCAGTAGGAGAAATAATTCATGGTGAGAAAGTAGTGGCTAAACTAAGTGATATAAATGAAAAGATAGATATCGTTAATGTTTTTAGACCATCTAAAGAAACTCCTGGAATAGCAGAGGATGCAGTTAAAATTAACGCTAAAGTTTTATGGTTACAGTATGGAATTAAAAATGACGCAGCAGAGAAAATAGCTAATGATGCAAAAATCAAGTATATTTCTAATCGCTGCATTAAACAGGATTATCAAAATATTTTTCAAAAAGTTAATCCAGTTTTTCCAGCATTAAAAAATTAAACAACCCATAAAATGCTGAGAATATTTTTAGTTTCAATTTTGCTTTTTAATACCAACGTTTTTGCAGAAGATTTAAAAAAAGTTTACTTTGGTGGAGGGTGTTTTTGGTGCATGGAAGAGTCTTTTGATAAAGCCGAAGGAGTAAAAGATGTGATTTCTGGTTATTCTGGTGGGACAACAAAAAATCCAACATATAAAGAAGTAACATACGGAAATACTGGACACTTTGAAGTAGTTGAAATTGTCTATGACAGTAAAATTACAAATTTCGAAAATTTGTTAAATATCTTTTGGAAAAATATAGATCCATTCGATAAGGCTGGTCAATTTTGTGATAAAGGATATAGCTACAGATCAGTTGCGTTTTACCAAAACCAAGAACAAAAAAAATTAATAGAAAAAAGAATCAAAGAAATTGAGCTTCAGTATAATAAAAGTGTAGTAACTTATGTTAGAGATTTTGATAAGTTCTATAAAGCTGAAGATTACCACCAAAATTATTATCAAACTAATTTTATTAACTACTTACTTTATAAAAAGGGTTGTGGTAGAGAGAATAGACTAGATCAAATCTGGAAAAAATGAAAAATATTTTTATTGTCTACGGTCACTACAATCAAAATTCATTTAACGCAGCTATAAAGAATACATTTACAGAAGCTGCTCAAAAAAAAGGACACACTGTTGATTGTGTAGATTTATATAAAGAGAAGTTCAACCCAGTTTATGCAGGTGAAAAACCAGATGAAGTAGTTTTAGATCATCAAAAGAGAATTGATAAATCAGATGTAATAGTTTTAGTAGCACCTATTTGGAACTATCGAATGCCAGCAATTGTAGAGGGTTGGATTGACAGAGTGCTTTCACCGCCTTGGGCATTTACTTTTAAAAAGTTATTTGGAAATTATGGTTACCCAAAAGGAAATTTAAAAGGAAAAAAAGTTATTATATTTTGTACTTATGGCTCACCAAGATTTGCAGTGACAACTTTCTTTTTAAATATGCCTATAAGACGATTAAAAAGAGGAGTTTTTTTCATCTGCGGTATCAAAGATGTGCTTTACAGAAGATATTTTGAGGTTCCTTTCGTATCAGATGAAAAAAGAAAAAAATATTTAAAAGACGTAGAAAATACCGCTACCAGTTTATAATTTATTTTTTTAACTTGTTAGAAAATTTTAAATTCTCAGAATTAAATTTTGATGAGTTTTCTTTAATATATTGATCCATAATTTTTAATTTTTCATCTTCAAACTCTGCAACTTTTCTCTGATTTAAATCAACATATAATGACAAAACCTCAATTGTTGATGCAACATATTTTTTTTCTTTATGAATCATTTCAAGTTTGTATTGAAGTCTTTTTTTGTCGTGATCAAAAAAAATTAAGTTAACATCTACATCTTCTCCTTCTTTTACTTCTTGATTATAAGTAATATGAGACTCCACAACCATTGTGCTTTTTTTTGTAGTTTTTGCAGACTCTTCTCCCATTTGAAACTTATTCATTAATATTTCTGCACCAAATATATCAAATATCAAAACGTAGTATGCGACATTCATGTGTCCATTATAATCAGTCCAATCCTTAATTATTTTTTTTGATGTTAAATAAAGAGTCATTTTTTCTTAAATTTATATTTAAATATTATATTATAAAATTGTGAAATTTAATATTTTTAAAACATTTTTTTTTATAATAATTTTTTTTAATACAAACTTTTCTTACGCAGAAATTTTAAAACCTAATATTTCTATTATGCCATCTGAAGTTGTCAAAATACAATTAAGTAGTTTACAAAATAACAATTCTCCTAATATCGACTCTGGAATTTTACAAACTTGGGAATTCGCACATCCAAAAAATAAAAGTTTTACAGGTCCTTATGATAAATTTAAAAATATGATTAAAAAAGACTCATATTCAATCTTAATTAATCATAAGTCGCACGAAGTAAAAGAGATGTTTAAAAATGAAAACGTTGCTACATATGAAGTAGTTATTTTAGGAAAAGATAAAAAATTTTATAAATTTAAATGGCAAGTAGAAAAGTATAATAAAGAAGGACCACTTAAAAATTGCTGGTTAACAACAGCTGTTTTAGCACCAAAAGTGTTAGGTTCTTCCGTTTAATTGTTCTCAGCTGGTTTAACTTTCCCATTTTCCATTTTTGGAGGTGTATATTTTGTATCTGGGAGAAAACTACCATCGAACCTGAAGTAAACTAAAGTTAAAATTAAAAGTATTAAGCTTGTTAAAGAAAGTGCTAGGAAAGGTATTTTTTTATCTGACAATTTAAAAGCAAATTTAATTAAATAAAAAGTTATAAAAGGAGCTAAAATACTCAGTATAATTAATATTTTTTTTGTCATAGTGCGTCATTAGAATTATATATTAAAATCCCTATTTTGGTAATTTCACAAAATGTCTAAGCCTCCTTTTTATTTAAGAATCCCAATTTTAATGGCGATCCTTTGTCTACCACCTATTGGTGCAACCCAAATTGGATGGTATTTTTGGGGTAAAGCAGTGGGTCTTAATTGTGGAATGATTGTAGGTGCTATCAGCGTTACTGTGGCAGGTTACCTTATGTATATAAAAGACTGGCGAGACTTTGAGGATGATTAGCAAAAATTATGTTTCGTAAATTATCAAAATTTAGTAAAACCATATTGTGAAATCTAAATCTAAAGTAGTTGTTGTTGGTGGTGGCGTAGTAGGAGTTAGCGCACTATATCATTTAGCAAAAAAAGGTTGGTCAGACGTTGTTCTAGTTGAGAGAAAAGAATTAACTTCAGGATCGACTTGGCATGCAGCTGGACTATTACCTTTATTCAACATGAGCTATTCGGTTGGTCAATTACATAAATACGCAGTTAACTTGTACGGTAAGTTAGAGGAAGAGACAGGAAAAAATGTAGGCTTCAGTAGAGTATCTAATATTAGACTAGCAAACAATAAAGACAGAATGGATGAATATTTTCAGTATGCAGGTGTTGCACAAACAATTGGTGTTGATGTAAAATTTTTAACTCCAGATCAAGTAAAAGAAATTTGGCCACTATGTAATACATCTGATTTAGTTGGCGCTATTCAACATCCTGAGGATGGTTACATTCAACCAGCAGATTTAACGCAAGCTTTGGCTACAGGAGCAAGAAATAGAGGTGCAGAAATTTATAGAAACACAACAGTTGTAGGAATTAAACAAACTAAAGATGGTTGGGTTGTTGAAACAGATAAAGGATCAATAGAGTGTGAACATGTAATTTCTTGTTCAGGAAATTTTGCAAGACAAACTGGTAAAATGGTAGGATTAGATATTCCTGTTATACCAGTTGAGCATCAATACATTGTTACAGAACCTCATCCAGAAATTCAAAAAAGAAAAAAAGAAGGTTTACCTGAAATGGGAGTTTTAAGAGATAGTGATAGCAGATGGTATATGAGAGAAGAAGCAGGAGGATTAATTTTAGGTCCATATGAAGATGGTGCCCCAGCATGTTATGTTAATGGACCATCTAAAGAGTCAGAGTATGAATTGTTTCAAGAAGATTTAGATAGACTAGCACCTCATATAGAGGGTGCGATACATAGAGTTCCAGCTTTTGGTGAAGTTGGAGTTAAGAAAGTTTATAATGGTGCAATTTGTTATACGCCTGATGGAAACCCAATTGTTGGACCAGCTTGGGGATTAAAAAATTTTTGGATTAATGAGGGACACAGTTTTGGAATAACTGCCGCTGGAGGAGCAGGTTGGCAATTAGCCGAGTGGATTGTTGATGGAGAACCTACAATTGATATGCTTGGTGTTGAACCAAGAAGATACGGTGACTATTGCTCTAAATCATATTTGATTAAAAAGAATGAAGAGGCTTATAGCCATGTTTTTATAAATCATTTCCCAGATGAAGAAAGACCTGCAGCAAGACCTCTAAGAACAGCTCCGTGTTACGATAGAATGAAAAATTTAGGTGCTGTGTTTGGTCAAAAATTTGGTTGGGAGAGACCGAATTTTTTCGCAACAGATGGAATGGAACAAAAAGATGATTGGTCATTTAGAAGATCTAAATGGTTCAGTGCTATAGAAAAAGAATGCAAGAATGTAAGAGAAAATGTTGGCCTGCTAGATATGACGGCTTTTGCAAAATGTAGAATAAAAGGACCTGGCGCTGAGGCTTTTTTAGATAAGCTTGTAGCAAATAAATTACCAAAAAAAATTGGAAGAATTAATCTTTGCCACGCACTAAATACAAAAGGGGGAGTTCACTCAGAATTTACAATCATGAGAGAGTCTGAAACAAGTTTTTATCTAGTTTCTGCTGGTGCTTTTCAAAGATTAGACCACGATTGGATTTTAAAATGGATGCCAAATGATGGATCTGTTCAATTTGAAAATTTAACAAATAGCAATGGTGTTCTTGTTGTTGCAGGGCCAAAAGCTAGAGAACTAATGCAAAAAGTTTCAAAAGATGATTTTTCAAATGAAAACTTTAAATGGTTAAGCTCTAAAATGGTTGATGTAGGTTACGCACCTGTAAATGCAATGAGGGTGAATTTTGTAGGAGAGCTTGGATGGGAACTTCATCATCCAATTGAATATCAAAATCACATTTTTGATAAATTAATGGAAGCAGGAAAAGATTTAGGAATTAAACCTTTTGGTATTAGAGCCATGAATAGTTTAAGAGTTGAAAAATCATACAAACTGGTAGGTACAGAATTATCTATCGAATACTCACCATATGAAAGTGGTTTAGATAGATTCATTCATCCAAATAAAGGAAGCTTTATAGGTTTAGAAGCTTTAAACAAGTGGAGAGAAAAGGGATTTAATAATAAATTAGTTACATTAGAAATTCATAATCCAAAAGATGCAGATGTTCTTGGAAACAATCCTATTTATGAAAATGGAAGCGTTATTGGAAGAGCAACAGGTGGAGATTACGGTTTTAGATTAGGTAAATCAATTGCACTAGGTATGGTTAAACCAGAGCTTGGTAATGTAGGACAAAAATTAAAAGTTGAAATTTTAGGTGAAAAATATGATGCAACCATTCTGGAAGAAAGTCCTTATGATCCAGAAAATAAATTATTGAGAGCATAATGAAAATATTAGTAGCTGTAAAAAGGGTAATTGATTATAACGTCCAAGTCAGAGTAAAGGATGATGGGACTGGAGTTGTAACTGACAATGTTAAGATGTCTACTAATCCACCAGATGATAATGCAATCGAAGAAGCGGTAAAGATAAAAGAATCAGGTAAAGCTAAAGAGGTTGTAGCAATTACAATCGGAGATGATAAAGCACAAGAAACAGTAAGAAAAGCTCTTGCTGTAGGAGCGGACAGAGGAATTCATGTTAAAGTTGATGGAATAGTTGAACCACTAGCTGTTTCTAAAATATTAAAAAAGATAGTTGAAAAAGAAAATCCAGATTTAGTTTTTATGGGCAAACAAGCAATTGATGATGATTGCAATCAAACAGGTCAAATGTTAGCTGCAATATTAAATTGGCCCCAAGCAACTTTTGCTTCAAAAATTGAGGTTAAAGAAAAATCTTTAGAAGTCACTCGAGAAATTGATGAAGGTTTAGAAACAATTGAAGTAAATATACCTGCGATTGTAACCTGCGATCTAAGACTTAATGAACCACGATACGCATCTTTACCAAATATTATGAAGGCAAAGAAAAAACCTTTAGAACAGTTAAATGCATCCGATTTAGGGGT
>ENA-OSEY01001457-OSEY01001457.1-marine-metagenome-genome-assembly--contig:-NODE-1457-length-16323-cov-3.769297_pt1 | contig 16323 bp, 17 predicted proteins | sample MGYA00248465_ERZ534230 | MGnify/ENA primary metagenome ERZ534230 (study PRJEB26409, sample SAMN06344110) | marine metagenome | isolation source: Sea water from surface | place: Atlantic Ocean:Southern...
TCAAGGATGCCATTTTATATTACAACCCATGCTAGGATATTGCATTTTTAGTTGATCAGAATTTGATATCATTAAATCAACAGCCTTATTTAAATCATTCCCAGTCACTTTTATTTGATTGCCAGGTCTAGATTGATCGTATCTGCCTCTGTAACTTAAAATTAATTTTTCATCAAATAAATAAAAGTCAGGAGTACATTCAGCTTTATAGCTTTTAGCTACTTCTTGAGTTTGATCATACAAATAAGGAAAATTAAATTTTTTTGAAATAGCTAATTTTTTCATTTCATTAGGGCCATCTTGGGGATGGGTAACTACACTATTACTTGATATAGCGATAGTTTTTATTTTTTTATCCAATAATTTTTCAGCTGTTTTCAAAATATCCTCTAATAAGTGAATTACATACGGACAATGGTTACACATAAAAATAATTAAAGTCCCTTTTACACCCTTTAGTTGATAAAGTTCTTGAATCTCATCGTTTACAACATTAGGTAATCTAAATGGTGGTGCATTTGTTCCTAAAGGAAGCATGAAAGATTCTGTTAAAGCCATTACTACTAAATTTAGATTTTAAAAGTAATATTATAATAATTTCCTTTGGTACTGTCTTATACTTTAAGACAATTTGATCCTTTTTTAAAAATTGTAAAAAACGATTAATCTGAATTTATTCTATCAGGAGAATAATCTTTCTGATGACGTTCACTAATGACTTCTACACCTCTTTGATCAAAAATAAATGACATTGTTTCATTCAGAAAATTTGAAAAATTTTCAAAATCTTCTTTATAAACATAAATTTTATGTTTTTTATAATAAAACGAACCGTCTTCATTTGTGAATTTTTTACTTTCTGTAATGGTTAGATAGTAATCACTAGCTTTTGTCTCTCTTACATCAAAAAAATAAGTCCTTCTTCCTGCTCTAAGCACTCTAGAAAAAATTTCTTCTTGATTATCACTCAAATTATTTGACACTTTGTTTGAAGTTTATAATGAATAGAAAGCAATTTTATTAAAAAAATTAAACAAAACAAATTATTTGCTTTACTCAGCGTTTTGTTTTTCAAATAATTGTTTGTAGTAGCCCTTAACCCCTATTAAATCTGAATGTTTGCCTTGTTGAACTATTTCACCATTTTCGAAAACAATAATTCTGTCAGCATGTTTCAACGATGAAATTCTGTGACTTACAATAATTGTTGTTTTACTTTTCGTAAAATATTTAAGATGCTTTAGGATTTGCTCTTCAGTGTCAATATCTACTGCTGAAAGGCAATCATCTAATAATAAAATTTTTGAATCTTTAACTATTGCTCTAGCAATTGATACTCTTTGAATTTGTCCTCCAGAAAGTGTTACACCTCTTTCACCTAAAAGTGTTTTGTACCCTTTCAAAAAGCTAATTATATTTTTATGAACTGCTGCTTTTTTGCTTGCTTCAACTATATCCTTAAATATAGCAGATATTAATCCATAGCCAATATTACTTTCTATTGTTTCTGAAAATAAGAAAGCATTTTGTGGAACATAACTTATGGAACTTCGAAGTTGATCTAAAGAATATTTTTTAATGTCAATTCCATCAATTTTAATAACTCCATCAACTGGATCATAAAGTCTTACAATTAAGTCTAATAAAGAAGTTTTACCTGATCCAATATTTCCAATTATTCCTGTTGTACTTCCCGCAAGAATTTTTAAGTTAATTTTATTAATCGCCTTAATATTTGTTTCAGGATATAAAAGAGATACATTATTAAATTCTATAGAACCATTAATTTCACCTTTCACACCTTTTCCATCTATTATTTCTGGTTTTTCCTCTAAAAATTCATTTATTCTCTTTTGTGATGCTTCTGCTTGCTGGACAATAGAAGTTACCCAACCAACAACAGCTACTGGCCATGTTAACATATTAACGTAGATTATAAATTCAGCTAAAACTCCAATATCAATTTCATTATTTATGTATTTATTTCCACCAATATAAATTACGATTAGATTACTACACCCTATAAGCAGAATCATTAAAGGAAAAAACCAAGCCTGAAGTTTAGCCAGAGACATATTTTTAAGATAGCTTTCTTCAGATAAATCTTCAAAATCTGAAAAAATTTTATTTTGAATATTATAGGATTTAATTACAGAAATTCCAGTGAAACTTTCTTGGGCATAAGATGACATTTTGGATAAAACTTCTTGAACAAGCGCGCTTCTTATGTTAATTACTTTACTTAATTTATATATTGTAAAAGATAATATTGGTAATGGTAATAAAGTGTATAGAGTTAATCCTGGGGCTATACTTAGCATATACGAAATTACAATTATAAACAATGAAATTGTATTGATACTGTACATGAATGCTGGACCTACGTACATTCTAACCTTTCCTACGTCTTCACTTATTCGATTCATTAAATCACCAGTACGATTATTTTTGTAAAAACGTTGTGTTAATTTTTGATAATGCCAAAAGATTTCATTCTTCAGATCAAACTCTATAAATCTAGAAACATTTATAATTGTTTGCCGCATTAAGAAGGTAAAAAAACCAGATATAAGGGTAGTCCCTATTATTATAAATATGTTTGTTAATAAAACATTTTTAATAAACTCTATGTCTTTTACTTCTGACTTGAGATAACGTTCGACTGCAGTTAATGAGTTACCAATTAAACGAGGTGCAAAAAGAGAAAAAATACGAGCTACAATAGTGATTAAGAATCCTAAAAAAAGTTTTGTCCTGTATTTGTAAAAATATTTATTTAGGTATTGTAAAGCTTTCATCAACTTATCAAAGGTAAGCAAATGAAAATGTATTTATTTTAATCATTAAACTTTTTGTAAGATTAAATTTATCATAAATTTTATTGAGTTAATTTTGCGATAACAAGTTTAAAAATATGTTAACGCGTAGGCATATTCGAATAAAGATTATACAGTCTGTTTACTCTTTTAGTCTAGATAAAGGGAGAAAAATTGATGATCAAATTTTATTTTTTAACAAAAGTATTCTTCACACTTATAATCTATATCTTTTGATGTTATCTCTTTTCAAAGAATTAAAAATTCATTCAAAAGAACAACTTTTGGCATATAAAAAAAATAGCATAACTAAAGACGAAAATTATTTAGGAATAAATTGCTTAGCCAAAAACAAATTCCTAGATTTTTTTGACAATCATCCTAGACTTGAAAGTCAAATAAAAAATAAAAATTTTATAAAGTGGGATTTGGAATTCAAGTTTATTAGACGTCTTACACTAAAAATTATTAAATCGGAAAACTTCAAAAAATATTCTCAAATTAAGTCACCGAATTTAGAAGATTGCCAAATTTCATTTATTAACCTTTTCAAGGATATAATTGCTCCTTCATCGTATTTATATAATTATTTAGAAGATCAAAATTTATATTGGATTGCAGACCTTCCATTAGTAAACACATTTTTATTAAAAATGTTTAAAAATTTAGATATCAAAGATTCAAATAGCCTAAAATTCCCAGAACCAAAGCAGCAGGACGAAGATTTAAAATTTGGTGTTAAATTACTTAAAATAGTCATTTCTAAAAGCACTGAATTACACAATGAGATAAAAGGTAAAACTCCAAATTGGGACCCTGAAAGAATTGCATTTATAGATAAAGTTATCCTTAGAACAGCCATTGCAGAATTACTCCATTTTGAAGATATTCCTGCAAAAGTAACATTAAACGAATATCTGGAAATTGCAAAAGATTATTCGACTCCTAATAGTAATACTTTTGTTAATGGTGTATTAGATAAATTGGTAAAAGACTTTAAAAATGAAAATAGACTAATGAAAACAGGAAGAGGCTTGTTATAAAACAATTTTTGTTAATTTTGGTTAAATTAAAAACAAAAAAATGAAAAATTTTTTATCATGTGTTATCTTAACTCTTTTTGGTGCTTTTATCTCATGTCAGGAAAGTGCTGCTAAGAAAATAAATGGTACTGCACCTGTTGAAACGACACAGGTATCCTCCTCAAAATCAACTACTGACGGACCAGTTATGACTTTTAATAAAACTACTCATGACTTTGGAACAATTAATGAAGGAGATAAAGTTACAACTGAATTTTCTTTCACAAACACAGGAAGTGCAGATCTTATTATAGTTGATGCTAGAGGTAGTTGTGGTTGTACAGTACCAAAATATCCCAAAAACACTGCTATCAAGCCGGGTCAGTCTGAAACCATAACAGTAAGTTTTGACTCAAGCAATAAACCTGGAATGCAACAAAAATCTGTAACACTATCAGCTAATACTTCTTCGGGCAGGGAAATGTTACGAATAAAAGCTAACGTTACACCTGACCCGATAAAACAAAAACAACGTGATGCTCAGGCTAAGGCCAGACAACAAAATTAAATAACATATATAATGTCTGAAGGCCTGTCGGGACAACTCCCTTTCCTATTATTAATGCTGGTTGTTTTTTTCTTTTTCATAATACTACCCCAACAGCGTAGGCAAAAAAAAGAAAAGAATTTTATGAATTCAATGAAAAAAGGGGATAGGATAATAACAAAAAGCGGTGTTCACGGTAAAATAATGGAATTAAATGATAAGGACAATACCTGCATAATTGAGACCCTAGCCGGTAAATTAAAGATTGAGAGGTCTGCAATATCGCTAGAACTCAGTTCTAAATTAATTGTTCCACCTTCAAAAAAATGATTATTTCTTATGCCCGCTAAGAGCGGGTTTTTTTTAAAAGTAGTATGTATAAGCTTATTTTAAAACCATTATTTTTTTTATTTGATCCAGAGTTTGTTCATCATACTGTTTTTAAATTAATAAAAATATCAAATAAAATTCCAGGTATTTCAAAGCTTATACGTTCGATTTATGTTGTAAAAGATAAAAGATTAGAGCGTCATTTGTTTGGTTTGACCTTTCCAAATCCAGTGGGACTTGCAGCCGGTTTTGATAAGGATGCAAAACTCTACCATGAATTATCAAATTTTGGATTTGGTTTTATTGAAATAGGAACTTTAACACCTAAACCACAAGATGGAAATCCAAAAAAACGCATGTTTCGATTAACAGAAGATAAAGGGCTTATTAATAGACTGGGTTTTAATAATGAAGGGGTGCGATCAGCAATAAATAGATTAAAAAAAAATAAGGGTGTTCTTATTGGTGGTAATATTGGAAAAAACAAAACTACTCCTAATCAAAATGCAGTAAAAGACTATGTCTATTGCTTCAACATGCTTTTTGATTACGTAGATTACTTTGTTGTAAATGTAAGTTCTCCCAACACACCAAATTTGAGAGAACTACAGGACAGAGGTAATTTAAAAAGACTTTTATCTACTCTTTCAAATTTAAATCAAACTAAAGATCAGCCAAAACCTATACTTCTTAAAATTGCACCTGATTTAAATGAAAAGCAATTGTTAGATGTTGTTGAAATAGTAACCAATCTAAATATAGATGGTGTAATTGCTACTAATACAACTTTAAGTAGGGTAAATCTAAAATCATCTAAAAAAAATGAAACGGGTGGGCTAAGTGGTTTACCATTAAAAGATAAAAGTACAGATGTAATCAAGTTTTTACATAAAAAAAGTAAAAATGCTTTTCCAATTATTGGTGTAGGAGGAGTACATAGACCAGACGATGCTATCGAAAAACTCAATGCAGGAGCTAGTTTAGTTCAAATGTATACTGGGTTTATATATGAAGGTCCAGGTATTGTAAAACGAATTAATAAAGCCTTGTTAATCAGAGAGAAAACTTAATTATAAACTCTTTTAATTTTAATCAAAATAACTAAAAGACTCCCCATTTTTAATAGAGAGGACAGTTTCATAAATCAACTTAATTACATTTTCGACATCATTACGATGTACCATTTCAACTGTTGTATGCATATATCTCAAAGGTAGTGATATTAATGCGGAGGCTACACCTCCATTACTATAAGCAAAAGCATCTGTATCTGTTCCGGTAAATCTAGAGGAGGCTAATCTTTGAAAGGGTATTTTTCTCTTTGAAGCTGTATTTATAATTCTTTCTCTTAAGTTATTTTGAACAGCAGGAGCGTAGGAAATTACTGGGCCATTTCCAATTTCTGTATGTCCCTCAATTTTTTTATCAATCATTGGTGTTGTCGTGTCATGGCAAACATCTGTAACTATTGCAACATCAGGTTTTATTGTTTGTGTTATCATTTCGGCCCCTCTAAGACCAACTTCTTCTTGGACGGAATTGGTTATGTATAATCCAAAGGGTAATTTTATCTTATTTTCATATAGTAGACGACCGACTTCAGCAATCATAAATCCACCTATTCTGTTATCTATTGCTCGACAAATAAATTTATCATCATTAAGTAGTCTGAAAGAATCAGGATATGTAATTACACAACCAACATGAACCCCCATTTTTTCAACCTCTTTTTTATCTTTAGCACCAATATCAATAAAAATATTTTCTAATTTCGGAACTTCTTCTTTACCGTGTTTTCGAGTATGTATTGCTGGCCATCCGAACACACCTTCTATTATTCCATTTTTTGTATGAATATTGACCCATTTTGATGGAGCAATTTGATGATCACTACCTCCGTTTCTAATAACATAGATTAATCCGTTATCGGTTATGTAGTTTACATACCAAGATATTTCATCTGAGTGTCCCTCAATTACTATTTTGTATTTAGAGTCAGGATTAATTACACCGACTGCAGTCCCATAAATATCAGTTATAAAATTATCCACATATGGCTTGAGGTAATCCATCCAGACTTTTTGCCCAGTACTTTCATATCCAGTTGGGGAAGCATTATTCAAATATTTTTCTAAAAATGAAAGTGATTTTTTATTAAGAATACTCATCTACAAATAATTAATTTACCAAAAATAAGAATATTCCGTAACAAAAATTGTACTTCAAAATATTTGTAATTTTAGCTCCTGATGTATTTATTCTAGATATTAAAAAAAACGAATTTGAATGCTATGTTTTTAATTTTTAAGTAAATGAATCGATTATTTCTAAACACAGTTTTTTTGATTGTGACAAATATTATTATTGCTCAACAAAATAGTGAAAATGATCTTGAGTCAGAATTGCTTTATAAATTTGAAACTGATTCAATTCCACAGTCAGGAATTCGTCTCAAAGAGGTAGTTCTTTTTCAGCCTTTGAAATTTAAAACGATTGATGATTTAAAAGATTATGTTTTACTTAGAAATAGAACCCTTAGAGTTTATCCTTATGCTAAACTAGCCTCTGATCGTTTAGATACTCTTAGCATTAGATTGAAGGAAATTAAAAGAAAAAGATCAAAGAAAATCTACATGAAAAGGGTTGAAAAATTTATATATTCTGAATTTGAACAAGAGCTTAGAAAGCTCTCAAGATCTCAGGGAAGAATTCTAATAAAATTAGTTCATCGTCAAACAGGTGAGACAACACATTCGCTTGTCAAAGACTTACGGAATGGTTGGAGGGCATTTTTATATCAGACTACTGCTTCTATGTTTAAATTATCACTGAAAGACACTTATGATCCGGAAACTATTTATGAAGATTTTTTAATAGAAGATATCTTACAAAGGGCATATGGAGATGGTATTATCGATTTGGATCCAACAGCTCTTACATATACTTTAGATTCACTTTACACCATATGGAAAGAGCCTAAAAATCCTATTGAAAAAAAGTAATTGTTATTTATGGGTGCAACAATCATCATCCTCGCAAGTACAATATTTTAGGTTGTATATATGCAAAAAACCAAGTGTGATTGATGCTCCGTAACTGAAATATTCTTCCAAAGAAAATATTTCGAAAGCTTCATTAATAATAGTTGCTAAAAGAATAAAGCAACATAACCACATAATAGCCCCCAAAGACCTGTTAGTTGTAATTCTGTTTGATCTGTAGACAGCATATAATGAGACAGGTATAATCAATAAACTAGCTAAACGCCACCATGATTCAGGAAATTCTACATAAGTACTTAAAACATTTGGTTGTGAGATGAATAAAATAGGAGTAATGGCACAATGTAACAAGCAAAATAGGCTTGAAATAATTCCCATTTTATCTGAATTTATTGATTCAATTTTCATTGCTGCAATATTACTAAAACAATTTTATCTTTAAAAATTCGGATTATGTTTTTATTTATCTAATAGAATTAAAAAATATTTGATTCAATAAATATTATTTTTGATTTCCAATATAATTTTTGTTAAAGTGATGGTAGATTTTAAAATGTTGGCAAAAACTTTCTATGGCTTTGAGGATATACTAGAAAAAGAACTGGTTGATTTAGGGGCTAAAAATGTTATTAAAGGTAATCGAATTGTTTCATTCGAAGGTGATAAGGGATTTTTGTACAAAGCAAATCTTAGTCTTAGAACCGCTTTAAAAATTTTAAAGCCTATTTATAAATGTAAAATTAATAATGAGAGTAAATTATACAATGTGTTTTATGAATTTCCTTGGGAAAAGTATATGAATATTTCTTCAAAATTTATGATTGAAAGTGTAGTCCAAGGCACAATATTTAATCATTCTCAGTATGCTTCTCAAAAGGCCAAAGATGGTTTGGTAGATCGTTTTCGAAAAAAATACAACAAAAGACCAAACGTAGATACCACTTTACCTGACATTAAAATCAATTTACATATTCAAAATAACTTATGTTCAATTTCTTTAGATAGCTCAGGAGAATCGCTTCATAAAAGAGGATATAGGACTTCAACTAATATAGCTCCTATAAATGAAGTACTTGCAGCTGGACTTATTAATCTTTCAGGTTGGGGAGCAAGAAATGATTTTTTAGATCCAATGTGTGGTAGTGGTACTTTTTTGATAGAAGCAGCGATGTTGGCTTGTAAAATTCCAGCAAATATAAATAGGAAAAGTTTTTCTTTTAAAAAGTGGAATGATTTTGATGCTAAGCTTTATAAACTTATCGTTGATAGTCAATTAAATAAGGTTATTGACCCAAAAATAGCCATAAAAGGTTCAGATAAAGCACCATCAGCAATCAAAAAAACAAAAGAAAATATCAAAAATGCAAAACTTGATAAATTTATTAAAGTAGATCAAGCAGACTTTTTTCAAATAAAAAAAGAAAATAAAAAAGATTTACACCTTCTAACTAATCCTCCATATGGAAATAGATTGAAAGGTGATATAAAATATCTATACAAAAGTATAGGCGATAATTTTAAAGTCGGATTTCCCAATACTAATGCATGGCTAATTACTTCTAATTTAGAGGCTTCAAAATTTATCGGTTTAAGACCCAGTAAGAAAATTAAAGTTTTTAATGGAAAACTCGAGTCTCGTTTATTACATTTTCAAATCTATGAAGGTTCCAAAAAAGTTCACAAGTTTAAATAGTAAAACTATTTTTTGGATAAAAGCGAGAAATTATATGTAAGAGTGTAATTAAATCCAGCACCAAAAACGTTGTCTTGTGTTTTTTTATTAAATCCAGGGATATAAATATTGTCAAAATTTGAAGGTATTTTATCACTTATCAATCGGTTTAATCTGAGACTTATACCGGTGTAAATATTTTTTAAAATTTGAACTTTGAAATTTAGTACAACTTCAAACCAAAGTGCATTTAAATCAGGCCTTTCTCCAGTTGCAAAACCATTTGTAATTGGCAGGTCAGAATTTGTCCAATATCTTGTTCGATCCAGTATGGTGTAGCTATTCAGAGTTTGGTCATGTCTACTAGATCCAATTCTAGCGCCTAGAGTTATATGATTATTCATGCCTTCTAAATTTTCAAACATGTTGTAATCAAATCCTACTTTAAAATAATTACCATTTGTAGTAAAATTTACTTGCTCAACTTGTTTAGTTATATCTAAATTGCCCAATTCTAAAGCAATAAAAAAATTCTCACTAACTTTAAAATCTCCAACAATTTCAAAGCCATCAAAGTCGTCAGAAACTCTAGATAATATAATTCTATATAGATCAAATCCAACTCGTAAATTTATGGATTTCTCTTTTTTTAAATTCAGACTGTCATTGATAGTTATATTATCATTCTCTTGGCTTACAGAATAGCAAAAGCTTAGTAAACTAATGTAAAATACCCAAGTGTGCGTTAGTTTCATCTGATATTGTATCTCTTAGTATTGTAAAGCCTTTAATCCAATTATTTCCGGGATTTAATATTGTTGCTGGCTGCTTTTCAAGAATGTAATTTGATCTAAAACCACATGCTGAGTTAATAAAGCTGTCAAATCTCTTATAATTAATTTGTAATGTGTCAATATTTTCATTGGATGTTCCTTGATTGATTATAAATTCAAATTGTACAATATTTTCCTGAATTTTAAGTGGAAGTGCAATAGAATCTAAACTTCCTCTAGAGGGTAGTTCTTCATTATTGCCAATAGCTAGGATAGAAAAACCTGAAGGTACCTTTCTTTCAGTTTTATTTTCAATGTCAAGCATTAAAATTATTAAATCGGGACTTTCCTGAATTTCTTCAATACATATGTCGTCTCTTTCGCAGTTTATAACTAGTATTAGAGTCAAAAGGCTGGCACAAAACTTAATTATTGGTTTAAACATTTTTTGACTTAAGATGTAAAAGTACAATATTTTCAACATGGTGGGTTTGAGGAAACATGTCAACAGCTCTGCTAATTTTTAATTCATATTTTTCTTTAATGAGTTCTAGATCTCTTGCCTGAGTTGAACTATTGCAACTTACATATACAATTTTTTTAGGCTCTAATATTAAAAGTTTTTTTACTATTTTTTTGTTAACACCACCTCTAGGTGGATCCAAAATAACTGATTCAGCTTTACCGTATTTATTAAAAAAACTTTCATCAAATACGTCAATCATTTCACCTTCCTCAAAAAAAGCATTGTTAATTTGATTTAGCAAACAGTTTTCTTTCGCCGCTTTCACTGCTTCAGGTATTGATTCAATACCTATTATTTTTTTACAATAATAAGAGAGATAAAGAGTTATTGTTCCAATTCCCGAATACAAATCATAAACTATTTCATCCTTTTTCAAAGTGGCAAAATCTTTAATTATTTCGTATAGTTTTTTTGTCTGTTTAGGATTGGTTTGAAAAAAAGATTTTGGATAAATTTTAAATTTTAGTTTATCAATATTCTCGGTTATAAAATTCTTGCCATAAAAATGTATTATATTTTGATCATAAATCGAATCATTTTCTTTTGAATTTACGCAATAAAACAATGAAGTAATTTCCTTGAAGTTAACTTTAACAAAATCAAGAATTAATTTTCTTTGGACTTTATTTTCTTTAAAAAATTGAAATATAATCATCACTTCACCCTTGAGAGTATTTCTGATGATAATGGATCTTAAAAAACCCTTCTTTTCTCGCGGATCAAAAAACTCTAATTTATTTTTAAAAGCAAAATTTCTAATTGCGTTTCGAATCTTGTTTGAAGGCTCAGCTTGGAGATAACAAAAATTAATATCAACAACTTTATCCCATCTTCCTGGTTTATGAAAACCGAGGGCATTTTTATTGATCGATTCCTTTTTTTCAATTTCATTTTTTGTTAGCCATCGATTTTTTGAAAATGAATATTCCATTTTATTTCTGTAAAAATAAGAATCGCTAGAACCAAGTATTGGTAGTTTTTTTTGAATTTCAACTTTTCCTATTTGTTTTAAATCATTGATAACGCTCTTTTCCTTATAAACTAATTGCTCTTCATATTTCATATTTTGCCATTTGCAACCTCCACATATTCCAAAGTGGTCACATTTAGGATTCACTCTTTTTGTTGACTTAGTCAACCACTTGATAGGTTCTGCTTCAATATATCCTTTTCTTTTTTTATAAGGATTTACATCAACTATATCGCCGGGAATAGTATTTTTTATAAAATAAACAATACCCTCAGGGGATTTTGCTACTCCCATACCTTTCTTGTTGATATCAATTACACTTAAACTTTTTGTGCAACTTTTAAATTGTTTTTTCAACATTCTGTAAATTTAGTTTGGTTGATATAATAAATAACTATCTCTTTTAGGTTTTTGGGCTCTATATTTAGTATTTTTATCCATTAAGAATAAGCTTTTGGAAACAATTTCTAAATCAAAATATTTTTTTGATCTTGAGAACAATTACGGTGCTCAAAATTATAAGCCCTTGCCAGTAGTTTTATCCAAAGGTAAAGGAGTTTATTTATGGGATGTGGATGGGAAAAAATATTTTGATTTTTTATCGGCATATTCTGCTGTAAATCAAGGGCACTGTCACCCTGAAATATTAGAGGTACTTGAATCTCAATCAAAAAAATTGACCCTAACCTCAAGAGCTTTCTACAATGACATTTTAGGAACCTATGCAAAATACATTACAGAATTATTAAAATATGATAAGGTGCTTGCAATGAATACAGGTGTTGAAGGTGGTGAGACTGCAATAAAATTAGCAAGAAAATGGGGCTACTTGAAAAAGAGGATTCCAGAAAATAAAGCTAGAATTATTTTTGCAAATGGTAATTTTTGGGGTAGAACTTTAGCAGCTATATCTAGCTCAGATGATCCTGCATCATATAAGGATTTTGGACCTTACATGCCAGGTTATGATATTATTCCTTACAATGATTTAGAATCATTAGAAGTAAAATTAAAAAATCCTCATACAGCAGCTTTTATGGTTGAACCTGTTCAAGGTGAAGCAGGAGTTATTGTTCCTGACGAAGGTTATTTGACAGGTGTAAGACATTTGTGTTCAAAATATAATGTTTTATTTATTGCTGACGAGGTTCAAACTGGTTTAGGGAGAACCGGGAAAATGTTAGCAACTGATTACGAAAATGCAAGACCTGATATCTTAATTTTAGGTAAAGCACTCTCTGGAGGTGTAATCCCGGCTTCAGCAGTTTTAGCAGATAACGAAATTATGCTTTGCATTAAACCAGGAGAGCATGGATCGACGTTCGGTGGAAATCCATTGGCTTCTGCAGTTTGTATGGCTGCATTAAAAATTGTTGTCAATGAAGATCTTGCAGGGAATGCATCTAAGCTAGGAGAAAAGTTTAGGTCATCTATGAAAGACTATTCACGAATTAGTTCTATTGTTAATAATGTAAGAGGTAAGGGGCTATTGAATGCAATTGAAATAGATAATACTCATGATAACGATATTGCTTGGAAAATATGTTTAGAGTTTATGCGGAATGGTTTATTAGCAAAACCTACTCACGGTAATATAATAAGATTTGCTCCGCCCTTAATAATAACAGATGAACAAATCAATGATTGTATTTCAATTATTAAAAACACATTAGAGGATTTTGAATCCTAAAAATTAAATATTTTGGAGAAATGAATGTATATTTTGACAATGCAGCTACAACCCCAATTAGAAAGGAAGTAATAGATTCCATTTCTTCTGTGATGAATGATTCGTTTGGAAATCCGTCTTCTACTCATGCGTTCGGAAGAAATGCAAAAAAATATGTTGAAACTGCTAGGAAGAAAATAGCAAGTTTGCTCAATGCTTCTCCCCAAGAAATTATTTTCACATCTGGTGGAACAGAATCTGACAATATGGTTCTATGTTGTGCAGTCAAAGATTTAGGTGTAAAAACAATTATTTCATCACCTATTGAACATCATGCTGTAATTCATGCATTAGAAGCGTTAAATAAAATTCATAAAGTAAATGTTGACTATATAAATATTGATAATGATGGTTCAATTGATCTTGGGCATTTAGAAGTTTTATTAAAAAAAGACAATTCTAAAAAGTTAGTGAGTTTGATGCATGTAAATAATGAAATTGGTAATATCCTCGATATTAAAATGGTTGGTAAGTTGTGTCATGAAAATGGAGCATTTTTTCACACAGATGCAGTTCAAGGAGTTGGCCACTACACTTTTAATATGGAAAATTTACCTATTGATTTTCTTTCCTCTGCGGCACACAAATTTCATGGACCAAAAGGAATAGGTTTTTCATTTATTAAGAAAAACATTGGTATAGAACCATTTATATATGGAGGTGCACAAGAAAGAGGCTTAAGAGCAGGAACCGAATCGGTACATAATGTTGTTGGAATGCATAAGGCTTTGGAAATGGCCTATTCAAATCTAGAGGTCGAGAGATCTCATATATTAGATTTGAAAAATCATTTTAAAAATTCATTACTTGAAATTTTTCCTGATGTTGTCTTTAATGGTCTTTCTGCTAATAATGAATTTAGTACTTATACACTCTTGAATGTTGCTCTACCAATCGATAATGAAAAAGCAAGTCTTTTAGACTTTCATTTAGATTTAAAGGGAATAGCCTGTTCCAAAGGGAGTGCATGTCAATCTGGTAGCTCCTCAGGTTCACACGTATTAAACTCAATTCAATCTAAAGAACTAAAGAAAAGACCATCACTAAGATTTTCGTTTTCTATTTTTAACACAATTAAGGAGGTGGATTATGTGATTTCTTCTTTAAAAGAATTTATAAATTAATTAGCTTGATTTAATTCTAAATACTATTTGATTTTCCTGTAAAATTTAATTTTATACACTGTTTTATTTCCTACTTGGTCTTCTGCTTCAATTTTCAAGTTATGTAGAGTTGTATCAAAATCATTGTCTTTCAAATTGTAGAATAATTTATTTTTTTTTGGTTCAAATTCGAGCAAAATCCATTTTCCATTTATTTCGCCTCTGTATTTTTTGATACCTGAATAATCGTCTGAAATTTTAAAATTCAAAAAATTATAATTATCTACCCACTGATTATTTCTAAAATTTTGAGCTCTTATTTCTGGAGCAATACTATCCCTACTAATTATAAAACTTCCTAATACTTTTGATTTGGCTTCCCAATAGCCGTCTTTTGTATATCCACTTAAAAAAGATGATTTTCCACTTTTATCTAAAAAAGCTAAAAATGATTGAGCAATTTTTAAGCTGTCTTTATTAGGAATCTTGTGTCTTATCAAAAAGGGTTTTCTTAAAGGAAAAATATTTTCACCTACTTTTAAAGTATCATCTTTTTCCTCGACTTTTACATTCACGTCATAAAAAAAACTCCTTTTTGGAAAAGAAACAGATTTATCTACAAACTCAAAATTATACTCATTTTCTTTAAGTATTAAATTTTCAGTGTCTATTTCAGGCGAAATAATTTCTGGAATTCCTTTGAGGTAAGCCTCTAAATGACAAGTGTTTTTATTGTAGTCTTGTATTTGAATTAATAACTGATAAGATTTTCCATTTTCAATATGAATTTCTCCAGATAAAGTTGAATCTTTTAAAAATGACATTTTTTGTTCAGGATGTAAGAAAAAGCGGTGGATTTTTCTTCTGCTACTAATTAATTCACGATAATCTATAAATAGATTTATATATTTAGAATCATTGAATGATATTTTGTCCATTTTATAAGAAAAAATCTCAAGCCCATTTAATTTAACTTTAGCACTATAAATTCCATTTTTATTTTGAGAAAGATTCTGACGATCAAAAAATTCTAGACCTATATTTAATTTTCCAGCTTCAATAACTCCAGCTGTAGTATAAACACTGTCATTTTTTTTTACAAGCAAAAATTCTTTTCTCTTTTCATCTTGGCCAAAACCTTTGTACAAATAAAAACTTTGTATCTGTGGTTTTCTGGAATCCTCAACATATATATTTCCGTACTGTATTGGATTTATAGGAATTTGACCATTTTCTTCCCTAATTTCAAAATGTAAGTGCGGACCAAAAGATCCTCCAGTATTACCACTGTAGCCGATAACTTCTCCTTCATTAACTTTAAGTTCATTTTCTCTAGGAAACAACTCGATCTCAAAAGATTTTTTATCATATTGCTTTTTCTTAAGATAGGATTCGATTCTAGGATTAAATTTTTTTAAGTGTGCATAAACTGATACGAGTCCATCATTATGCTCTATATACAATACCTTTCCATAGCCGCTTAAACTAACTTTAAGTCGATTAATCCAACCAGATTTTATTGATCGAACAGGTAATCCCTCTCGACCACGCGTTCTAATATCTAGACCCGCATGGAAATGATTTTTCCTAAGTTCACCAAATGTTCCAGAAAGTTGGACCGGAAGATCGATTGGTAAAGTAGAACTTTTTTTGACCTGTGATAACAAAAAGGTGGATGTAAGAAAAAGATAAATTAAGTAATGTATTTTCAAACCTTTATAGTTGTTATGCGTGAAGTTCTAATTTATTAAAGTTAAATTTACAAACTAATCATACTACCCAACTATTAATTGAAAAAAGATTCAATAAATTTGTTTACAAATAAATCATTTT
>ENA-OSEY01001458-OSEY01001458.1-marine-metagenome-genome-assembly--contig:-NODE-1458-length-16307-cov-3.734874_pt1 | contig 16307 bp, 13 predicted proteins | sample MGYA00248465_ERZ534230 | MGnify/ENA primary metagenome ERZ534230 (study PRJEB26409, sample SAMN06344110) | marine metagenome | isolation source: Sea water from surface | place: Atlantic Ocean:Southern...
ATCAGGACGTGTAAATCATAATTTAACTGCTGCTAATAGATTTGATTACATTAATGATGATTCAAATCAAATAAATGATGATTTTGAAGATACCTACGATATTGGGGATCAAAAAGTTCAGCAACACTCTGTTGTCTCAGAAGTACCAACTAATATTGAAGCTGAGCCATTAAATAATGACATAAGTGAAAATATATCTAAGGATCAAATTGATGAGGACGATGACGGCTTCAATTTAGAGCCAAACACCGAAAGTTTAATTGGAAGTAAGAAGAGAAGTATGTATAAGGAAAATGGAGAAATGGATCATGAATATCTAGATATTCCTGCTTTTCTGAGGAATCAACAAGACTAATAATTAAGGAGGAAAAAATGAGATTTACTTTTTATTTTTGTGTAATAGCTTTAGGATATTCAATTTTGGTAAGTTGCAATACAATTGATGGTATTGGTAGGGATTTATCAGCGGCTGCTGAATGGGTAAGCGGTGAAATTGAAGAATAATATTTTATTAAATGAAATTAAAAAAAATATGTAGTATTTTAAAAATTAATACTAATTATTCAAATTTTGATAAAGATATTGACATATATTCCGTATCAGATGATAGTAGAAATACCAAAAAAAAAGATTTATACATTTCGCTAAAAAAAAATCAAAATAATTCTCATGATTATCTTAAAGAGGCCATAGGTAAAGGCTGTAAAGTAGTTTTCTCTGATTATCAAATAGAAAACTCCTTAAAAAAAGAATATAAGAAAGTCATTTTTTTTAAAGTGAAAGGCTTAGAAAAAAAAATTCCTTTAATTACAAATTTTATATATAAAAATCCATCTAGAAAATTAAAAATTACTGCTGTAACAGGTACTAATGGTAAAACCAGTGTAACCCATTTTTCTCACCAAATTTTAAAAATTATTGGTGAGAAATCTGCAGTAATTGGCACAAATGGTTATGGAGAGCTAGGAAAATTAAAGAATTCAGGGTATACAACTCCTCGCAATGTTATTTTGAATAGAACTTTAAGTGAACTTAAAAAGCTTAAATTTGAAAAAGTATTCTTAGAGGCTTCTTCTCACGCCTTAGATCAGGGAAGATTAAAAGATATACACATTGAAAATGCAGTTTTTACCAATTTAACCCATGATCATTTAGATTATCATAAAAATATGAAAAATTATTTTTCAGCAAAGTTAATTTTATTTAAAAAATTACTTAAAAAAAATTCGACAATTATTACAGACTCAGAAATTAAGGAATATCGGGTTTTTAAGCGATTACAAAAAAAGAAAAACCTTAACTTGCAAAGTATAGGCAAATTTGGAAATACTTTTAAAATTTTGAATCATAGAATTTTTAATAATTATCAATTTATTAAAATCTTGCATAATGAAAAAAAATATAATTTAAAAATAAATTTAATTGGATCAATTCAAATAAAAAACTTATTTATGGCTATTTTAGCTTGCAAAATTTGTGGTTTAAGTATCCAAAATATATTTAGGGTTATTAATGAAATTAAGAGTGTAAATGGAAGGTTGGAATTTATTAGATCCTTACCAAATAAATCAAAGATTTTTTTAGATTATGCTCATACACCTGAAGCATTAAAAAATGCAATAATTTCTCTTGAGGAACATTTTAATAAAAAAATAACAGTCATTTTTGGTTGTGGTGGTGAGAGAGACAAGTCAAAAAGAAAAAAAATGGGAGAGATAGTAAATAAATTATGTGAAAAAATCATAGTTACTGATGATAACCCAAGAAATGAAAACCCATCTAAAATTAGAAAACAAATTCTTAAGGTAATAGATGAGGGTAAAGCAAGAGAAATACCTGATAGAAAAAAAGCAATCACTTTTGCATTAAAAAATTCTAGTCCATATGAAATTATTTTAGTAGCTGGAAAAGGTCATGAAAATTATCAAAACCTAGGAAAAAAAGAAATTTTTTTTAGTGATAAAATAACAATTAAGAAAGTTCATTTAGGAAAAATAAGCAATAAAAAAAATCAATTAAAATATAACGATAATATAATAAATAAAATATTGAAAAATAAAAAAGAGAAACTTTTTTCTGGTGTTTCAATAAATTCAAAAACAGTTAAAAAAAATAATTTATTTATTGCAATTAAAGGCAAAAATAAAGATGGGCATAATTTTTTAAATCAGGCAATTAGTAAAGGTGCAAATTATTGTGTTGTTTCAAAAAATGTAAAAAAAAGATTTAAACCGATTAAAGTAAAAAATACTTTCAATTTTCTAAAAACTTTCTCCATAAAGAAACGGGAGTTATCCTCAGCGAAATTTGTAGCTATTACAGGAAGTGCTGGCAAAACATCATTAAAAACAATGTTAGGAAATTTATTAAAATTATACTCAAAAACTTACTTTTCACCTCAATCATACAATAACCACTACGGGGTTCCGTTAAGTTTATCTAATATTGAACCTAATCACAATTTTGGAGTATTTGAAGTTGGAATGAATAAATTTAATGAAATTCATAAACTCTCTTCAATTTTAAAACCAGACATAGGTATTATTACAAATATTTCTGAGGCACATTTAGAAAACTTTAGACATATTTCTGACATAGCTAAAGCAAAAAGTGAAATTATTCATAATATTAAAAAAAATGGGCTAATAATTCTTAATCGTGATGATAAATTTTTTAATTTTCACCAAAATATAGCCAACAAAAAAAATATTCGAATAAAATCCTTTGGATATTCCAAAAATGCTGATTTTAAATTTTTAAATACTAAGAAAATCAAAAATAATTTATTTCTTAATGCATCTTTAGAAGGAGAGAAAATATCTTTACCTATTAATAATTCTAATAAAAATTTTATTATGAATATACTTTGCTGTTTAGCAGTGCTAAGCTATTTTAATTTAAATACTAAAAATATTCAAAAGTTTTTTAAAAATCAAAAACCTTTAAAAGGGAGAGGAAAAATTAAAAAAGTAAAAAGGTTTGGTAAAACTTTTTATTTAATTGATGAAAGTTATAATGCAAATCCTTTGTCAGTTAAAACAGCTTTAGAAAATTTTTCAAATATAAGAAAAAATGGGAAGAAAAAGTATTTCTTTTTTGGTGACATGATGGAATTAGGAAGTAAATCACATATTTACCACAAAAAAGTTACAAATTTTATTAATAAAAGTGATATTGATAAAACTTATGTTTATGGAAAAAGGGCGTCTAAAGCATATAAATTTATCAAGAAAAATAAAAGAGGTGAACTTATTAATAATTTTGAGAAATTCGATAAAGTGATATCGAAAATTTTGAAAAACGGAGATTATTTAATGATAAAAGGATCAAACGCAACAAAACTTTACACAGTTTCTGACAATTATTTAAAAGGTACACAAAATGCTTTATAGTTTTCTTACATCCCTTGTTGACACATTTTCTTTTTTGAATGTTTTCAAATATATTACATTTAGAATTGGTCTATCAGTAGTTACATCTTTAATAATAATCTTTTTAATTGGTAATCCACTTATAAATTATTTTGCAAAAAAACAAATTACTGGCCCCATAAGACAAGATGGACCAATTGATCATATTATTAAAAAAAGTGGGACTCCGACAATGGGAGGGTTAATGATACTAATTGGAATTATAGTCAGTACCATTTTGTGGGCAGATTTAAAAAATATTTATATCTGGATTGTTTTATTTGTTTGTACATCTTTAGGTTTATTAGGTTTTTTAGATGATTATTTAAAAATTAAATTAAAAAATTCTTCTGGTATAAATGCCAAATTAAAATTTTTTGGACAATTTATAATAGCTTTAATAGCAATATTGACTTTAGTTTATTTTGCCGATCATGAAACTATATCAAATTTATATTTTCCTTTTTTCAAAAACCTAATTTTAAATATGGGTTTATTTTTTATTCCATTTGGAATTTTTGTTATTATTGGCTCTTCAAATGCAGTAAATTTAACAGATGGTTTAGACGGTTTAGCAACCGTTCCAGTTATGTTAGTGGCACTATCATTTTCACTTATATGCTATCTAGTGGGTAACACTATTTTCTCAGATTACCTTAAGATTCAATACGTTCCAAATGTTGGTGAACTATCGGTTTTTTGTGGATCGATAGTGGGGTCTTGTCTTGGTTTTCTTTGGTACAACGCACCGCCAGCTAAAATTTTTATGGGAGATACAGGTTCATTATCTCTAGGTGGATCAATAGCCTCCGTAGCAATAATTGTAAAACATGAAATAGTTCTTGCTATAGTCGGAGGTCTTTTTGTTTTAGAGACAGCATCAGTAATAATTCAAGTAGTTTCTTTCAAGCTAACCGGAAAAAGAGTTTTTAAAATGGCGCCTATTCACCATCATTTTGAAAAAAAAGGTTGGGCAGAGTCCACAGTAGTAATAAGATTTTGGATAATATCAATTATCCTAGCTCTAATTGGACTTGCAACTTTAAAATTAAGATAAAATGATTTTTAAGCATATTCTGAAAAATAAAAGTTTTTTAGTTTATGGACTAGGCTTAACTGGTCGATCTGTATTAAAATTTCTAAAAAAAACAAAAGCCAAAAATATTTATCTTTGGGATGACAATATTAGTTTAAGAAAAAAATTTAATTTAAGAGAAAATAACCATTCGATAAAAAGAAAATTTTCAGAGGTAGACTATATAGTACTAAGCCCCGGTATTAGTCTTAGAAAAAGCAATAAAAAAGAACAACTAAATAAAAATCAAAGAAAAATAATTACCGATATAGATCTTTTTTTTCTAACTAACAAAATTTTCAAATCTGTGGTTGTAACAGGTACAAACGGAAAATCTACAACATGCAGTATTATTAAAAAGGTTTTATCTGATTCAGGATATAACACTGTAGCAGTAGGTAATATAGGCAAACCAATTTTAAATTATAATATCGGAAAAAAAAAAAATGTTGTAATAGTCATTGAGATGTCTTCTTTTCAATTGGAATATTCAAAATTCGTAAAACCAAATCATGCAATTCTTACTAACATAACTAGAGATCACCTAGATTGGCATGGAACTATGAAAAATTATATTAATTCCAAATTTAAAATATTTTTGCTTCAAAATAAAAAAGATTATGCCTATTTACCTCAAAATAACAAAATAATTAAAATTTTCAAAAAAAATAATATGGAAGCTAACATTATTTTAAATAAAGGAAGGATACAAAAATTTATTAAAGAAAATATTTCAAATACTCATTTAATGTCAAAAAGTAATCTTGAAAACATATCTTTTATTTATGATTTAAAAAATAATTTTAAAATAAGTAATAAAAGTTTTTTCACCTCTTTAAATAAGTTCAAAGGTTTACCTCATCGACAAGAAATATTTCTTAAAAAAAATAATATTTATTTTATTAATGACTCGAAAGCCACAACATTTACGGCAACCGAAGGGTGTTTAATGAATTATAAAAATATATTTTGGATTATGGGAGGCCTCAAAAAAGTTGGTGATCGATTTAATCTAAGTAAAATTAAAAAAAATATATATAAAGCTTTTATTATTGGAAAAAATAGATCTTTTTTTAAAAATAAAATAAATAAAAAAATAGATTATGTAGAAACAGAAAATATTCATAAAGCAGTCAAAAATATCTTCAGTGAACTTAAAAATTTTTATAAAAACAAAGATAAAATATTTGTTATATTAAGCCCTGCATGTGCATCTTATGATCAATTTAAAAATTTTGAGGAGAGGGGAGAACTATTTAAAAAACTAATTAAGTATAATGCAAAAAGATATCTCTGAAAATATTAAGTCAAAATACTTTAAGTTTAATAAGTATTGGAGAAATATTGACAAACAAATACTATTTGGTTTCTCTTTATTATTTATTCTAGGTGTTTTTTTTTCATTCTCATCTACATCAATTTTAGCAGATGAGAGATTAGATCGAGAATATTATTCATTTTTCCAAAAACATTTACTTTACGCTACTCTATCTTTTTGTTTGATGATTTTTATTTCTTTTTTAAATAAGGATTTTTTAAATAAAACTTTTGTGCCTTGCTTTCTGATTTTTTTTATTTTGTTATCTGTAGTTCCATTTATAGGAATAGAGGTAAAAGGAGCTAAAAGGTGGTTAAATTTATATTTTTTTAATTTTCAACCAGTTGAATTTATAAAGCCATTTTTCATTTTAATAATTGCACAAATTATAAGCTCAAATAATTTTAAAAGCCTAAACTTTACTCACTTTATTTCATTTATAATTTTATCCCTCATAATATTTCTACTTGTAGTCCAACCAGACATAGGTCAATCAGTTTTATTAATAGTAACTTGGATTTCAGTAATTTTTGTTTCGGGTATGAATATTTATTTTTTATTTGCCTTAAGCGTTATAGTTATTTCAGGCTTTTTTAGTTTAATTTTTTTCTCTCCTGAAAAATTTAATTACATTCTAAGTCGAATTTCGTCTTTTATAGATCCTTCAAAAGGTGATGGTTTTCAATCACAAAAAGCAATTGATGCGATAAGACTAGGAGGGGTAAAAGGACAAGGGATGGGTGAGGGTATTTTAAAAGAGTCCGTACCAGAAGCACATACTGATTATATTATTGCAGTAATCAGTGAAGAATTTGGATCAATTGTTTCGATACTAATAATATGTATTTTTCTTTTTATTGCTTTACGGCTCACTAAAATAATTATTGATTCTAAAAATAACTTGCTAAAATTATCTTTAAGCGGCTTGGTTTCCTTAATTATTTTTCAAACTTTTATACACGTAGGGGTCAACGCAAACTTATTACCAACTACAGGTATGACATTACCATTTTTAAGTTACGGGGGCTCTTCGTTAATATCAAGCGGTATAACAGCAGGAATAATTTTAAATTACACAAGCTTGGAGATTGAGAATTAAATGGATAAAAAAAATTGCATTGTTATTGCTGCGGGTGGAACTGGTGGACACGTATTCCCATCTATTAGTTTAGCTAATTATTTAATGAAAGATTATGATATAGAAATTTTTACAGATGAAAGAGGTACAAAATATTTAAATACTCATAAAAATATCAAAATAAAAAAAATTACTTCAAGCAGAGTTTTTAGCAAAAATATAATTTATTTTATAATAGGAATAGTTAAAATTTTTTTATCAATTATTTTCTCAATAATACTTTTAATAAAACGCAAACCAAAATTGATTATTGGTATGGGGGGTTATTCATCTTTCCCAGTATGTTTGTCTGGATTTTTTTTAAAAATCCCAGTATTCATTTATGAGAACAATTTAATTATTGGAAGAGCAAATAAAATCCTTTTACCTTTTTCAAAAAAAATATTAGTCTCCACAAATAGCATTCAAGGTATTGATAACAAATATAAGAATAAAATAAGTCATATTGGGTTTTTATTAAGAGAGAATATTTTAGGTGTAAAAACAACAAACTTAGAAATCACTAAGAATAATCTATCAATTTTAGTAATAGGCGGAAGCCAATCTGCAAAAGTTTTTGGTGAACAAATCCCAGAAGTAATTGAAGAATGTAATAAGAAAGGAATAAAATTTAATGTATATCAACAATGTTTAGAATCCCAAAAAAAAGATATTCAAAATATTTATGGCAAACTTGAAATTAAATTTGAATTATTTACTTTCTGTGATGATTTATCAAAGTATTATCAAAAAAGTGATATTGCAATTACAAGATGTGGAGCATCTTCTATGGCTGAACTAGTAAATCTAAGAATCCCCTTTGTAGCTGTACCTCTCCCATCATCAATTGATAATCATCAACTCAAAAACGCAAAATATTTTAATGAAAAAAATTATTGTTTTTTACTAGAGCAAAAATTTCTTTTATCTAAATTATTGAATATATTACAAGATGTACATCAAGATAGAAATAAGCTGTATTCATTTAAGCAGAAAATGAGCAAGCATTCTGATAAAGAGTCTCTTATGAAAGCCAAACAAATTATTAAGGATTATTTTAATGGAAAAATCTAAAATTAGTTTTAGTGAAAGAATTCATTTTATTGGTATTGGTGGTATTGGAATGAGTGGGTTAGCTGAAGTAATGAAAGATATGGGATTTAATGTTCAAGGGAGTGATATTGTTAACAACAAAAATATTGAAAGATGCAGAAAAAATGGAATTAAAATTTTTTTAAAACACAACAAAAGAAATATTAGAAACTCTTCGATTATAGTTAAATCTTCAGCCATTGGAAATAATAATCCAGAAATAATTTTTGCAAAAAGTAAAAAATTAAAAATTTTAAAAAGAGCAGAAATGCTTGCGCATGTCGTTTCACTAAAAAAAAATATTGTAATAACAGGTTCACACGGAAAAACCACTACAACATCTCTTATTTCAAGAATTTTATACGATGCCAAATTAGATCCAACAATAATAAACGGAGGTGTAATAAATTCTATTAAAAGTTCAGCTAGACTTGGAAAGGGTGATTGGGCAGTTTTAGAAGCAGATGAGTCTGATGGAAGTTTTTTAAATTTTCCAGTCAATTATTCTGTTGTAACTAATATTGATAAGGAACATCTTGATTATTATAAAAATTTCGAAAATCTAAAAAAATCTTTTTTAACCTTTTTAAATAAAACACCAACAATTGGTAAATCTTTTATATGTATTGATGATAAAGAGATAAAAAAAATAATACCCAGAATAAAAAATAAAAATTTTTTTACTTACGGTTTTTCAAAAAAATCCAATTTTAGAATTTTTAATACAGTTTATAAAAAAAACTATTCCATTTTCGATATCAAGATCTCGATACCAGGAATAAGAAAAACTGTATTAAAAAAAATTAAATTAAACCTTATCGGGGCTTATAATATTCTTAACTCTGCTAGTGCAATAGCTATTTGTTTACATATTGGTATAGATATCAAAGTTATTAGAAATGCACTTAAAAAATTTAGTGGTATACAAAGAAGATTGACAAAAGTTTTTTCAAATAAACAGAGAGAATTTTTTGATGATTATGCACATCACCCAACTGAAATCAAATCTGTTTTAAAAAGTATGAAGAAAATTAGCGCCGAAAGAAAAATAATTTCTGTTTTTCAGCCACATAGATATTCAAGATTGAAATTGTTAAAAAATGAATTTGCATCCTCTTTTCAAGACTCAAATGTAGTTATTTTATGCCCTGTTTTTTCAGCAGGAGAAAAAATTGATAAAAATTATGATACATTTAAGTTTGCTGATCTAATATCAAAAAAGTCAAATGTTCAGGTAATTACTGTTGAAAATCAAAAAGATCTTAAAAACTTTTTTAAAAAAAATTTAATTAGTAATGAACTAGTGTTATGTATGGGTGCCGGGTCTATATCAAAATGGATAAGGGAAATGGAACTTTAAATGTCAAACTTATTTTCAAGAGATATAAATTTAAAAAATTACAGCTGGTTTAATCTTGGTGGTCCAGCCAAAAACTTTTTTAAGCCAAAAAACAATACCGACCTTATAAATTTTTTTAGTAAAAAAAACGATATTAATAAAAATATTCATATTTTAGGAGCAGGATCAAATACTCTTTTTAGAGATGGTGGTTATAATGGAACAATAATCAAATTGGGAAAAGAATTTAGTAATATTGAAATACTAAATGATGGAAATTTACTTGTCGGTGCAGCATGTTTAGACAAAAAAATTGCAAATTTTGCTCTTGAAAACTCTTTTAAAGATTTTGAATTTTTATCCTGTATACCGGGCAGTATCGGAGGTGCAATTGCTATGAATTGTGGGTGCTATGGTTATGAAATTTCTAAACTAGTTATTTCTGTTAATACAGTGACACTGGATGGAAAACTAAAATCTTTCAATAAAGATCAAATTAAATTTTTTTATAGGGGAAGTGACTTCGGAGAACCAGTTGTTATTACGAGTGTTAAACTAAAGGTTAGCAAGGGTATAAAAAAAGAAATACAAGAGAAACAGGACCAATTTTTACTACAAAAAAAGAAAAGTCAGCCTAGTCAAATAAAAACCTGTGGTAGCACATTCAAAAATCCTGGAAATAAAAAAGCTTGGGAGTTAATAAAAGATTCGGGATGTATTAATTTAAGAGTCGGCGGAGCTAAATTGTCAAATCAACATTGTAATTTTTTTGTTAATGAGGGAAATGCAACATCAAAGGATATTGAATTGTTGATTGAGAGCGTAAAAAATAAAGTTTATTTGAAAACAGGTATAAAACTAGATTTAGAGATAAAGATTGTGGGGAAAAACTAACATTGCTTAAAAAAAAAAAAATTTTAGTTATATTAGGTGGAATATCAAAAGAAAGGGCTATTAGTATAGACACAGGTCTGTCTTGTATTAAAGCATTGAAAAAATTAAAATATAAAATTATTAAATTTGATCCTAAATTTTCTCCAATCACTGATATTAAAAAAAATAAAGCAGACATAATTTTTAATGCACTACATGGAAAAGGTGGCGAGGATGGAACAATTCAAAGTTTTTTTGAATACATAGGATTACCTTACACTCACTCAGGTCCTGTTTCATCTATGCTTGCTATGAATAAATATTTTTCTAAAAAAATATTTATCAAGAATAAAATCATTACACCTAAATATTTTTATTTAAATAAAATAAATTTCTCAAATGTAGACCTTAAAAAAGAAATAAAAAAAAACAAACTTAAATTTCCAATAGTATTAAAACCAAACCAGGAAGGTTCTAGTATTGGCGTAAATATCTGTAAAAATTATAACCTTTTAAATCGTTCATTTAGAAAACTTAGAAAAAAATACGATGATTTAATTTTTGAAAATTATATACCTGGAAAGGAGATACAAGTTGCAAATATTGGTAATAATGCAATTGGCGCTATAGAACTTCAACCTAAAAGAAAATTTTATGATTATGATGCGAAATACAAAAAATCATCTAAAACAGAACATATTATGCCCGCTGATATTTCAAAAAAAAAATATAAGGAGGTTCTAAAAATATCTGAGAAAGCTTATAAAATTTTAAAATGCAAAGGTATTGCTAGATGTGATTTTAGATTTTACAAAGACAAATTTTATTTACTGGAAGTAAATACACAACCTGGCATGACTAGTTTATCTTTAGTTCCAGAAATAGCAGCTTATAAGAATATTTCTTTTACTAAACTAGTTAAATGGATGGTAAATAACGCAAGTCTAAATAGATGAAAAAAAAGAATATTTTTTTTTGGTTTTTTCTTTTTATATTATTAACTACCTTTTATTTTGATTTTAATAAAACTAGATTAGCAGAAACTTTTAAAATTAAAAAAATAGAGATTCAAGGTGTAGAAAATGCAGATATAAATTTATTAAATCTAAGATTAGAAAAATTTAAATATAATAATTTTTTTTTAATAAATCGACGTCAAATAGCTTCCTCTATAATTGATATTGATTTTATCAATAAAGTTTTAATAAAAAAAATATATCCTGATAAAGTTCAGATAAAAATAAAGGAACATAAAATTATAGGTATAATTACAAACAATAAAAATAAATATATTTTAAGTGAAGAGGGAATAATTATAAAAAAATACGATAAAAAATTTGAAAATTTACCAGTCATTTACGGAAAAGAAGTTCAAATTTTTTTTCCTCAATTTTATGAAACTCTTAAAGAAACAAATTTTGATTTAAATAAAATCGAATTTCTAAAATATTTTGATACAAACCGGTGGGATATATTTCTCAAAAGTGGCAGACTAATAAAACTTCCAAGCAACGAATATGAAACTAAGCAATCTATATCCAAATTTATGTCAATTAGTAAAGACAAAAAATTTGATAAATTTAAAATATTTGATTTTAGAGTAAAGAATCAATTAATAATAAAGTAAAAAACTATGGATGAAAAATTAATAATAGAATTAGACAATGACAAAATTAAGTATGCAGTTTTTAAAACGAATGAAGAACTGGATTATAAATTGTTAACAAATAAAATTTCAAAAAATGCAGGAATTAAAAAAGGAAAAATTCTTGATTTTGAATATTCATCAAAAATTATAAGTAACGACCTTCATGAAATTGAAAAAAATGTTAATAAAATTTTTAAAAGTATATCGGTTGTTTTGAATCAAAAAGATGTATTTTGTACAAACTTATGTGGTTTTAAAAAGTTAAATGGTTCAAAAGTTGAGAAAAGGGATTTAGATTACATTTTAAATGAAGCAAAAAATTCTATTTCTAAAAACCAGAAAAATAATTCTATACTACATATTTTGAATTCTAATTTTATTTTAGATAAAACAAAACAAGATAAAGCACCATTAAACATATTTGGGGACCATTTAAGTCTACACATGACTTTCGTTTCTATACCAGACAATAATTTAAAAAATATAAAAGAGATTTTTAATAATAGTGATTTAAAAATTGACAGAATAATAAGCAAACCTTTTGCTGAAAATATTAATTTCCTAAATGTAAATAAAAAATTAAAAAATTTTATTACAATAAATATTGGAAATGAGCTTTCAACTATATCGTTATGTCAAAATTCATCTCTAGTTTTCTTTAAAACTTTCCCTTTTGGGTCTAATTCAATTTATAGTGATATAAATCAACTTTGCTCTTTATCAAAAGATGAAGCAAAGACAATTATTGAAAATTTAGAAAATAGTAAATCAATATATATAGATAGGAAATTTTTCGTTAATTCAGATTATAAAAAAATAAGTTTGAATCATTTTAAAGAAATAATTGATGTTAGAATAAAGGAAATATTAAACTATACTTTTAATAATAATAAAGATTTAAATTATTATGAGAAAAAAATTGGAAAAATAAATATTTTTTTTGAAGATGTTGATATTTATAAAAATTTGGGTGAAATATTTAAAAGTTACATAGATCTTAATGATAGAAAAATTCTTGTAGAGAACTTTACCGACAATGACCTCGGGACACTTTATGGAGCAGCTGAATTAATATTTAAAGGCTGGCCCAATGAGGCGTTACCTTTCTCTATTAAAAAAAAGTCAATAATATCAGGTTTTTTTGATCGTTTTTTTAACTAAATCGTAGTCTTTTGTAACATTAGTTGTTTTCAACAGTTTTTTAAATTTCTGTATAAACTTAAGTCATGTGGGATAAATATCAAAAAACACTTAACAGTGAAACGAGCTTTTCAGGAATTGGATTACATTCTGGTATAAAAGTTGACGTTACATTAATTCCAGGTAATTCAAATTCAGGAATAGTTTTTAAGAGAATAGATTTAGAAAAAGACAATGAAATTGTCGCTAATTTTAAAAATGTCTCTTCAGCAAAATTGTGTACTAAAATTGAGAATAATCATGGCGTAAGTGTTTCAACTATAGAGCATTTACTTGCAGCGTTTTATGTTTGTGGAATTGATAATATTATTGTTAATTTAAATGGACCTGAAGTTCCTATTATGGATGGTTCAGCAAAAGAATTTGTAAAGATTATAAATGAGATAGGGCTAAAAACACTTGAAGGTAAAAGGAAGTTTGTAAGAGTCAAAAAAAGTGTTGAGTTGAAAAAAGAAGATGGGAGATCAATAAGTGTAAAACCGTCAAGCCAAACTTTTGATGTAAAGTTTACATTAAATTACAAAAAAAACCCTTTAATTAAAACACAAGTAAATAAAATAAATTTTGCAGAAAAAAATTTAGAAGATATCGTAGATGCAAGGACTTTCTGCTTATATGAAGATATAGAGATGATAAAATCAATGGGACTTGCTAAAGGCGGAAGTTTAGATAATGCGATAGTTGTTAGAGGCAATGAAGTTTTAAATAAGGGTGGACTTAGATCTAAAACAGAATTTGTAAATCATAAAATACTTGATCTAGTCGGCGATTTCATGCTTTCAGGAACTAGATTAATCGGTTCAGTAGAATGTTTTCATGGTGGCCACGCTTTGACTATTGAATTCTTAAAAAAGATTTTTTCTAATAAAAACAATTATGAAGTTGTAGAAAGTCATTCTTTATTCTCTAATGTAAGAAAAATCATTCCTCTTAATAAGAGATTTGCTATAAACGCTTAATTCTAAGACCATTTTACGCCAAGTGTTTTTTTTGTTATTAATATCTTAATGCGTAAAAATTTATTTCTTATTTTTTTAATTACATTTCTTTTATCTTGTGGTGGCCCTAAATTAGATGAACAGGCAATTAAACCTCCAACTACTAATGAAGAGGCGATAAAAATTTATCAAGAGGGTTTGGACGGCATGTTGGAAGGCAATTTTCTTTACGCTTCAAGAAAGTTTAGTGAAGCAGAAGGTATGCTGCCACAAATAGATTGGGCATCAAAATCAGCATTAATGTCTAGTTACTGTTTATACAATATTAACTTTTATCAAGAAGCAGTTCTAAATTTAGAGAGATTTATTAGAATTTACCCAGCCAGTCCTTATATAAGTTACGCACATTATTTAATTGCAATAAGTTATTACGAACAAATACTGGATGAAGATAAAGATATCCAACCACTTCTTATATCTAAAAAAAAAATTGAGGTTTATTTAGAAAGATTTCCAGATACAGATTATGCAATTGATTTAAAATTTAAACTTGATTTAGTTATAAACCAACTTGCTGCAAAAGAATTACTGATTGCAAGGTACTATATAAAAAATGAAAAATGGATACCTGCGATTAATAGGTTAAAAATAATTGTTGAAAAATATGATAAAACAATTTTTATAGAAGAAGCGTTGCATAGATTGGTTGAAATATATTATAAAATTGGTTTGGAAAATGAAGCTAAATCAGCAGCAGCTTTACTAGGGTATAACTATAATTCAAGCGAATGGTATGAAAGATCTTATAAAATATTAAATAAAAATTATAAACCTATCCAAATTGACAAGAAAAAAGACACAAGCTTAATAAAAAGAACGATAAAAAAAATATTATTTATTGATGAAGAATAAAGATAAAATTCAAATTGAGGCAGAATATAAAAGAAAGTCGAAAAAACTTTTAGATTTGAACAAGGCCTACTTTGAGAGAGATAACCCAGTTGTATCCGATTTAGATTTTGATAATCTCAAAAATGAGCTATTAAAATTATCAAAAAAATACCCATTCTTAAAAAAAATTCAAAATATAGACAATTTAGTCGGACATAAACCGTCATCTAAATTTGCAAAAATAAAACATTTCAAACCAATGCTATCATTAAGTAATGCTTTTGAAAAAAAAGATATGGTAGACTTTAAAAAAAAAATCAATAATTTTTTAAATTATAAAGATGAAATTCAATTATCTTCCGAGCCTAAAATTGATGGTATTTCATCAACTCTAAGATATGAAAATGGTATTTTAATTTATGGTTTATCGAGAGGAGACGGTACCTTTGGCGAAGATATAACAGAAAACTTAATTACAATTAAAGATATACCAAAAAAATTAAATGATGCGCCAAAAATTCTAGAAGTTAGGGGGGAAGTTTATATAGGGAAAAAGGATTTTGAAAAAATCAAAGATAAGTTTGCTAATCCTAGAAATGCTGCAGGTGGTTCATTAAGACAAAAAAACTCAAGAGAAACTGCAAAGATACCTTTGAGATTTTTTGCTTATGGTTCAGGTGAAATTAAACCAAACACTTTTAAAAATCAGTCAGATTTTTTAAAAAAACTTGAAAGATGGGGTTTTCCTGTTAATTCACTTTGTACAACAGTTAACACGATTGATGAGATTGAAAAGAACCATTCCAAATTAGAAAGTTTAAGATCTGATTTAGATTATGATGTGGATGGGGTAGTTTATAAAGTAAACAGCTTTAAATTTCAGGAAAGATTAGGCTCTACTTCAAATTCACCTCGTTGGGCAATTGCATATAAATTCTCATCTGTAAAAGCTACTTCTAAGATTAGAAATATTATAATCCAGGTTGGTCGTACTGGTGCAATAACCCCCGTTGCCAAAATAGATCCAGTAACTGTAGGCGGGGTGGTCGTTTCAAATGCAACTTTACATAATGAAGATGAAATAAAGAGAAAAGATGTTAGAGTTGGAGACACTATCACTATTCAAAGAGCCGGCGATGTTATCCCACAAGTTCTTTCTGTTGATAAGTCTAAAAGAGATAAAAGTAGTAAAAAATTTATTTTTCCAGACAAATGTCTATGTGGATCTTTGACTAAAAAAGAAATTAATATATCAACGAAAAAGAAAGATGCCGTTAGAAGATGCACAAAAGGGTATGAGTGTGATTTTATAGCAAAGGAAAAACTCAAACATATCGTATCCAAAGATGCTTTTGAAATTGAGGGATTAGGAAAAAAAGTAATAGATAATTTCTGGGAACTTAAAT
>ENA-OSEY01001459-OSEY01001459.1-marine-metagenome-genome-assembly--contig:-NODE-1459-length-16292-cov-3.124638_pt1 | contig 16292 bp, 24 predicted proteins | sample MGYA00248465_ERZ534230 | MGnify/ENA primary metagenome ERZ534230 (study PRJEB26409, sample SAMN06344110) | marine metagenome | isolation source: Sea water from surface | place: Atlantic Ocean:Southern...
CTGCTAATATTCTTAATCAGTGGTTGGATAATAACAATGATGGAAAACCGGATAATGATCTTGTAATTAATGCATTAATAAAAAATAATGCAACTTTAATCATGGGACAATCAGAAGATGATTTAGAATTTTTTTTTGAAAACTTAATTGATGTTTTAGAGAAAGAAAATATAGATATTGATAATTTTGAAAGCACACTATTAGGTTTGATATCTAGTGAACCTAACATAGCTTATCTTGAAGAAATTCTTCATCTAGTAACCCAAGTAGGATATGCAAATGCTTATCCAGAAGTGTTTGGGGAATTTAAAGGTAGTAGTATTTCTAAGGCAATGGATATTGCAAGAGGTGGTTATTTTGAAACAGTTCCAGAAATTTATCCTAAAAGTTCATGGTACCATTATTATGATAAAAGCTGTGACTATGCTTGCATGATAACAGAATATTTTTATTGGTCTTTAACAAGCCTTTTAGGTGCACAAATTAATCGATTTGACGAGATTGCTGAAGAGTGGGAATTAAACACACCAAATAAAATGACAAAAGACAAACTGATAATGGATCTTCTTCAGGACAAAAAATATCAATTACCAACTAGATTGCCATCATTCTAGATAAAATAAGATTCTAATTAATCCTTCAAACCTTTTATCTATTTTCAACTATCTATGTAATTATATCTATTTTGTAATCATAACAACTTTTTTGATTTAATATCATTTAGAACTTTTAAAAGCTTATTTAATTTTTAATTTGTTCATAAGCTAATGCAGCAACAATATGTGTTCTTGTTTCTTCACCCCCATTTAAAGCTGTGTGGTATCCTCTTGTATCTGTGAAATAAACTGAACCATCTGCTGGTAAGTGTGTTAAATGGTGGTTTACAATAAATAGGGAACCTGGGTTTGTTTCAATTGGAATATGAATTCTAGGTTCAGGGTCTCTATGCCATGAATTACAATTATAAATTCCTTTTGATAAAACTCTCATACGACCAATTGGGAACCTTTTTATTAATTCAGAGTAAACTTTCTCAAAGTAGGTTCCTTTAAGTTTTGGATTAAACTCAGAAAATTGTTTTTCTTCAACAAATTCTTCTCTGGGTTCTTCTTTGTAGCGTTTATCACCTCTAATCCAATACCTTCCAGATAAATCATTTTCTGTCCATTCCTTTTGTCCTGGCCTTTGTGTTAAAGAAAAAACACCAAAACCATAATCGTTTTTTTTATTCTGAGTTTTATTTTCTAACTTCAATTTTTCAAGACAATCCCTAAGTTTATTGATATCAAACTTGAGCTTTAATTTATGAATTCCTGGTCCAGGAATAAATTCAGTAACTCTACTATGATCAGGGATTTTTGACATTGCATTTTTTATAAATATAACGTCTTCATCTAAATCATCTCTCATATTTAACTTCCTAATTTATTTTAAAATAAATGCTAATTGAAAATTTTGGTTATCAATAATTTAGAAGATAAATGTAAAAAATAAAAATATTATTTTTAGACCTTCCTAAGCAACAAAAAGTAAATTAAAAACCCAAAGTAAATGTAAAGTTAAAATATATTAGTGATATTATTAAATAGTATTTTCTGTTACTAAGTGTGATGGAAAATATTTATAAAATAAATAAAACACTTTTTGAAAATATAAGAGATAAGGGATTTACTAGTTTTACAGATGTTCAAAAAAATGTAATTAAAAAAAATAATTATAACCGTGATTTACTTGTAAGTTCTAAAACTGGATCTGGTAAGACATTAGCATATTGTTTATCTATATCAGACGATATTTTGAATAAAAAAATAAAAATTAATTCAGCACCTACTGGATTAATAGTTGCGCCTACAAGAGAACTTGCACTTCAAGTTTTTGAAGAAATACTCTGGTTGTTTAAAAACACAAAATTAATTGCTGTTACTTCAATAGGGGGTATGGATATAAATAAAGAACGAAAAAAAATCTCTAAAAAGTTTAATTTATTAATTGGTACACCTGGAAGAATAAATGATCATCTAAGGAAAAAATATTTAACTCTGTCACAATTGTCTTTTTTGGTTTTAGATGAAGCTGATGAAATGCTTGATTTAGGTTTTAAGGAGGATTTAGAAGCTATCATTCAGTCCTCTTCAATAAACACAAGAAAACTTTTATTTTCAGCAACTTTGCCAAAAAAAATAATATTTTTGGCAAATAAGTATTTAACAAATCCAAAAAAAATTGAAGTGTCTAATCAAGATATTCCTCATTCAGACATTGAGTACGAAACCTTTTTTATAAATAAAAAAGACAATGAAAATGCTATTTTTAATTTATTAAGATACTACGATAACAAAAATGTTTTAATTTTCTGTTCAACAAGAGCTTCCGTTACTCATGTCCATACAAGGTTACTTAATAGAGGATTTAAAGTTGTGTGTCTTTCTGGTGCGCTGAGTCAATCTGAAAGGTTTAAAGCTCTTCAAGACATGAAAAATGGAAGGTCTAAAATTTGTGTTGCAACCGATGTGGCTGCCCGAGGTATAGACTTAGTTGATTTAGACATAGTCATTCATGCTGATTTGCCCAAAAATAGGGAAAATCTTTTGCATAGAAGTGGAAGGACTGGCAGAGCAGGTAAAAAAGGTAAATGCATTTTATTCTTTTCACCTAAAGAAATTAAGTTTTATGAGAATTTAATTTTTGAGGCTAAAATAAAACCTAGGCTCAAAAGATTTATTCAAAAAGAGGAAATAGAAAATAAAGATAATGAAAAAATTATTAATAATATACTTCTAAATGAAAGAGTTCTTGATAATGAAGAAATCATTTTAAAAAAAATTATTGATAAATTTTCTGTAAGAGAAATTGCTTTAGCTTATATAAAAAATATAAAGAAAGATTTATCACCTATTGAAGATGTGGAGGATATATATAATTCACTTAATGAATTAAGATCTATTCAAAAAAAATATAAATATAAAAAAAAGGGAAAAAAAAGAGGTTTTAAATTTAAAGATAGAAAAAAAATAAAAAAATAAATATTTTTTTTTCTAATATTAAAAATAACTATTTGATAAGATAATTATCAAGAAATATAAGTTATACATTATATTCATCATGTTAAAGTTCTAATATTTAATATCTGTATAAATATAAGAGATTTGTAAATTTTTATTTTAGAGCTAATTTCCTTTCTCGCCATATAGTATAGTAACCTGCTACAACAATAATTGTTGCGCCCAGAAGTGTTATCTTGTCAGGACGTTCACCCAAAAATATCATAGCTAAAAAAAGTGCAAAAATAAGCCTTGAGTACCTAAAAGGGGATACAACTGATATATCACCTTTTCGAGTAGCAAGAACTAACATAAAATATGAAAAGCAGCCAAATACAGTTATCATAAAAACTACAAGCCATTGAATGTTTGTTAGGGGAATAAAGTCTCCAAAGAAGGGTATTGAGATAATGCCGCCAATAGTAGTTAATATAAATGCATATAAGGAAACAGTTATTGAATGAACTTCTTTACTTATATTTTTAGTAACTATATCTCTTAATGCCAAACATGCCACACCCAATAAAACTATCAAGGAAGAAGTATGAAAACTATTAAGCCCAGGCTTCAATATTAATATAACTCCTAAAAAACCAAAAAAAACTGCGCTCCACCTGCGCCAACCTACCATTTCTTTGAAAATTAAAACAGCTCCAAAAGTTATGAAAAGTGGGAGTGCTTGTAAAATAGATGACACTGTTGATAAAGGTAACAAAGAAATAGATGTTACAATCAATACAGCTCCCATCATATCTGCAATACAACGAATTATGAAAAATTTATTTTTTATAATATTGCTTCCCTTAATTGGGATACCTTTAATTAATGATATAAAACCCAGTAAAAATGTTGCAGAAAGACCAACATAAACTAAAATCTGAGAAACGGGGATTGTTTCTGATAAGATTTTTAAAAACAAATCCTCAATTGCAAACCCACCCATAGAAAGTGTCATAAATATTATTCCTCGGAGATTTTCCAATTGATATTCCTTTTTTATTTGTAGTTTGCGTGTTGGTAGATAATTAACAGAAGATTAGTACTTTTAAAGTCTAATGAGTTTAACAATGATATTAATTATTGATAAGTATAAATTAAATGAAGATTTAAATTACTATATTTCAACATGAAAATAAAACTTTTAGTTTTCTTAAAGCAAACTATACGTTTTATAATTATATGCTTTTGGAAACATTTTTAGATCAAAAAGAAGTCTATGATCAAACTATTAGAACATCTTTAATAATAACTGGCTTTATAGAAAGTTTAATTAAAGATAAATAAATTTATCTAATTTCTATTATTTGGTGTAAAACTGAACCATCATTATTTGTTACTGATTGTACATATAATTTAGAGATCAAAAATAAAAATTTTTAAATAAATAACTTATCCCTTAGGCCAATTATTAAAGTTAAATAAACAAATACTTTAAAAATTGATGCATACATGGCCTCTGGTGCTACTTTATATTTATCTCTACCAAGTGTGAATGCAAACCCAAAATAAGCTCCAGTATTATAAATTAAGTTTGCAATAAAAACTATTAAACCCAAAGTAAAAAAAGCCCAATTTCCTTGAGGGCCAAAATAAATAATTAGAATGCCAGTCAGTGATTCTGCTGTTGGCCATGCTGCGGCAAATCTTTGAACTAGAGTGGCTGATTCATCAATATTATATCTTCTAAAAATGCCTTTCGCTTCCCATAATTGATATGCATAAAAACCAGGTGTAAGAACACAACCAAAAGCAAAAAGTAAAAATAAATAAATATTATTAAAATTATCAATCATATGAATATAATACCTTAAACTAGATTTAAATTTTATATATCCAAAACGTTAATCAATACAAGTGCAGATATCAACAAAAATAAAGTCTCTAAAATAAGAATTACTGAGTAGCTAAAACTAACTTTAGAAAACTCTTGCAGGTTTGTTTTTATCCCTAAAGCTGATATTGCAATTATTATAAACCATATTGAAATTTCATTTATATAATCAATAAAAAATTCAGGCAGATTAAAAATATTTCTTACTATCGCAAAAAATATAAATAATATTATAAACCAAGGTAAGGTAACTTTGCTATTTTGAGAGCCAGGAAATGTATACATTACAATTATCATCACAACTGGTAGTAATGTTACCCTAATCATTTTGATTAAAGTTGCAATGATGCCACTTTCTTCACTTATTGAATAACCGGCTCCAACTACTTGAGCTATGTCATGAATTGTAGCACCTATAAGATAACCACTTTCAATTTCATTCATCCCTAAACTTTTAAAAAGTATCGGATAAATAATCATTGATATAGTTGATAAAATGGTTACTCCAATTACAACAAACAAGACATCTTTTGCTCTGTTTTTATTGAATGGCAAAACAGATGCAATTGCTAAAGCTGCTGAAGCTCCACAAATAGCAACAGAACCTCCAGCCAGCAATCCAAATGCAAGTCTTCTCCCAAAAATATAAGATAGTAAAGTGCCAAATCCAAAAGTTAGAATTACTAAAACGATCAATGCGATTACTGGGAAATATCCAATACTTTCTATGTTACTTAAAGTTAATTTTAAACCTAACATGGCAACTCCCATACGGAGTACAGTTCCAGAAGCAAACTCAATCCCTGCTTTACAATTTTTTTCATTATTTAAAAAATTAAATGCAATTCCTATTAGTAATGCAAATAGTATAACAGGCGCATTATATTGATCTGATAAAAAGTTTGATGCAATTGCTATAAGAACGACAAGTGCAAATCCACCACTAACTTCTTTTAATTTTTCTTTAAAGGAAAGAAGCATTCGATTTTACTACATTATTATCGTATTAATGTAAAACGTGTTTAGAATTTTTCTGGATATGATCAATAAATTCATTATGCCTTAAAGGCAGGAAATAATTCTCTCTTTCTAGAGAATTTGCAATATTTATACATTCTTTAAATGCAAATAGAAGATTAGAGTTAGGTAAATACATTTCTAAAAGTTTTTTCCCATTATAATCATTTCTACTTTGAATATTTGAAATAGCACAAAGCAGGTTAAATTCTTCTTCAGTTAGAAAAGTACAATTACATTTAAAACCCATACTTTGTGTTGAATTATTATCTACTATAAGTCTCATTATTTCATTCAATGAATACGAAATATCGTCTATTTTAAACTTTGAGTATATTAATAATAATTTTTTTAAAGGTAATATATCTAATTTGTAAGAATTCAAACAATGTCGCATTCCCCATAATAATAAATTTTCAGAAATTTCTAAATTCTGTAATTTAATTAAAGTCAAAGTTTTTGATTGAGACATAAATTATTATAGGCATAATTAATTGATTATTTAATATAGTACTAATTTAGTACTATTATTTGATATTGCAACTAATTAGTACTAAATAAGTACTATTAATATTTTAAAATCATTCAATATTAGGAGATTAAACAATGTATATTGCCATGAATAGGTTTCAAATTGTTACCGGAAAGGAAAAGATTTTTGAAAATCTATGGAAAAATAGGGAGACTTACTTAGAAAGTGTAAAAGGATTTAAAAGTTTTAATTTGATAAAGGGTGAAGCAAATGAAACCTTTACTTTATATGCATCTCATAGTACTTGGGCTTCAAAACACGCATTCACTAATTGGACAAAGTCTGAAGCATTTAGGAAAGCACATAAAAATGCTGGGAGTGCTAAAAACATATATATTGGCCATCCAAAATTTGAGGGATTTGAAGTAATTATTTAGTTTGCAAACTTTAAAATATTTTTTAATTTTTAAAATATAATGAAATTTTTTTTGCTAATATATGTAAGTGATAATTTGTATTGATAACATTATCAAACCAATCCAAGAAAGTAGGAAAAAACCAGTCCTTAACCATGGAACAGCAAATAAATAACAAAAATAATGTAAAAGACGAGAATAAAAGAAAATTATAGATCCTAATTGGGTTTGACTATTACTTAAATCCAAAAAAGTAATTATAAAAATTAAAATACCAAATAATGGAAGGTTCTCAATCAAATTTAAATGTGCAGATTTAGCCCTAATAGCCCAATCTGGAATGTTAATGGTATTGTCTTTGTAACCACAAGTATTTTTAATTCCAAATCTAAAAAATCTTTCAGTTACATAAGGAATCCATAGAAGACCACAAAATAATGTTGTCAAAAATAAATAAAATAGTTCAGTTTTTATTAATACCATATTTAACTCCAATTAAATTTTATGACTTTTAATTTATTTTTCTTCAAAAATACTTTTGTCAAACATTTTAGAAATTTCGCCAGAAGCTTCACCTTCTGAAAAACTAACTACTGCCCCCATTTCTTTTTCCAGTTGAATAAATTTATTTATTTCATCAACACCATATTTTTTAAATGTTTCTTTGTCTTTCCAAATTGAAACTACAGAGTGGCTAATTTCTGAAATATTTACAGTAAGTCTTGCAATTCTTCCATTTACTCCAAAATTTGATAATGTACTTTTAGCGTGTTTCTGAACTGCTTCTTTAGCCATTTTATTCGGAAACTTTACTTGATTAATTCTTACATACATAAATTAGCTCTATTTTATCCTTTTCAAAAAATTCATTTTATAATTGTTAACTTATATATAAAGAGCAAGCTATATTCAAAATTAAATTTATATATACTATAGTTTATGATCACATACGTTGTTATAGATGCTGAGTTTGATGGGCCATTGCCAGGTATAAACTCTATGATAAGTTTAGGAGCTGTAGCAATTAATAAAAACGGTGATACTTTAGGTGACTTTGAAATTAACATATTACCATTAGAAAATTCTATTTCTGATCCAGTCACAATAGATTGGTTTAAAAATGAAGCAAAAGAAGCATTTGATTATTGCAAAAAAAATCAGGTACCACCTAATGAAGCAATGAACAAATTTGGTGATTGGCTTTTGCAACTGCCAAGTCCAAGAATTATGGCAGCTCATCCAGCACCAATAGACTTTGCATGGATCAATTTTTATTTATTAAAGTTTCTTCGTGATAGGTTAGATCAATATCCTTTACACTATCCCTTTTTTCAATCTATGCCTGCTTTTGACATTAAATCTTATGCTGCAAGAGTTCTTCAGAAGGATTATACGGATATAAATAGAAATAATTACCCTATTGAATTACACGATAATAAAAATCATACTCATAAAGCAATTGATGATGCCAGAGAATACGCTAGTTTATTAGTAAAACTTCTAAATATTTAAAATAACTTTGAATGGAATACTCTTAAATAACTGATAAATAGCCAATCATACCGGATGCATGATGTTCTAGCATATGGCAGTGAAACAACCATTTACCCGGATTGTTTGCAATAAAAATTAAATCTGCTTTTTCACCAGGTTGCATGAGATACGTGTCTCTCAAAAGATCAATTTCTAAATTCTCAAATTCTTTTGAATTAACCCAAAAATGGTGTCCGTGAAGGTGCATAGTGTGTGGCCATCTAGTATCATTCCAACATCTTAAGATAACAATTTCACCAAGTTTCAAATTTGCTATTTTATAGTTGTAGTCACCAACATTTTCATTAAACGCCCATAATTTTGTTTCATTTAGTGCTAAGTCTCTAAATTCTCTTCGTTCACCATTAAAAACGGCACTTTTTAAATTACCCATGGCTCCTCCTTGCATATGTATATTAATAACTTTTACATTATTTAATGACGGGAAAGGGTAATAAGGTTTTTTATTAAAATCTAAAACACTAACACTTTGGTTTTTTGGTTCAAATGTAGCAGCAACTATCTCATTGCCTGTACTAACTTCTTTTAGGTGCTTTAGCTTTGAGGTTTCATCAATAAGAATATCAATTCTCTGTCCCGGACCAAGCACCACTTTATTTGTTTTGAATGGATTGCAGGGTGAACCATCAGTAGCTATAACTCGAAAATATATATCATCATTAAGCATAAATTTCAAAACTCTTGCATTTGCTGTATTTAAAAATCTTAATCTTGCTTGACCGCTACTAAACACCTCAATATTAGGTTTAAAAACACCATTTATAGTAAGGCGATTCCCGTAGCGTCCTGCATGTGACCAATCATGCAAGTTTCCTAAAGATGAAACATCCATTTGCAGATTTTCGTTAAGTAGCCAATCATCTGCTAGAACTAAAATATCATTTTTCTCATTTAATTGATCATTATCAGAAACTATTAATGGCCCGTACAATCCACGTGTAACTTGCTCCCATGCTTTATTGTGAGCATGATACCAAAATGTCCCTGCATCCTTAACTGGAAATCGATAAACAAAACTTTCTCCAGGTTCAACTAATGGTTGAGATAAAACTGGTACGCCATCCATTGAATTAATATTACGAATTCCGTGCCAATGCACTGCCGATGGTTCATCAAGTTGATTATTAAAAATTATTTCAATTACATCATTTTTATTTGCTGTTATTAATGGCCCAGGACAATTATTATTAAAAAGCCAGAGGTCAGTTTTATTTTGATTTTTTTCAAAGCTATATTTTGACTTCTTTGCAGTCAATTCATATTTTTTTATATTATTAAGAGCGTTCGTAGTATACGGAACAGCTGTTAGAAATAATCCTGCACCAGTATTTTGAATAAATTTTCTTCTGGAAATCATCTAATTATACATTGGCAACATGAAAGATGTAGTTAATAAGCTTGTCAAGATCAGCACAAATATTGTTAGTATGATTTCAAAATTGATAGAGGAGTATAATTTCCCAATGCCTTTTTCGGGATGAGTTTCTATCATGGGAACATATCTAAATTTATTTAATGCACCTATCAAAAGTAACAAATTAACCGAAATAAATTTAATTAGTAATATTATTCCATATGACGTTGAAAAAATATTTCTTATATCTCCAAGAAGTATGTAACTGTAAAAGATACCTGACAACACTAGCAAACCAACATAACTGACTGCATAAACTCCAAACTTATGAGCCACATCACTTACAACTTTATAATTTGAATATTTACATAATTGACGTAAAGGAATAAAAGAACCAAGCCAGTAAGATATACATGTTAAGTGTATTAGTAATAATAATTGTGCTAAATAGCCGTTGGTGCTTGAATGACCAACCATTGCAAAAGATATCACTATACCAATAGTGCATATAATAAGTACTATTCGTCCAACTTTATTGACTGTAAAGATTGTACAACAAATCAAAGTATGAGCCATAATTGTCAAAATGGCAACTTGCCCTACTGTTGTATTTGATGCCAATTTCAATAATTCAAAATTAAATGCACTCATGATATCACCACCAAAATTTCCGGCGATTGAAAAAAAATAAAAAATACAAACAAAAATACCTAATCCTGACGAAGTAAGCATTACTTTGTTGCAAAATAGAATATTTTCTTTTTCCATTAATTTTCTAAAATGAAAGATAAACAGCGCAGTTCCTGCAGTTCCAACAACTGATAAATAAAAAAATATTTTTAAAATAGGGTTTAAAAAAGTCCACAGCTCCATTTATATACCTATTAATAAATCTCGAATGTAAATTTGCCTTTTATAACATGACCATCAGAAGCCATTGCTCTCCAGTCTGTTTTGTATTTACCACTACCTAACTCAGGCAGTTTAATTGTGTGCTTGTCTGACAGAACCATTAAAAATTCTTTAGGCAAATCTACTTTCTCGTTATTATTTTCTGTATTAATTATTTCGAACTTTGTAAACATTGCCGGGTTGACAAACTCAATTTGTATTTCTTTAGGTGCATCCGTTAAAACTGCACCATCACTTGGGATCAAATTAGCAATTGGTGAATGTGCAGGAGTTGATAATGGTAAAATAATGAGAATGATAAATAAAAATTTTTTAAACATAAAGTCTCCTCAATTTAATTTGCTCCTAATATTTATGTTATTGTGTATCTCTTGAATTTGACTTGGCCATGTGCTCTTTATAAATGAGAGTACTGAAATTATTTCTTTGTCTGTCAAAATATTTTCATAGGCTGGCATGTTATTAAGGTATTTTTTGCCAATAATTTTTTCGATACCGTATTTAGTCATTTGAAAAAGATATTCATCTGGGTGGTGCCAAGTGTGTCCAGTTTCGTCATGTGGTGGTGCAGGGAGATAACCTTCATCATCTCTATTTTGCCAATTTTTCTGGCCTTCTAGATTTATGCCGTGACATGAAGCACAATTTTCTGAATATATATTTTGGCCTAATGTGACTAATGATAAATCATTAGGTAAAAGTCTTATTTCGTTATCTTTATTCATATAATTTGTATAAAAAAGCCAAACTAAAAGTATTGAAAAAACAAAAAAAAATATAATAGAAATAGTCCTAGTATTCACTTGCATTTAGTGGCAGGATTTCCCTAGTGCCTTCAATCGCCAATAATTGTAAGGCAGAGGCGTAAGAAAACCAACAATCAGCATTAATGGAATAACCCACCAAGTCAGTTTAGCGCCTCCCGTAAGTATTACGTCAGTAACATTCATAGCAACTTCCATAGATATCATAGAGATTAGAGACATGCCTATTGCTGTTTTAAATGCTAGAGAAAGCATCATTTGTCTCATTAGGATTATAGTCTCTAATATAATTGACGTTAATATACCGTTAAAAATAGCGAGTGACATAATTGCTAAAACTGGCCAATCAATTTCTGAAAATTGAAAAAAAGCAATTGTACCAAAATCACCAATTGAGCAACCTAATAGGCACCAAAAAGTATTATAACTTGATCTCTTCCATGTGTGCTTACATTTCCAATTAATAGAAATTTGCTCTTTAAAAGCTAAAACTTTTTCCATAGATGTTATATAATCGTTCCTGTAAGGGGAAGGTAAAGTATTATTTTATTTTTTTTCATTATGAAAATTTAAAAACACACAACCCAATTTTACAAAGAGTATATATTGATATTTTATAAATTTTTTTAATATAAATGTATTAATAGTAATATTAATAATGGATTCAAAATGAATATTGGAAGTGCAGCAAAATTATCAGGTTTAACAGTTAAGTCAGTTCGTTATTACGCAGATATAGATCTCGTCAAACCTGTTATTAATGAAAAAAATGGTTATCGTGATTATAATAATAACGATGTTGCAAAGCTTGGTTTTATAGGCCAAGCTAGAAAGTTTAATTTTAGTATTAGAGAATGTAGAGATTTATTGTCGCTTTATGAAGATAAGAACAGATCAAATAAAGAAGTTAAAAAGTTAACTATAGAAAAAATAAATGAAATTGATCAAAAATTAAATGAATTAACTCTTTTGCGAAAAAAATTGTCACATCTTGCAGATAATTGCAAAGGAAATGGAAGGCCAGATTGCCCAATTTTAGATGAATTATCTAAACTTCAAAAAAAATCATAAATCTCTTCGATTAATTAAGAGGAAACACTAAAGAGATTTATGATATTAAATGGGAGTATTGATGATCTTCTACTAATAAAAAACAGAAAGTAAAATTGTAAAATCTTAATTTCATCTATGATAATTTTGCATATAACTTTTCAATAATAAATTTTTTATTCCTTAGATCCATCGCCGTACCTTTGAGAGATACTCATCATATCTTGGACCAAAAAGATCCTTGAGTGCCTCCTCTTCAGGTATAATTTGTAAGAAATTAAAGGTGAATATAAACAATGGAACAATAATAATACTAATTATATTTCCAAGGTATACTGAAGAGGCTAAAATTATTAAAAGGTATCCAAAATACATTGGGTTACGAGAATATTTATAAATATCATTCGTAATAAGAGAAGTACTTTTAAATGGTCTTAATGGATCTATACTAGTTTTTGCTTGTGCAAAAAGTCTACTGGATCGAATGATTATATAAAATCCAAGAATAAGTAATAAAGTTGTAAAAAAATATTTATAAGGGATATCAATTTTCAGAAAATTAAAACTTAAAATATAATTAAAGATTAAAAATAACAATGTTAAAATTGTTGGTGGTATTTTATTTTTAAACTTGTCCAAAATTTTTTCTTATTTAAAAAAATTATAATATCCATTTGTATATTTAAATCTCTATAGAATTAACCACTATTATTTTTTTTAATCTATTTAAAAAGCAATTTCAGATAGAATATTTAAAAATAAACATAGCTATGAGTTTATATTTATTTTAAAAATATTTTACAGCAAAGAATTTGCATGACATTTTTTTTAATTTAAATTAAAGTTTATTCAACCATTTTTATATTTACAGCTGAAGTCCGACCTTTATTTTTAGCAATGTTATAACTAACTTTTTGACCCTCTATTAAAATTCTAATACTTGATTTTTCTAATGCACTTGAATGCACAAATATATCTTTCGATTCATCTTCTGGTGTAATAAACCCATATCCTTTGTTTGGGTTAAACCATTTTACTTTTCCAATATTTGACATAAAATTCCCCTTTAATTTTATGTTATAACATAAAATTTGATTTTGTAATTTCAAAATGCAAGATAAATTGTAAATGTGTCAAAAAAAAAGATATTGTATGGGAAAATTGTTTTGGATCCTAAAATAAATCAAATAAAAAAAGTAAAATCAAAATTAATAGATTCTTGTCAATCTCTCGTAATTACAGTTTCTAATAATGATCATCCAGATATTGGATATGCACCATATATTTATAAAGATAATTATTTTTATATTTTTTCAAGTGAACTTTCATCTCATATAAAATTGTTAATTAATAAAAAAGTTGGAACATTTATGCTTATAAAAGATGAACAAGACACAAAAAATATTTGGGCTAGAGTGAGAATGAAATTCCAAGCAAAAGTTTCAATAATAAAAAGGAATGTTGCAGATTTTCAAGAAATTACAGATATAATTTCAAACAAACACGGAAATACAATTGACATTATTAGAGAATTTAAAGACTTTCACTTAATAAAAATAACTCCAAAACAAGGAACTATTATAACAGGTTTTGGAAGTGCTTATAATTTAATTGGCAGGAGTTTGGAAGTAACAAGTAAAATAATGGGTAATTCAAAATAATTTAAAAATAATAAAACCAAATAAAAACCCTAATAAAATCCCTTCTATATAGCTTATCCATAACATTGAGTAATTTGATAAATTGAATTGCTTTTGAAATCTATAAATTAGACCAACGTGAAAATTTTTTAACATTTTTTTTATCATCATTATCAATTAAATTATTTTTTAACATAGTAATTTTCTATAATTTATTCAGCAGATTTATTAAAGACTTTTCATACTAAATTAACTAATATCAGTAATTGTATTATACTTTAATTATTGTAAATGAAAAAATTAAACGGTACAAAATTTCAGATAAGTGTATGGAAGGAAATAAAAAAAATTCCTAAAGGCCAAACTAAGACATATAAAGATATTGCCGTCGCGCTTAAAAAACCAAAATCATCACGAGCTGTGGCAAATGCATGCGGAAAAAATCCTTTATTAATTGAAATTCCTTGCCATAGGGTAATTAGATCTGATGGTAAACTTGGAGGCTACAGTGGTAAAGGAGGTATGAAACAAAAAAGAAAACTGCTTAAGGAAGAGGGCGCCTTATAATTTTAATAACATATTCATCAATGTTTTGAGATATTATTATACCTAATATAACGATAATAAAAGATATGCACATTACTAAAGTTAAGTTTTCATTAAGAAATAAAATTCCAAATGAACAAGTAACTAAAGGCACTAAATAGCCATTTATTGAAGTAAATACCGCTCCTGCTCGCCTAATTAATAACACTCTTGCTAACCCTCCCAAGGAGGTACTCAAAATGCCTGCTAATAAAAGACCCATTAAGGGTTTGCCAAAATTAATTTCTTCAGGTTTCAAAAAGAAAAAGATTGGTAAAGAAATAATAAGTGCAATTAAAAAAGAACTTGCACTGAACGAAATAGGGTCACATTTAGGCATTTTTTGAATAATAATTCCTCCGCTGGCTAAACAAATGCTTATACAAATACATATGAAAGAGGCAATTAGTTCATTAAAATTTTCAATCATAAATTTATGTGGTTCTGATAAAATAATTAATCCAATAATTCCTATAAAAAAACCAATCCATTTTTTTAATGTGATTATTTCTTTGAGTATTAACTTTGCAAGAATAAGAACAAATAGTGGAATCGAAGCTAAGTAAATGGCCAGTTCACTGGTTGTTATAAAATTGAGTGCTAGTGGTACCATTAAAAATGGTAACGATATGGAAAAAAAACTGTAAATTATAGAAAATTTCCAGATGGTAAGATCTTTTGGAAGTTTTTTTCCTGAAATAAAACAAAACAATATGGTCGTACAAGATGCTATTATAATCCTTCCAGCTCCAGAAGAGATGGAATTAAATTCTGAGAGTGACCAAATAATAAACATGGGGCTACTGCCAAAGCATGTCATTATAATAAAAAGTAATAATATATTTGTAATTTTGTTTCTTTTTATTTTATTTGCCTTTAATGATTACTGTAGAACTAAAAGATGAAAATTTATGGCACATGAATTTTAAATTTATTAAATATTTTTTATTTATAATAATCACCCTTTTAATAGGGCACAAGTTATTAGCACATGATTATTATTTAGGACAGTTGACTATAGATCACCCTTACATAACCAAACCAATGCCAGGAATGAAACATGCAGCAGGCTATATGGTTATAAAAAACAAAGGAACAAAAAGTGACGCTCTTGTGAAAGTTGAAACACTTTTCTCTGATAATGTTGAGTTTCATGAAATGTCTATGAAAAATAATATTATGAAAATGAAAAAAATAGATGGTGGTTTAAAAGTGCCTGGTGGAGATGAATTGGTTTTAAAGCCTGGTGGGTATCACATAATGTTTAAAAACTTATTGAAAAATTTAGAAGTTGGAAAAACTGAAAAAGCAATTTTATATTTTGAAAAAACTGGCAAGATAATTATAAAATTTGAAATTCATGATATGAAACATTCACATTAGTAATTTAAAAATTTTTAAATCTTTAAAATGAAATTTTGATTTATTTTAGTTAAATAAAGAATTTATATGATAATGTATGATTAAATAAATTTGATAACTTGTATGAAAAATATACTGTTTTTAATTTGTATTTTTACATTTGTTCCTTTTGTTGGTTATTCATTTGATGAGAAACAATTACTTCGTTTCAAAGTAATAAAAATTTGTAAAAATTGTGATCTGTCATATTCGACACTTTCTAAAACAGATTTAAATGATTCAATTATATCAGAT
>ENA-OSEY01001461-OSEY01001461.1-marine-metagenome-genome-assembly--contig:-NODE-1461-length-16274-cov-13.846268_pt1 | contig 16274 bp, 13 predicted proteins | sample MGYA00248465_ERZ534230 | MGnify/ENA primary metagenome ERZ534230 (study PRJEB26409, sample SAMN06344110) | marine metagenome | isolation source: Sea water from surface | place: Atlantic Ocean:Southern...
TATCGAAGAATTATTGTAATGAATTCAACTCTTAATAATTATTCACTTTTGGTATTTCTTGGTGCTGTTTGGGGAGCCTCTTTTGTAGCAATAAAGTTTTGCAACTTTATGTTTAATCCAATTGAAATAGGGTTTTTTAGAACATTTATTGGGGCGATTTTTCTTCTTTTAGCAGTTCTATATAGAGCAGGAAACCTTCAGCTTTTTAAAGAAAATACTTTTACTTACGCAATCATTGGATTATTTAACGCCGCAATCCCTTTCACTTTGATCCCTTACGGATTATTAACTCTGCCTAGCAACATAGGTGTTATTATAATGTCAGCTAACCCTTTTCTTGCATTGATATTGGCACATTATTTTACAGATGATGAAAAATTAAACCTTAGAAAAATGATAGGAACTATAATTGGTTTTTCTGGAGTTGTGTTCGCGGTTGGCGTGCAAGTTTTTGTAACTGATATGTCAAGTTTTATCGGCGCTCTAGCGATTTATTTAGCGGGTTGTTCATATGTGGTATCAAATTTAATTATTCGAAAAGTTTCAAACTTGCCTTCCGATATGGTTACGATGAATACGCTCGCATGGGGAAGTATATGGCTTATTCCATTGATGCTATTATTTGCTGAACCAATAAATTATGAAATGAATCTTACGGCGATTTCTGCATTGTTTTATTTAGGCATAATTCCAACTGGCTTAGCATTTAGTCTGAGACAAATATTGATTAGAACTGCGGGAACTACTTTCATGATGCAGGTGGCATATTTAATTCCTGTATTTGGAATATTTTATGGCTGGGCATTAATGAATGAACCACTGAAATTTTCATTATTAATTGGTGTTATACTTGTAGTAATTGGGATCGCAATTAGTAGATTACAAGTTGAGTCGAATACAGGAATTTAATTATTTAAATTAATGATTTGATTATAACCTTCTTTATATGAGGGATATTCTAAAATAATACCAAGTTCTTCTTTGATAAGCCTGTTGCTCACTTTTTTATTTTCAGAAAAAAAACTTTCTATTTGTTCTTTTTTACTTAACGTTTCATAAAGAACTTCATTGGGTATAGTAATTGAAATCTTTTTTGAAATATAGTCAATCACATCATCAAGAGTCGACGGACAGTCGTCAGCAATATTGTATATAGAAATAGGATTCGGTTTGTTCATTGAAGCTAAAATAATATTTGTTAAATCATTGATGTATATTCTTGAAAAAAAATGTCCCTTTTTTATTATTCTTGTGAAATTTCGAGATTGAATTCTCCCAAGAATATTTCTTTCTGGTCCATATATGCCAGCAATTCTAAAAATATGTAAGGGTAGATTATATTTTTTAGATAACTGACTCCACTGATCCTCTGCAAGCTGGCGGCTAATTCCTCTTTTAGACTTAGTAAGTAATCTTGAGGTTTCACTCACAAATTGACCGTCATGATCGCCATAAACACTGGTAGCAGATAAGTAGCCAATCCATTTAAGATTAATTAATTCATGTAAATTAAAATTTATATTTTTTAAAAAAATATCACCACTTTGATCTGGTGGCACAGATATAACTAAATGTGTTATTTCATTTTTATATTTTTCGAGAATATTTGGGGTCTTCGAAGGGTCAATGATTCGAATGTTTTTTTGATTAATTTGTAAACTATTTAGACTTCGAGAAGTGGCAAAAATTTCTTTATCACTTACTTTGCTTACAAGATGTTTGGCTGTATATCCATAACCAAATATAAAAATCATAAGTCTAATTTAACCATTCTTCTTGAACATTTTTATTTTTTTCAAGAGCGAAATATTTTTTTTTATAGTTTTCAATATGATTACTATCAATCACTTGCTTTAATGACCAAACAGCCATTGCTCTTACAGTAGAAGACTCATCTTCTAAAAGTGCCTCAATATCTTTCTTGTATTTTTTTTCCTTACTATTTCCAACTGCGATCAATACATTTCTTAAAAATCTATCTCTGCCGATCCTTTTAATGCTCGATTTAGAAAACTTTTTTCTGAAATCTTCATCTGTTAAACTTAAAAAAGCACCTAAATCAGGTTTGATAAGATCATCTCTTGGATGAAAGCTAATTTCTTTAGATTTTTTTGCAAATTTATTCCAGGGACAAACTGCTAAACAATCATCACAACCATAAATCCTATTTCCAATTAGTTTTCTTAAATTTTTATCTATAATTCCTTTATGTTCTATCGTGAGATATGAAATACATTTAGTAGCATCTAATTTGTAAGGTTCAACAATTGCATTAGTTGGGCATACATCAATACAGCTTGAACATGAACCACAATGATCAATTTCTGGGCGAGTATTATTAATTTTTTTATCAACAAAAATTGAAGAAAGAAATAACCATGACCCAAAGTCTTTTGAAACTAGGTTTGTATGCTTGCCTTGCCAACCAATACCGCCTTTCATAGAAATAGGCTTTTCCATAACAGGAGCTGTATCCACAAAGTATTTAAAACTACAATTAAGCAACTTTGAAATTTCAAATGAAAGACTTTTCAATTTTTTTTTAATTATTTTATGATAATCAGAATTTCTTGAATAAACAGAAATTATACCCTTATTTTTTTCAGATAATAACTCAAGCGAATTACATTCAAAGTGATAGTTGATCCCAAGAACAATTATTGACTGAGCTTCATCCCACAAAATATTTGGATTTGATCTACAATTAGATCTTTTCTCCATCCATGCCATTTCACCATGATGATTTTTTTCCAAGAACTCATCTAGTTCTTTTTTAAAATCCAAGTTCGGGTTTATATCTACAACACCAAAAGTATCAAAACCATGCTGCTCTATTAATTTTTTTAGTTCATTACTTTTATCTAGTTGACCTTCTTCAACTGATCTTTGAAGCCTAATGGCTGAGGAAGAATGTTTACTATCTCTTTTGGACATACGTGTATAAATTTTTGTATTTCAGTTTCCCAGTTGTCTAATATGCTTTTCGCGTGAAGACTTCCCGTATTTTGATAATGTGAAAGAATAATTTGGTTAAGTTCATTTGTCCAATAATCAGATGCTATAGTATCAAAAATTAGAGTTTCAGCGTTAACTCTCTGATTAAATTTTTTATCCTCATCATAAATAAAAGCCATACCTCCTGTCATTCCCGCTCCGAAATTATCTCCAGTTTTTCCAAGCACAACAACAGTGCCGCCAGTCATGTACTCACAGCCGTTAGAGCCACATCCTTCTACAACTGTAATCGCCCCTGAATTCCTTACAGCAAACCGCTCGCCTGCTTGCCCAGCAGCATATAACTCTCCTGAAGTAGCACCGTAAAGAACTGTATTTCCGATTATTGTATTTTCATTTGTAACTAAATTACTATTCTTATGAGGTCGAATTGAAATAGTTGCACCAGATAAACCTTTACCAACATAATCATTTGAATCTCCATAAAGATTTATTTTTAGTCCTTTAATAGCAAAAGCTCCTAGCGACTGACCCGCTGACCCAGTCAGATTAATAGTCAGATGTTCTTTATTAACTTCTTTATCTTTGAAAGTTCTGTATATAGTTGACGATAATCTTGTACCAACAGCTCTATCGGTATTTTTAATGGGATAGTTTAGTTCAGTTTTTTGACCTGTTTGTAAAAATTTAGATGCATCCTCAATAATTTTTTGGTCAAGTGTTGACCCAACGTCATTGATAATGGAGTGGCTAAAGTATTCTACGTTTGGATCCTTTTCCGCTTGAATGAGCAATGAATTAAGGTCTAAGTCATCTAAATGAGTTGATCCCCTTGATATTTGATACAAAAGGTCAGTTCTTCCAATGATTTCGTTTAGGCTTTTGAATCCAAGTTTTGCTAAGATTTCTCTTACCTCTTCAGCTATATAACTAAAAAGGTTAACCACTTTTTCAGGACTACCTGAAAATCTCGCTCTTAAGTCCTCATCTTGAGTACAAACTCCAACTGGACATGTGTTTGAGTGACATTGCCTTACCATTATACAGCCCATCGCAACCAGTGAAGTTGTGCCAACACCAAACTCCTCGGCACCCATAATTGCAGCAATTACAACGTCACGACCTGTTTTGATACCTCCATCAGTTCTAAGCACAACGTTTTGCCTTAAGCCGTTAAGTGTCAAAACTTGATTCACTTCTGTTAAGCCCATTTCCCACGGGATACCCGCGTATTTAATACTTGTTTGAGGACTTGCTCCAGTTCCGCCATTATGTCCTGAAATTAAAATGACGTCAGCTTTAGCCTTCGCAACACCTGCCGCTATTGTTCCAATTCCAGATGACGCTACAAGCTTTACACAAACTCTGGCATCTGGGTTTGCCTGTTTAAGATCATAAATAAGTTGAGCAAGATCTTCTATTGAATAAATATCGTGATGTGGTGGAGGGCTGATTAGTGTAACACCTTCTGTTGAGTGACGAAGCTTGGCTATCTCAGCAGTTACTTTAAATCCAGGAAGCTGACCACCCTCACCTGGCTTAGCTCCTTGTGCTATTTTAATTTCTATTTCCTCACAGTTATTTAAATATTCAGTTGTTACACCAAACCTTGCGGAAGCTACTTGTTTTACTCTTGAGTTAGCACTGTCTCCATTATTGAGAGGCTTCGATCTTTCAATCGATTCACCGCCTTCGCCTGAACAAGAAGCACCTCCGATCCGGTTCATTGCTATTGCTAGTGTTTCATGGGCCTCCTTTGAAAGTGCTCCATGTGACATACTACCTGTACCGAAGCGCTTTCTGATAGACGTTATTGATTCTACTTCGCTTAATTCGATTGAACTTTCACTTTCTTTAAACTCGAGCAAATCTCTAATATTGATTGGAGCAAAGTTGCTCATGGAGTTTGAATATTTTTTAAACATCTCATAAGAGTCATCTGCCACTGCTGTTTGTAGAAGGTGTATCAACTTCCCTTCATAAGCATGAGTTTCACCACCGTTTCTGTACCGATATATACCACCAATTGGCAATGTTTGTACGCTATCCGAATACGCATAATTATGAAGATCGGTTAGTTTTTTTTCAATTCCGGATAAACCAATGCCAGACATACGACTTTGTACACCTAGGAAATATTCATTAACCATTGAACGGCTTAAGCCAACAGCTTCAAAATTAAATCCGCCCCTGTAAGCACTGATAACTGAAATTCCAAGCTTAGACATAACCTTGAGTAAGCCTTGGTCTACTGCTTTTTTATATCGCTCAACACATTCCTCGTAAGATAGATTTCCAAAGAGTCCTTTTTGTTGTCTTTCATAAATACAGTCCAATGCTAAGTAAGGGTTTACGGTCGTGGCGCCAACACCAATAAGTACAGCAAAGTAATGAGTATCCAGACACTCTGCAGACCTTACGTGCAATGATACAAAAGATCTTATACCTTTACGTGTCAAATCTGTGTGAACTGCAGCGGTGATCAATATCATTGGTAAAGATAATTTGTCGTGGTCCGCACTAATATCAGACAGTACGATATGAGACTTTCCGCTTAAAACTGCAGTCTCAGACTCGAATTGAATACGCTTTATTTCCTCTTTTAAATTAAAATTATCCTTATGAACTGTACAATCAATTACAGTTGTAGACTCTTGTCCCCGAGCAGAAATCTTTTTGAACAACCCATTTGTTATAAATGGACTATCAATTACAAAAACATTTTCTTCATAAGGATTAGGAGATAGAATATCTTGTAAATTTCCAAATCGAGTTTTTAAACTCATTCTGCTTTGCTCTCTTAGACTATCAATTGGAGGGTTTGTTACCTGACTAAACTTTTGTCTAAAAAAATGAGATAATGGCCGATACTTGTCCGATAATACTGCAACAGGAGTATCATCACCCATGCTTCCAGTAGATTCCTTGGCATCACTCACCATTGGATGAAGAATAAGTTCTAGTTCTTCCATTGTGAAACCAGCCGCGATCATTCTTTTTCTTAATTTTTCAGTTTCTATAACTGTCGACTCTCTTGAAACTGTTACTCTTTTATCTAATCGAATTATTTTTTTGACATACTCTTCATAAGGAGCTTCTTTCGCAAGATAGTCTTTTAAATCAGAGTTACGATAAATTTTTCCTTCCTTCAAATTTATTCCAATTATATCTCCAGGGCCCAGTCTGCCTTTTTCAACTATCTTTGACTCATCAACCCTGACCATTCCTGTTTCAGAACCAACGTATATTATGTTGTCATTTGATACAGAGTACCGCATTGGCCTTAAGCCATTTCGATCCATACCACCAATAATCCAATTTCCGTCAACTGCAGCTATTGCTGCGGGTCCATCCCATGGTTCTACAATAGCATTAGAAAACTCATACATATTTCTATGCTCAATTGGCATTAGTTCACTTCTTTTTGACCACGCCTCTGGTATTAGAAGAGTTTTAACAAGAGGAACTGATCTTCCAGCTCTAACATATAATTCAAATGCGGCATCTAAGGCAGCAGAGTCAGAAACATTTTTTTCTATAATTGGTTTAACTTGTTCACTATCATCACCAAAAATTTCTGATGTAATTCTTGTTTGATGATTTCTCATCCAGTTTGTATTTCCGGAAATTGTATTTATCTCCCCATTGTGAGCCAACATTCTAAATGGTTGCGCCAAACCCCAGGATGGAAAGGTATTTGTAGAATATCTCTGATGAAACACTGCATAAGAAGAAACAAAATTATTATTAGCTAAATCAGGATAGAATATGGAAAGTTGTTCAGCTAAAAATAGTCCCTTGTAAATGATTGACTCAAAACTTAGAGAGCATACATAAAATCCATTAATTTGCTGTTTTGCTATTCTCTTTTCAAGTCGACGTCTTACTAGATATAATTCTTTTGAATAATCAAAATTACTTTCTCTTTCAATGTTATTAACAAACATAACCTGCTCAATCTCAGGTCTAGTTGAATTAGCTTTTTCACCAATAACACTGTTATTAATAGGCACTTGTCTCCAGCCATATATATAGTATCCATGATCAAGAAGTTCAGACTCAATTATTGTTCGACATTTTTCTAATGCTGCATAGTCGTTTCTTGGCAAAAACATCATACCAATGCCTAGAGGCTCGTCTCTTTTTTCATGGCCTGTTTTAGCAATTTCGTCATCAAAGAAGTTTATAGGTATTTGAGTAAGTATGCCGGCACCATCCCCTGTCTTACCATCAGCATCAACAGCACCTCTGTGCCACACAGCTTTTAGCGCATCGATACCACCTTCTACAACTTCTCTTCTTTGCTTACCATCAACTGATGCTACAAAGCCAACACCGCATGCATCGTGCTCTTGTTTAGGACTATAAAGGTGCCCTTCTTCCAAGACTTGCTTATTTTTTCTGTATCTATTTAAATCTGAACTCATGATGCTCTAACCTTACTAACCTCTGCCAGTTTTTTAGCTTCAATATAACTGTGTATTGAATTAGCCACATCTCGACCATCCCTTATTCCCCAAACTACTAATGAAGCCCCTCTAACGATATCTCCTGCAGCAAAGACTCCATCAATATCAGTCATCATAGTATTGAAACCAACTCTTACTGTGCCCCACTTTGTCACTGGTAAGTCTTTAACATTAAAAAGTGTGGGTAAATTTTCAGGAGAAAAACCTAGAGCAGCTATGACCATATCAGCCTTCAAATTAAAATCAGATCCTTCTATTTGTTGCGGTGTTCTTCTTCCATCGGCATCAGGCTCACTCAATCTCATTTTGACACATTCAATTTGGTAACCATTTTTTAAAACATTCATATTAATTGGGAGAGATTGCCACATGAATTCGACGCCTTCCTCTTCAGCATTATTTACCTCTCTTGCAGAACCAGGCATATTTTCTTTATCTCTACGGTATAAACATTTCACAGATTTAGCCTTTTGTCTTACAGCAGTTCGTACACAGTCCATTGCCGTGTCACCGCCACCAATGACCACAATGTCTTTACCTTTTGCATCCAACTCACCTTCATCAAATTTCTTAACTTCATCTCCAAGTCCTTTTCGATTAGATGCGGTTAAGTATTCTAATGCTGGAATTATGTTACTTGTACTTTCACCCAGGTTAATTTCTTTAGCTTTATAAACACCTGTAGCTATTAAAACTGCATCATGTTTTTTTTGAAGGTCTTCAAATTTTATATCTTTTCCAATTTCAACATTAAGATGAATATTAATTCCAGAATCTTTTAAGTATTGCATTCTCCTTTGAACGATATCTTTTTCTAATTTAAAATTTGGAATACCGTAAATTAATAATCCACCGGCTCTGTCGTAACGATCGTAAACATGAACCTTGTAACCTTTTTTTCTAAGTTCTTCTGCCGCTGCTAGTCCTGCTGGTCCTGCACCAATTACACCTATGCTATTTTCTTTTTCTATACTCTTTTCAACCTTGAGAGGAGTAATCCATCCATTCTCAAATGCATTATCTGTTAAATATTTCTCTACTGAGCCAATTGTTACGGATCCATGTCCTGATTGCTCGATTACGCAATTACCTTCACATAATCTATCTTGTGGACATATCCTGCCACATATCTCAGGCATATTATTTGTACTTGATGAAATTTCATAAGCCTCTTCCAGCCTGTCCTCTGCGGCAAGCTTTAGCCAATCAGGTATATGGTTATGAAGTGGACAGTGAACTGTGCAATATGGAACGCCACATTGAGAGCATCTGCTAGACTGCTCTTTTGCACTATTTTTAATGAAATTATCATAGATTTCTCGAAAGTCTTTTTTTCTATCTTTTGATAATCTCTTATCAGGATACTCTTGATTTAGATCAGTAAATTTAAGCATAATTTTTAATTATGTCATAATTATTGACATATATAGAATCTCATTAATAATTTGAGTAGTTTTATATCAGTCTAATAATATATTAATAGTCATACATTATGACATAAATAGAACTTTTGCTTGCCTATTTGGCGTAAAACTCTATTTTTTCATATCTGTTATGCATATTTTTCCTGTAATTATTTTAGCAATTATTCAAGGAATTACTGAATTCCTGCCAATTTCAAGTTCAGCTCACTTGCTTATTACTGCAGAAATGATGAATATAAGAGAAAATTTATCTCTCGATATAAGCCTTCATTTAGGCACTTTGATGGCTGTATTGATCTATTTTAGAACTGAGGCACTTAACTTCTTTAAATTCATAATGCCTTTCTTTTCGTCGAACAAAATATCTAAAACAAAGATAAATCAAAATTTGATCGTTGCATCATTACCTATAATTTTTATTGGTGGCTTAGCTTATATGTCTGGTTTTGCTGAAATCTTCAGAGATCTACATTTTATAGGTCTATCAACTATAGTCTTTGGTTTAGCGCTTTATTTTGCGGATATCAGATCTAATGAGGAAAGTCTTAAAGTGGATAATCTATCTTATAAGAAATCTCTTGTTGTTGGTTTTTTTCAAATTTTCGCGATTATTCCAGGTGCTTCAAGAGCAGGTGTTGTTTATACGGGTTCAAGAATAGTTGGTTTAAATAGAGTCGAGGCTGCAAAATTTTCAATGCTCTTATCAATACCTGTAATACTAATATCAGCCTCAATTCCTGCTATTGAAATAGCGAATGACTCAATTGCAATAAATTTTTTGTATTTATTTTCTGGTTTTATTATTTCTTTCATTACTGCATACTTATCAATAAGTATATTGCTAAATTGGGTAAAAAATAATTCGATGATACCATTTGTAATTTATCGAATAATACTTGGATCGATAATTTTGATTTATTTCACTTAAACAATCAAATATATGTACTTATAATACTTCTTGGCGAACTTGGTTCAATTCCTAATTTTTCTAAATTAAATTCAGTTTTAGAGATGACGTTATCTTTTCTTAGAAGTTTTACTTGATCAAAAGTTATTAGTGGAGAGGGTAAGGGCAGCATCATAAACGCAATAAAGTTCGCAAAAGACAATGGAACTGGAACTATTAGTCTTTTAATTTTTAAAGTGTCTAAGATCAACTGGTATATTTCTTTTAGACTCATTTTTTCCGGTCCACCAAATTCAAATATCTTACCATTATATTTATCATCCAAAATAAGTCTGTTTATAGCTGTGGCGATATCTTTAACATAAACACATTGGTATTTGTTATTAGCGAATAACGGTACAACTGGTAAACTTTTTAATAATTTGGCTTGAACTGAAAAGAAACCGTCACCAGGTCCAAAAACTATCGATGGTCTAATTATAATTGTGTTGGGATAACTTTTTTGAATATTTTGCTCTCCTAAGCCTTTTGATTGTTGATATTTTGAGTCGCTTTCGATATCAGCTCCAATGGATGAAAAATGGATAAATTTCTCAACCTTATATTTTGCAGATAAATCTGCGATATTTTTGGGCCCTAAAGAATGACAATTTTCGAAAGATTGACCACCAGAACTATCATTTAAAACACCTACAAAATTAATAACAACATCAGAGTTTTTTATATATGGCTCAATTGTGTGCTTAAGCATAATGTTGCCTTTTACAATATCTAATTGTTCTATTGGCGCCATCATTCTCAAGTGACCAGCCAAATGAGGATTTCTGCATACAATTTTCAAATTGTGGCCCTCTTTAAGAAGTTCGGAAATACAATATTTAGCCAAAAACCCAGATCCGCCAATTAATGTGATCGTTTTTTTCTTCATATTTTTTAAATATACCTTTATGTACAGATTTGAAATAGAGTAAATCTTACACAATGCAAACTATTTTACACAAAAATGATTTGAGTAACGGCATTAATTTTTCAAGCATTGTTGCAGCTGATTGCGAAATGATGGGACTGCAACCTAATAGGGACCCGCTTTGCTTAATACAACTTTATGATGGAAAAGGTGACTGTCATTTAGTTCAATTTATAGATCAAAATTTTGATGCTCCAAATCTTAAAAAATTATTAAGTAGTGATAAAACATTTATATTTCACTATGCCCGACATGATTTAGCGGCAATTAAACATGATTTAAACATCATGATAAAAAACGTTTATTGCACTAAAATTAGTTCAAAGATAGCAAGAACTTATTCGCAAGGGCATGGCTATAAAGATTTATGCAAAGAACTTTTGAATATTGATATTTCAAAAAAACAGCAATCAAGTGATTGGTCAAATCCAAATTTGTCAAAAGAACAAATTAATTACGCTGCAACAGATGTAATTCACTTACACGAGATTAGAGAAAAATTAGACGAAATTTTAGAGAGACAAAATAGAAGAAAGCTTGTTCAGGCTTGTATAGAATTTTTACCTACACGAGTTGAATTAGATTTGAGGGGCTGGAATAATGATATATTCTCACATTCTAGTTAGAAAATGACAAAAAATAAAATAATCAACGACGGTAAAGAAGTTATTAATACTGAGATACAAGGTATAAAAAAACTTAATAAGATAATAGATAAGAATTTTGATAAAGCTGTTAGGGCCCTCGCAAAAGTAAAAGGAAGAGTTATTATCACTGGAGTAGGAAAATCTGGTCATATTGCTAGCAAAATATCTAGCACAATGAGCTCAACCGGAACCCCATCGCAATATTGTTCTCCAACCGACATGAGCCACGGAGACTTGGGCATTATTTCAAAAAAAGATGCACTTATCATAATTTCTAATTCAGGTAACAGTAATGAATTGGTAAATCTTTTAAATTTTGCCAAAAAATACTCAATCTCAATTATAGGAATTTCCTCAAATTCTGAAAGTGAGCTTATTAAAGCTTCAAATATTAGCTTAATTATACCAAATGCAGCTGAGGCATGTTCAATAGGAATGGCGCCAACAACCTCAACAACTATGGCACTGATTGTAGGAGATGCTTTATGTGTTTCTCTAATGAAATTGAAAAAGTTCAAAATTTCAGACTATAAGAAGTTACATCCTGGTGGATCGCTGGGGATACAGATGCTTCAAGTTAAGGACATCATGCATACTAAAAAGAAAATGCCAATTGTTACAGAGAATGCAAATATGAAATCTGTAATTATTGAAATGACAAAAAAATCATTTGGTCATGTAGGTGTAAAAAATAAAAAAAGTGAGTTAATTGGAGTAATTACCGACGGTGATTTGAGAAGAAATATAAATAATCATTTAATTGAAAGTAAAGCCAAAATGATAATGACGCAGAGACCTAAATTAGTTAATCAAAACATACTTGTTATTGATGCGTTGAATATAATGAATAAAAATAAAATTACTTGTTTATTTGTAGTAGACAAAGAAAAAAATAAGTCTCCTATAGGTATTGTACATATTCACGATTGCATAAGATATGTTAATTAAGTTATTGAATCTAGATAATCTATTATTGTCTCTTATTATTTTATTTATATCAACGTCCCTTACATATAGTGAGGAAGTGTTTATCGAAATTGATAATCCAAGATTTTCTGAAAAAGGTTTAAGCGATAGAACCTATGAGATAAAAGCGGAGAAGGGGCTAAAATCTGATAATGAACTAAAACTATTTGCGATTGAGGGTAAATTTAAAACTGTTAAAGATGGCAAATGGATTTACTTAGAGGCTGACAAGGGAAATTATTCTCAAGATAATAATTTTATAGAATTACAAGAAAATATCATTTTTTATACTGATGATGGAGAAAAACTTAGTTCAAATTATGCAACATTTGATATACAAAATGATATTATTGAGTTAGCAGAAAATGTTAGTCACGAGAGTATGAGGGGATTAATTTTGTCTGACAGTTCTATTATTACAAATAACTTTAATAAAATTACTTATTTTGGAAATGTTGAGTCATTAATAAACACCTCAGAGTGATGTTTAAAAAATCTTTTAATATTATTATTATAAACTTAATACTAATAATAAATAGTTATTCAAATGAACTAAGAATTACTTCGGAGAATCTTGAAGTTGATCGTGAGAATAAGATTACAGTTTTTTTAGGCGATGTGTATGCATATAACAAAGATATAAAGATTTGGTCTGAGAAACTAATTGTTAAGTTTGATAATAAAGAGAATGAGATAGAGCAATTGAACGCTGAGAATTCTGTTAAAATAATAAAAGAGGAAATTACTGCAACAGGTGATATAGGCTTATATTATCCAAAATCAGAAATACTTAACTTATTGGGTAATGTAGAAGTTATTGAAAACAATAATTATGTTAAATGCGACGAATTATATCTAGATATAAAAAACTCTACCAGTATAATGAAAAGCAATTCATCGAATAGGGTTGAAGCATACATAACTAATAATTAATATTTAAAAATGATAATAAAACCAAAACTAGTTTCATCCAATAATGGTCTTGTAGTTAATAAACTTAGAAAAACTCTCTCACAAAAACAAATAGTGAGAGATGTGAGTCTAAAGCTTGAACGAGGGAAGACGATCGGATTACTCGGCCCAAACGGTGCTGGAAAAACGACAACATTCTATATGATCATGGGCTTAATTGATTGTGATGGAGGTGAAATATTACTAGACGATATTCATCTTACATCTCTTCCGATGTATAAGAGGGCTAAATTAGGCATAGGGTTTTTACCGCAACAGCCCTCAATTTTCAGAGGCATGTCAGTTGAAGACAACCTGCTATCGATACTAGAAACTCAGAATCTTCCAAAAGATCAAAAACAAAACATGCTAGAAGAATTACTCACTGAGTTTTCTCTCACACATTTAAGAAGAGCAATGCCTCACATGCTAAGTGGTGGAGAAAGAAGAAGAACAGAAATTGCAAGATGTCTTTGTTCTAATCCAAGTATAATACTTATGGATGAGCCTACTGCTGGTGTCGATCCTATAGGTATAGATGATATCAAAGTTCTCATAAAACAATTAATGAATAAAAATATTGGAGTTTTAATTACCGACCACAACGTTAGGGAAGTTTTAGATATTTGCGACTATTCTTATGTAATGCATTCAGGAGAAATAATTGCTGAGGGCGAAAGTGACATAATACTTGGCAATAAAGAAGCTCGTAAATTTTACTTAGGAGATTCATTTAAATATTAGTGGTGGAGCTAGTCGGACTTGAACCGACCACCTCGTCACTGCCAGCGACGCGCTCTCCCAGATGAGCTATAGCCCCAATTATTGTTCTTCTATATTTTCGTGATCACTGTCACTGATATCTAAGTCATCAACCTCATCTGATATAACTTGAACATCACTCTCTGAGTCTTCAAGACTAATTGTATCGTCATCAATAGCATCTTCTATCTCTAATTCTTCAACCTCTGCGATAGACTCTGATGCATCACTTCCTACTAAATTAGTATCAGTAACTGTATCAACTTCATCTGTAAAAACTTGCTTAGCATTTGTTGGGGTTGAGTCTAAAGCGGGCTCGATATATTCAGTGCCACAATTAGGACAAACAGCAGGTTTTCTGTTCAAATCGTAAAACTTAGTTTCACAATTAGAACAAACTACTTTTTTCCCCCACTCAACTTTTGACATGATTATTCCTCGAATATTTATGGTATAAAATTTTGATACAACTCAAAAATAAATAATATATAACTTTAGACTAAGAAGGTAAATTGACAATATAAAAGTGCTAAAATTCAAAGGTTCATTAAAGATCTCAGGAGATAAATCTATTTCACATAGGGCTCTGATATTATCAGCCATGAGCACAGGCAAAGCTAGAATAACTAATTTATTAGAGTCAGAAGATGTTATGAGTACATTGAATATTTTAAAAGAATTAGGGATTAAAATAATTAAAGATGGCAATAACTGGATTGTTTACGGCAATGGTACCGGGGGGTTTATTGAACCTAAAAAACCTTTAGATTGTGGTAACAGCGGAACGACCGCTCGATTAATGATAGGAGCAGTATCTTCAAATCCAATCAATTGCACTTTTGTTGGCGATAATTCACTGAGTAGAAGATCAATGTCAAGAGTAACAAAGCATTTAGAAGAAATTGGAGCGATTGTTCACCTTACAAGAAAGGACTATTTACCCTTAATTATATCTGGTAGCGAAAAATTATTACCTATAAAGCACAATATTCTTAAAGCTTCAGCCCAAATCAAATCAGCATTAATTATTGCAGCTTTAAATATACATGGAAAAACAAAAATTGTTGAAAATATTGCAACCAGAGATCACACTGAAAGACTTTTGAAATTTTTAAATGTTAAATTTAAAATTAAAAAGACAAATAAAAAGACTTCACAAATTGAATTAAACGGGCCATACGAATTCAAAGCAAAAAATATTGATGTTGCAGGTGATCCGTCAAGTGCATCTTTTTTTATTGTAGGAGCATTAATTTTGCCTAAGTCAAAGATTACACTAAAAGATGTTATGCTTAATCCATCAAGAACTGCTTTTATAAAGGTACTAAAAAGTATGGGAGGAAAAATTAAAATAAAAAAAACAAAACAAATTTGTGGTGAGGATGTTGGCAATATAACAGCTGAATATAGTAAATTAAAAGGAATTAATATTCCTGCTAATCAGTCAGCATATTTAATTGATGAATATCCAATTCTATCGATAGCTGCTTCTCAAGCAAAAGGTAAAACAATAATGAAAGGCTTAGATGAATTGAGACATAAAGAGAGCGATAGAATACAAAGTATTCTTTTTAATTTAAAAAAAGTTGGTATTGAGGTTTACGAAGAAAATAGCAATTTACATATTTTTGGTAAAAAAATAAAACTTAATAAAAATGTAAAAATTAAATCTTTTGGAGACCACAGAATAGCTATGTCATTTTCTATTCTTAATATGCTTTACGACAATAAACTTAAAATCGATAATAAGAAATGTATCAATATAAGTTATCCTGATTTCACGAAACACCTAAATTATCTGCTATAAAACTAATTATGGTCGAGATAATAGCAATTGATGGTCCCGCTTCAGTTGGAAAATCAACTCTTGCAAAAAAAATATCAAATTATTATGAAGTACCATTGTTAAATAGTGGAAGACTTTATCGTGCAGTAGCATTAAAAATAATTAATAAAAAAATTAATATTAATAATAAATATAAGATACTTCAGTGTGCAAAATCTTTGACAGATGAAAACATAAAATCAGAGAATTTATTTTCTAGCAAAATAGATAAAATTGCGTCTGAAATTTCCTCAAAGAAATATCTAAGAAAGCAATTAATGGCCTACCAGAGAGAATTTCCAAGAAAATATGCTAAAGGCAAGAAATTTGCTGTTATTGAAGGAAGAGATATTGGAACTGAAATATTTCCACAAGCAAAAATTAAAATTTTTATGTGGGCA
>ENA-OSEY01001462-OSEY01001462.1-marine-metagenome-genome-assembly--contig:-NODE-1462-length-16272-cov-3.472306_pt1 | contig 16272 bp, 14 predicted proteins | sample MGYA00248465_ERZ534230 | MGnify/ENA primary metagenome ERZ534230 (study PRJEB26409, sample SAMN06344110) | marine metagenome | isolation source: Sea water from surface | place: Atlantic Ocean:Southern...
AACAAGTGAACTGGATAATTTAGCAGCACAAGAGGCTGCAACTAATACTATTACTCACCCTGACTATGCTTTACTAGCTTCAAGAATCGCAGTTTCTAATCTACATAAGAATACCAAAAAGTCTTTTTCAGAAACTGTGAAAGACTTGTATGAATACATTGACCCTAAAACAAATGAAAAAGCACCCTTAATTTCTGATGAGGTATATAGTGTCATCAAGAAAAATGCGGATGTATTAGATTCAACTATTATCTATGATCGTGATTTCAGATACGATTTTTTTGGATTTAAAACGTTAGAAAGGTCATATTTATTGAAGTTAAATGGTGAAGTAGCTGAAAGACCCCAACAAATGTTGATGAGAGTAGCTATTGGTATTCACACTGATGATATTGATTCTGCTATAGAAACCTATAATTACATGAGTGAAGGTTGGTTTACACACGCTACGCCAACATTATTTAATTCAGGTACTCCAAAGCCACAAATGTCATCTTGCTTTTTATTAACCACAAAAGAAGACAGTATTTCTGGAATTTATGATACTCTTAAGCAGTGTGCCCAAATTTCGCAATCTGCTGGTGGTATTGGTCTTTCAATACATGATATTAGAGCTACAGGTTCCTATATAAAAGGTACCAATGGTACTTCAAATGGTATCGTACCTATGTTAAGAGTCTTTAATGATACTGCAAGATATGTCGATCAAGGAGGAGGAAAAAGAAAGGGTTCATTTGCTATTTATGTAGAACCATGGCATGCTGATATTTTTGACTTTTTAGATCTTAAAAAGAATCATGGAAAAGAAGAACAGCGTGCTAGAGATCTTTTTTATGCTCTTTGGATTCCAGATCTATTTATGAAAAGGGTTGAAGAGAATGGTGACTGGACATTGATGTGTCCACATGAATGCCCAGGCTTGTCTGATACGTATGGGAAGAAGTTTGAAAAATTGTACAAGAAGTACGAATCGGAAGGTAAAGGAAGAAAGACCATGAAAGCGCAAGAACTGTGGTTTAAGATTTTAGAAAGCCAGATTGAGACAGGTACGCCATATATGTTATATAAAGATGCAGCTAATGAAAAGTCTAATCAAAAGAATTTGGGAACTATAAAATCTTCTAATTTATGTACAGAAATAATTGAATATACAGCTCCTGATGAGGTAGCAGTTTGTAACCTCGCCTCCATTGCCTTACCCAAATTTGTTATAGATGGGAAGTTTGATCATGAAAAGTTATTCAATGTAACGTATAGAGTAACCAGAAATCTTGATAAAGTAATTGATGCTAATTATTACCCAGTTCCAGAGGCAAGAAACTCCAATATGAGACATAGGCCAATTGGTATAGGAGTTCAAGGATTAGCGGATGCATTTATTTTAATGAGACATGCTTTTGATTCTCCTGAGGCAAAGCAATTGAATAAAGAAATTTTTGAAACTATTTATTATGCTGCTGTAACTGCTTCAAAAGATCTTGCAATAGAGAACGGTCCCTATGAAACTTGGAAAGGTTCTCCTATATCAAATGGTGTTTTTCAATTTGATATGTGGAAAGTAAAGCCTACCGATCGCTGGGAATGGGATCTATTGAGAGAAGAAGTAAAAAAGCACGGAGTAAGAAATTCTTTATTACTTGCGCCAATGCCTACAGCTTCTACAGCTCAGATACTAGGAAATAATGAATGTTTTGAACCATATACTTCAAATATTTATACGAGAAGAGTTCTTTCTGGTGAGTTTATCATAGTCAATAAGCATTTGTTAAGAGACTTGGTAAAGTTGGGCATTTGGAACGATAGGCTAAAAAATAAATTAATGGCATCAAATGGTTCCATACAAAACATTGATGAGATTCCAGAAAACATCAAGGAATTGTATAAAACAGCTTGGGAAATTTCACAGAAAGAAATATTAGATATGGCTGCTGATAGGGGCGCGTATATTGATCAGTCCCAATCACTCAATATTTTCATGGAGAATGCCAACTTTGCAAAACTAACTTCCATGCATTTTTACGGATGGAAAGCAGGCTTGAAAACGGGGATGTATTATCTCAGAACAAAATCTGCTACTGATGCTATTAAGTTCACATTAGATAAAGCAGCTATTTCAGAACCAGTGGCTAAGACAGAAGAAGAGAGAATGGCCGAAATTAGTTGTTCATTAGACGACCCAGATAACTGTGTTTCTTGCGGTTCATAATAACTATGAACATTTCTTTAGTTATAAAAAAAGCCCACAATCGTGGGCTTTTTAATTATTATATGTGGCGGAATTTTATTTAATCCCTTTAAAAACAGAAGTTCCAGCACCAAATACATTATTCTCACCATAGGGAGACCCTTTTCCATCCGCGTAACCTTTCCATTTTACAAGCTCAATATAATTAGGAGATCTTGTAAGCTGTTGTTGAACTAACCTGATTTCTTCCGCTCTACCTTCCGCTCTAAGAATAGCAGCATTTTTTTCACCTTCTGCTTTTTTGATTTCAGCATTTGCTAGGTATTGTTGCTCCTCTTCTAGTTCTTTAGCTTTTTGATTTCGCTGTTTTTGTGTTTCTTTTTCAGTAATGGCAATTTTCACATTTTCTGGTAGATTAACATCTGCGATTTCACAAAAGTTATAAGTAATAAAGTTTTCGGGAAATTCAGCTTGAAACATATTGTCCATTTCCGTTTCTAATGCCTCTCTTTTTGTGGAGTAGATTTCTTCATAGGTGTATCTACCTATTACATCTTTTATAACACCTCTAACTTTTGCATCAACGAATGAGTTTTCGTATGCTTTTCCGTGTTTTAAATGTAAATTTGGCGTTTTACCCTGCATAGGGTTGTAATTAATTGTCACATCGATTCCAATTTCCATTCCGTTTTTTTCCATCACTTTTGATTCGTAATTTCTACTTTGTTGTAATACATTGTACGTAATCATTTCGTTCCATGGCATAATAAAATAGGTCCCCTCAGAATAGTTTTCACTTGTGTCAATTCCACCGGTATAAGGTCTATAGACAAATCCTTCTTCTCCTGGATCAATATCTGTCCAAGACATGAAAAATATAATAATAAATATGGCTCCTATTCCACCAAATAAGGCGGTCTTTAAGATGTTTTTTGGTTCTATTTCGATTTCGCTCATAATGGTATGTTTTTAATTGTTTTTAGGTTTAGATTTTATAGTCTTATATGCATAGTATATGCTTAATACGTCTATCAGTAACGCAAGTAATTTTATAATTGGACCTGTTTTAATGATATACTTGAATGTCAAAATAAGCAGCAAAGCTACTAAAGCAATGCTTAAAATTACATTCAGGATATATTTATTGTTGTTCATGTTAAATCATTTTTTTTGGATCGACCCAACTATCATAGTCTTCAGCTGAAACATAACCCAAATTTATAGCTTCTTCTTTTAGTGTTGTTCCATTTTTATGAGCTGTATTTGCTATTTCCGCTGCCTTGTAATACCCAATTTTTGTATTTAGTGCTGTGACTAGCATCAAAGAGTTATTTAATAATCTATCTATATTTTTAAAGTTAGGTTCTATTCCGGTTGCACAATGATTATTGAAGGAAACACATGCATCACCTATAAGCTGGGCACTTTCTATCAAGTTTCTAGCAATCATGGGTTTAAATACATTCAATTCATAATGCCCTTGTGTTCCTCCGATAGAGAGTGCAACATCATTTCCCATTACTTGCGCACATACCATAGTCAGCGCTTCACATTGAGTTGGATTCACTTTTCCAGGCATGATAGATGAGCCAGGTTCATTTGCAGGGATGATTATTTCTCCAATTCCTGATCTAGGACCAGATGCTAATAATCGTATATCATTTGCAATTTTATTTAATGATACTGCAATTTGTTTAAGTGCTCCATGTGTTTCAACCATAGCATCATGGGCGGCTAGTGCCTCAAATTTATTTTCTGCACTTATAAAGGGTAACCCACTTATTGACGCAATTTGAGATGCTACTTCTTCACTGTAACCTTTTGGTGTATTTAGTCCTGTTCCTACAGCTGTTCCACCTAATGCCAATTCGCTCAAATGATGTAGAGTGTTTTTAAGCGCTTTAAGTCCATGATTTAATTGCGAGACATAACCAGAAAATTCCTGACCAATTGTTAAAGGAGTAGCATCCATAAGGTGGGTTCGGCCAATCTTTACCACATCCATAAATTTCTTCGATTTTTCAGAAAGTGTATCTCTTAATACTTCAATTCCAGGAATCGTATTTTCTATGATTATTTTGTAACTCGCAATATGCATTGCTGTTGGAAAAGTATCATTTGAGGATTGAGACTTATTTACATCGTCATTGGCCTGTAATACTTTTGGTCCTGAATCTAAATTCCCACCATTTAAAACGTGTGCTCTATTTGCTACTACCTCATTTACATTCATATTACTTTGAGTTCCAGATCCAGTTTGCCAAACTACTAATGGAAATTGATCATCTAATTCCCCCTTGAGGATTTCATCACATACTTGAGAAATGAGTTTCATCTTTTTTTCTTCCAGCACTCCAAGCTTTGAATTGGTGATAGCAGCTGCTTTTTTTAATACTGCGAAGGCATGTATGATTTCAATGGGCATTGACCCAGGAGGTCCGATCTTGAAATTATTTCTAGACCGTTCAGTTTGAGCTCCCCAATATTTGTCTGAAGGCACCTTAATTTCACCAATGGTATCTTTTTCAATTCTGTAACTCATTTCTAAATTTTATTACTAATTTCGTTAAAAATTCAAATTTAGTATATATGTCTTTAGGGGTAGCTATTTTCTTATTTTTCTTTGGTATGGCTTTTTGGGTACTTTTATTCCTATTTGGTTTTATTGGAGCTTGGGTGAATTGGGGTTTAATTGATATTACTAAGGCTCAATTAGCTAAAAGAGGTCTGATTAAAGACGTTTAGTCCATAATAGACATAAAATTTTCAGCTGGTCTTCCAATGGTGGCTCTACTCTCGCGTTCAAGTATCGGTCTTTCTATCAATTTTGGATGTTCTATCATTTTTATAATTAGTTGATCGTCGTTTAGCTTTTTTCCCTTAATCTCAGTCTTGTATATCGTCTCGTTTTTTCTCATTAATTCATCAGGTCTCATATCAAGCTTTTCTAGAATGGATCTAAGTTCGTGATGAGTTAGTCTTTCTTTAAGGTAATCTCTTATTTCGGGTTGAATATTCCTTTCCTTTAAGAAGGTTAATCCCTCTCTAGATTTTCTGCATCTTGGGTTGTGATAATATATCATGATTAAACTGATTTTCCGTATGTCATGAGAAATGAATTTAAAAAAGGTTGTAGATCTCCATCAAGTACCTTAAATGGATCATTACTTTGAAAATTGGTTCGGTGATCCTTTACTCTTTTATCGTCTAGTACATAGCTTCTTATTTGTGAACCCCATTCAATTTTCATTTTTCCTGCTTCAATTTCATCTTGTTTTTCTCTTCTTTTTCTTAATTCTAATTCATAAAGTTGTGATTTCAAGAGTTGCATGGCTTTTTCTCTATTACCTAACTGAGACCTCGACTCTGTATTTTCTATAACAATTCCGCTTGGAGCATGCTTTAGACGAACACCGGTTTCTACTTTATTAACATTTTGCCCGCCGGCGCCACCGCTTCTGAATGTATCCCAACTGATATCGGCAGGATTGATTTCTATTTCAATAGTATCATCAACACTTGGATACACATAAACAGAAGAGAATGAAGTCATTCTTTTACCCTGAGCGTTAAAAGGGCTAACTCTAACTAATCTGTGCACACCATTTTCACCTTTTAAATATCCGAATGCAAACTCACCAGAAATTTCTAATGTGACCGTTTTAATACCTGCAACATCTCCGTCTTGACATTGAAGTTCTTTAATTTTAAATCCATTTTTCTCTCCCCACATTAAATACATCCTCATTAGCATTGAACTCCAATCACAGCTTTCAGTACCACCAGCACCTGCGGTTATCTGAAGCACAGCATCGAGGTGGTCTTCTTCAGAAGATAGCATATTTTTAAGCTCAAGCTCTTCTAATTTTTCAATCATGGATTCAAATTGCTGATTGACTTCTTCTTCAGTTACTTCACCTTCTTTGAAAAAATCAAATAAAACTTCTGTATCTTCTAGATACATTTTTAAATCATCATAGGTATTAACCCAAAATTTTTTTTGTTTAATTCCCTTTAGTACTAATTCTGCTTTCTTTGGATCGTTCCAAAATTCTGGATCTTGTGTGATTAATTCTTCCTCTTTAATGGATTCTCTTTTTTCATCCACGTCAAAGATACCCCCTTAACGCTTCCAGGCGATCATGTGTATTTTTAATTTGCTCTTGAGAAATCATAAATAAAAATTAGGTACAATTTTAATAATTATTTTAACGAAGTTTGATTTCAAATCCAGAATTAATTTCATAGCCTGAAAGGTGTTTATTTCTCTTTTTAAGTTTTTTCAATTTTATACCATAAAGTTGTGAAATTGATCTTATACTTTCACCATCTTTTGTTATATGAGCCTCTACCTTTCCTTTGTTCTTTTTAGGTTGAATAAATATTTTTTCGCCCTTTGTAAGTTCATACTCATCTTCAATATCATTGTATTTGTATAGTTGCCATAACCTCATGTCAAATTCTTTAGCAATTTCCAACAGTGTTTCTCCTTCCTTACTAATTACATATTTAATTCGGTTAGGGTGTAGATATACATTTCTTGAAAATTCAGTAAGAATGCTTTGAGTTTCTTTCACCTTGTCAAGTTCGTACAGTTGGTTTTCTTCAATTAATTTTATGAGCAAATCAGCATATTTTTTATTAGTGGCATAACCAGCTGTTTTTAACCCTTTTGCCCATGCTTTATAGTCTGTAATTTTAAAATCAAATAAAAAAGCATATCGATTGTATTTTTTTAGAAATAAAGAATGGTCTTCAAATGAAGCTAAAGCATTTTCATATTTTCTAAAACATTCATTTTTTTTATCATCGTCCTCATATATTTTTTTGCCATCCCAGTTGTGACATTTTATACCAAAATGATTATTGCCTTTAACCGCTAATCTGGAATTCCCATTACTACTTTCTAAAATCCCTTGAGCCATGGTAATACTAGCAGGAATCTTATGTTTATGCATCTGAATAATAGCATCTTTACGGTATTGCTCAATATATTGCTCTCTTGTCATGTTTTGACCAATAACAGAAACACAAATGAGAAGATATATAATTGTGGTTTGATATTTTTGAACCTTTAGATTTACCAAATAATTAACGCTTAAATTCAGCTCAAATGACACTAAATTTCAAACACAAAAAGAAGTTTGATTATTAATTTGCTAATGTAGTTTTGTTGAAATCGTACATTTTTTGAAAGTTGTTTTCGATGTAATTACCAACTATAACAATATCTGCCCCTGCTTTCCAACAATCGATCATTTGTTCTTGACTTTTTACACCACCGCCTACAAACAAGGGAACTTTAGTTGTTTTTTTAACGGTACTTATCATTTTACTACTAATAGGATCTATAGAACCTGAGCCAGTATCCATGTAGATAAATTTAAGTCCAAGTTGAACACCGGCTAGTGCTGTAGCAGCGGCAATGTCATGTTTATGCTTTGGAATAGGTAAAGATTCGCTCATGTAAATAGCTGAAGTTATGGAATCGGATTCAATCAACATATATCCACAGGGTAAAATCTCTAAATTGGATTTTTGAAGCTTAAAAGCTGTTTTCACATGTTGACCTATTAGTAGGTCAGGATTTCTACCACTGATTAAACTGAGAAGTAAAATTGCATCTGCCTGAGAACTTATCTGCTGATTATTTCCAGGAAACAATATTACTTTTTTGGACGAAAGTTCATGGATTATTTTTAAATAGGTTTGAAAAAAATTATGATTGATTAGACTGCCACCAACTAATATATAATCACATGATGAACGGTTAGCCATAATAACAAAATCCGAAAGTTGATCAATTGATATTTTATCTGGATCAATTAATATCCCCCATAATTTTTCTCCTTCTTGACTTCTTTTGTATATCTCAGACGATAACATTAACTTCTTCTCTGTAATTTATATTAAATGCTAAAAAGTAACTTTCAAAGTTTAGAACTTTGATGGTAGAACTAAATTTTATTTCAGGATGTTCACAATAGCCAGAGAAAAATTCGCCATTTTTTTTGATAGTTAAGTGCTCTTTAAAGTGTATGTCTTTTCTGCCGTTAATTTTAAATAGAACTTCTTTTGAACACCAATTTTGAATTAATTTTTTATTTGATTTTCCTGATGTAAAATCGTCATCATTAAGAAATTTATGTTTTATCTGTGTGGCATCCCTCTTAGTAGATTCTATGTCAATTCCACAAGGGTATTTGGCAATAATCATGGCTATAAGGTTTTGAGTATGTGCTACGGAAACAAACTTTTCATTTCCTCTAATGAAAGGCTTGTCATCTTCAAGATATAATTCATCCCCAGGTGCTAATTGTTCGAAAAGAAGTTTCGTTGCATGAATTTGGATTTTTCTAAAATTATTCTTGTAAGCGTCAAGATCTGCATGATAACAGGGGTGTAACACTCTACTAAATTCGGGATTATATTCATGATTAGCTATTTTCCAAATTCCAATATTAAATTTGGACTTGTCTATGAATTGAATTAAAGGCAAAGTGTTTTTTTATGCTTAATTAAATGTATGTTTTTTATTTAACAATCTGAATTAGAAACAAAAAATATTTTTTTTGCTCACATATAAACCTTACTCTTTACATTTGTTACAATCAATATCAATTTCATTGATGGAAAATAATTCTAACAATATAAATGTAAGCCAAGTTGAGAATACTAATCTTAGTCAGGAGGAAAAAATCAATTTGATTGAAGATCATTTTAGGTCTATAATGGAAATCCTTCAACTCGATACGAAAGATCAGAGTTTAAAAGACACTCCAAATCGAGTGGCTAAAATGTATGTAAATGAGTTGTTTGAGGGGTTAGATCCAAATCAAGCACCATCCATTTCAAAATTTGAAAACTCATTTGACTACAGTGGATGTATTTTAGAAAAAAATATTCCTTTCTTTTCTCTTTGTGAACATCATTTTGTTCCCATTAAAGGAGTTGCTCATGTAGCATATTTTGCTAATGAAAAAATCATAGGGTTATCTAAAATCAATAGAATTGTAAATTACCTTTCAAAAAAACCTCAAGTTCAAGAAAAACTAACAGTTGAAATTGTAGATTACCTAAAAAATATTTTAGATACTGAAGACGTAGCTTGTGTTGTTGAGGCAGAACATCTCTGCGTTAGTATGAGAGGAATTAAAGATGTCAAAAGCCTAACGACTACTGCAGAGTATAGCGGGAAATTTAATATAGATGCTGTCAAGTTGGAATTATTAAGCATGATTAACAAAGGAGATGAATAATACAATATACATCAAGAATAGCCTCACTGGCAAAAAAGAAAAATTTGTACCAATACATAAAGACTTCATTGGTGTATATGTCTGTGGTCCTACCGTATATAGTGATGTACATCTTGGTAATTGCAGAACATTTATCTTTTTTGATACTATGGTGAGGTATTTTAAGTTCTTAGGATATAAAGTGAGGTATGTGAGAAACATAACCGATGTGGGACATTTAGAAAACGATGCTGATGAAGGAGAGGATAAGATTGTAAAGAAGGCAAAATTGGAGCAGTTAGAGCCCATGGAAATTGCACAGAAGTACACGCTAAATTTCCGAGAAGTAATGAGTTGTTTTAATGCGCTTTCTCCGGATATAGAACCCACTGCAACAGGGCATATTTCTGAACAAATAGAAATGATAAGCGATATCATAAAGAATGGTTATGCATATGAAGTGAATGGATCTGTTTACTTTAACGTTAAAAAATACATTGATGATGGGTATGATTATGGAGAGCTTAGTGGAAGAAATACAGAAGATTTGATTGCCGGGTCAAGAAATCTTGACGGACAAAAGGATAAAAAATCTCCACACGATTTTGCACTTTGGAAGAAAGCGGATCACAGACATATAATGAAGTGGAGTTCACCTTGGAGTGTAGGTTTTCCCGGATGGCACTTAGAATGTTCTGCCATGAGTAACAAATATTTAGGCTCAAAATTTGATATTCACGGGGGTGGTATGGATTTAAAATTTCCACATCATGAATGTGAAATTGCTCAAGCAAAAGGAGCTAATAATGAACAGCCAGTTAATTATTGGATACACTCAAACATGTTGACATTAAATGGAAAAAGAATGTCTAAATCTACTGGTAATACCATTTTACCATTTGAGTTATTTTCCGGTTCATCAACTCATTTAACCCAAGGTTTTAGCCCTTCAGTAGTTCGGTTTTTCATGTTACAAGCACACTATGGTGGTATTTTAGACTTTTCAAATGATGCTCTTGTAGCTTCGGAAAAGGGGTTTCGTAAATTATTAACAGCTTTAGAAACACTCAACAATCATTCATTTAAAGAAACAGACATCGATAAAATTATGGAAACTAAAATTGTTTCATTATGTGATTCTTGTTATGAAAATATGAATGACGATTTCAATACACCTAAAGTAATTGCATCTTTATTTGAGTTGGTAAGCCTTATTAACGGTTTTAGCTCTAATAACAAGTGGAAAATTTCGAAAAACACATTTGAAAAATTAATTCATACTTTTAGTGGTTTTGTGGAAGAGATTCTCGGCTTAAAAAATGATTACTCTGGTGATAATAATCTTACTAAAAAGCTCATTGAAATGATATTAAATATTAGAAGTGATGCTAAGGCTAACAAAAATTATCAGATTTCTGATCAGATAAGGGATGAACTGAACAAAATTGGAATTGAAATCAAGGATGGGAAAGACAATACCACTTATTCAATAAATGATTAATATGAGATGTTTTGTTCATTTACTGTTAATTGCGCTGCTAATCTTAAATAATGCAGTTTTTTCTCAAAGTTTAGAAGATTTATTTCATGATAAAAAAGAGATTTATTTCAAGTTTAAGTTTCAATCTGTCAATAAAACAAACAACCTTTCAAATATCATTTCAATTGATCATAAAACAAATAAGGAGAATGTGTATGCATATGCCACTAAAAATGAATTTAAAGCTTTTTTAAAATGCGGGATAGCGTATGAATTGGTTGAAGAATTAATTCCTCAATATACAAATGCATCAGGCACAAAAAACAATTGGGACTATTATCCTACCTACAGTGAGTACACCCAAATGATGGAGCAATTTGCTGATTCTTTTCCAGATATTTGCAAACTCCACAATTTAGGTACATTATCATCAGGCCGTAAAATATTGTGTGTGCAAATCTCGAGTAATGTGGGTGTAAAATCCAATAAGCCCTCTTTTTTATATACATCATCCATGCACGGAAACGAATTGACAGGATATGTCTTGATGCTAAGATTAATAGATGACGTGCTAAGCGGATACAATACGGTGTCGGAGTATACTCAAATTGTGAATAATGTAGATTTATGGATAAATCCTTTGGCTAACCCTGACGGAGCGTATGCATCTGGAAATCATACCATCTCAGGTGCTACTAGAAATAATGCAAATGGGGTTGATCTTAATCGTAATTATCCTGATCCACAAAATGGATCAAATCCAGATGGAAATGCTTGGCAAGAAGAAACCTTAATTTTCATGGATTTAGCAGATTCAGTTCAATTTGATATGTCATGTAATATTCACACTGGAGCAGAGGTTTTTAATTATCCCTGGGATACTTGGAGTCGATTAACTGCAGATGACGTTTGGTGGAGAAATATAGCCTACCTGTATGCAGATACAGCTCATGCTCATTCTTCACCAGGTTATTTTAATGATTTAAATAACGGAGTTACTAATGGGTGGGATTGGTATGAAGTAAATGGTGGTAGACAAGATTTTATGAATTATTTTAGATTTTGTAGGGAATCCACTCTTGAATTATCTTCCAATAAAATACCTAACCCAACTACTTTACCATATTATTGGAATGCAAATAAACGTTCATTAGTAAATTACATAAAACAATCATTAAATGGTCTTAGAGGATTGGTCACAGATAGTGTCACGGGTTTGCCGCTACGAGCTAGAGTTGAAATTGTAGGACATGACATGGATAGCTCTCATGTCTATTCTAGAATAGATGTAGGTAATTACCACAGGTATTTATCTAGTGGCAATTATCAAGTCACTTTTTCTAAAAATGGTTACTACGATAAAACAATTGATGTAAATGTAGTGGATGACCAGGTAGTAGTTCATGATGTCCAATTGGTCCCTGTTAATGCAGTTTATATAAAAGATATAAATGAAGAAGAGTTAAAAATTATAAATACATTTGACATCTCGGGACGTAAGTCTCCTTTGCAATGGAATTCGATTTATTTACAGCAAATGAGTGATGGAACAGTGCAAAAACTAATTAAAATAAAATGAATAAAATAAGTATATCTCTATTTTTTCTATTTACCATATTAGTTTACTATGGTCAAGAAAAATTAACTAATAAAAAAGGAAGTGAATATGAATTTGAAGTGGTGAAAGAATTGGAAGCGAACCCTGTTCAAAATCAAAATAGAACAGGAACCTGTTGGAGTTTTTCTTCTCTTTCGTTTTTTGAATCGGAGCTTCAAAGATTGGGTAAGGGTACTCATAATCTCTCAGAAATGTATATTGTTAGAAATGCTTACATCGGAAAAGCAGAGAATTATTTAAGAATGTACGGTACTTTCACCTTTGGACAAGGTGGTGCTTTTCATGATGTTCCTTGGGTAATTAAAAGATGTGGAATAGTTCCTGAGTCCGTGTATGATGGACTTGATTATGGTTCTAAAATTCATTTACATGAAGAGATGGAAAAAATCATGTTTGCCATGCTTAAAGAATTAGCAAAAAAACCTCAAAGTGGAAAATTGACACCAAAATGGAAAACCGCTTTCGAGGGAGTTGTGGATGCTTATTTAGGTGAATTACCTACCAACTTGAACGACTTCAAATTTGAGGTTGGAGGTAAAGCCTATAATCCGTTTACCTATGCTGAGGAATTGGATTTAAATATGCAAGATTATGTATCGTTAACTTCATACACACATCATCCATTCTATGAGTCATTTGTTTTAGAAGTTCAAGATAATTGGGCTATGCAACAAAGTTACAATTTACCCCTCGATGAATTGATGATGGTTATGGAAGAGGCTATAATGAATGGGTACACTTTTGCTTGGGGTGCTGATGTATCTGAAAAAGGTTTTTCCTCCCGTGATGCCCTTGCTATTCTTCCTGCTGATGAATCTACAATCAGTCAAAAAGGAAAAGATAGTAGGTATTTTAGTTCTGCAGGTTCAGAAAAAATTAGCAATGCTTTTATGAGTCCTGTAGAGGAAAAAAATGTTTCACAACAAGAGCGACAAAACGCTTTCGACAGCCAAGAGACGACAGACGATCATGGAATGCATATTACAGGATTAGTAAGGGACCAAAATGGAACAAAGTATTTTAAAGTGAAGAACTCATGGGGAACAGAATACAATCAATGTGATGGGTATTTTTATGCTTCATTTCCTTACATGAGATACAAAACCGTGAATATTTTATTACATAAAGATGCTGTTCCTAAGTCAATAAAGAAAAAATTAGGCTTGTAAGTTGAAGTACGTTTTAATCGCCTTAGTTAAATTATATCAACTTTTGATATCCCCTCTTTTTCCAGCAAGTTGTAGATTTTCGCCCACATGTTCACAATACACCTTGGAAGCACTAAAACAATTTGGCTTTTTAAAAGGAAGTTATCTTGCAATAAAGAGAATTTTAAAATGTAATCCGTGGGGAAGTCATGGGCATGACCCCGTACCAGAAAAGTAGATTGATGCTAAAAATAGACATGCATACTCACATCATTCCAAAAAATTTGCCTGATTGGCAGAAAAAATTTGGATATGATGGATTCATTCAGTTAGATCATCATAAAAAAGGCTGGGCAAGAATGATGATGGGTGAAAAATTTTTTAGAGAAATCAATGAAAATTGCTGGGATCCAGAGGTTAGAATTAGAGAATACCAGAAATACCATACTCAAGTACAAGTGGTTTGTACCATCCCCGTATTATTTGCCTATTTTGCTAAACCTAAGGATGGCCTTGAGGTTAGTAAATTTTTAAATGATGATGTAGCTGAACTCATAAACAAATATCCTAAAAATTACATTGGTTTAGGTACCATTCCAATGCAATCCCCTGAGTTAGCAGTAAGAGAACTGGAGCGTTTAAAAAAAAATGGTCTTAAGGGAGTTCAAATAGGTTCTAATATTGATGACATAAATCTGAGCGATCCAGCATTTTATCCTATTTGGGAATCTTGTGAGAAATTAGATTTGGCTGTTTTAGTTCATCCATGGAATATGATGGGGCAAAAGCACATGGGACGTTATTGGCTTCCTTGGTTAGTTGGAATGCCAGCAGAAACATCGAGAGCAATTTGCTCAATGATTTTTGGTGGAATATTTGATAAATATCCAAAGTTAAGAGTGAATTTTTGTCACGCTAGTGGTTCGTTTTTAGCCACGCTCGGAAGAGTAGAACATGGGTTTAATTGTAGACCAGATTTAGTGGCTATCGATAATCCAAATAACCCTAGAGACTATTGTGGTAGATTTTGGGTTGATTGTATTACACATGACCCTGAAATATTAAAATACATTTTAAAAATAAAAGGATCAAAAAGAGTTACATTAGGCAGCGATTATCCATTTCCCTTAGGTGATTTAGAAATTGGGGATTTTATCACAAAAATGGATCTCAAGAGTGAAGAGGTGGAAGATATATTTTGCAATAGTACGCTAGAGTGGTTAAATATTAATAAAGAGGATTATCTATGAAAAAATTAATTTATTCTATCTTATTAATAGCTTGCTTTAATTCTTACTCGGGTCAACATTATTGGCAACAAAAAATAAAATACGATATGTCCATTGATTTTGACCATTCAACTCATCAATTTTCGGGACTACAAAAAATTACATACTATAATAATTCACCAGAAAATTTATCTACCCTTTATATGCATTTATATTATAATGCATTTCAACCAGGTTCGATGATGGATGTGAGATCCAGGACTATTGAGGACCCCGATTCGAGAGTTCGAGATCGCATTTCTACACTTTCACCAAATGAAATTGGCTTTCAAAAAATTAAGAGTGTAAAAGATGGAAATGGAAACAGCCTTTCATTTAATGAAGATGGTACTATATTAGAAATTAAGTTAAATAAACCATTAAAATCTGGTAAACAAATCAAATTACAAGTTGACTTTTTAGCTCAAGTTCCTGTGCAAATTAGAAGAACTGGTAGATATAACAAAGAAAATGTGGCCTATTCCATGACTCAGTGGTATCCTAAAATGTGTGAGTTTGATAACCATGGTTGGCATACAAATCCATACATTGGTAGAGAGTTTTATGGAGTTTGGGGTGATTTTAAAGTCAGTATTACCATTGATTCTTCTTTTGTTTTAGGTGGTACTTATATGGATATCGTCTATAATGACAATGAACTTAAAAAGTATATTAAAGACTTATACAATGGTTTATGTCAAATATGTAAAAATAAACTCCCAGTTCCAAAAGGTTTTTATTCAGAAGCAGCTCACATAAAAGCAAAGAAAGATGGTGGTGATGATCACGAAAGTAATGTATTAAGTTTATGTGCTAATTGTCACTCCCAATTTGACCAGGGTGGTTTGTGGATTGAGCAAGATTTATCTGTCTCGCATTTTGATGATGGAGTAATTGGTAAGTTATTTGTAGATGAAAAACATAAATTAAATTATGAGAATTTCAAAGAACATAAAGATTTAATTTTTAAAAATTATAATTTAAAAAACTAATCTGACCCACATTTGACCCACATTTAGTATTAACTACTAGTAAAAAACCATTAAAGGTATGGCGTAAGTCATAGATATCTTGAATAGTTTTATCTTACCAACTAATTAAATTTCAATCTTATTTTAAAACTTAAAAACATAACTATTATTTCAATATGGAAAATGACAAGCACTTTTCTTTTGGAAAAAACTGGAAAAGTTACAATAAAAAAAATACAGAAATTCTTAAAACAAAAGCTGAAGAAGACTTAAGTTATTTTTTAGGTGATTTATCAAACAAGACATTCATTGATATAGGAAGTGGATCAGGAGTACATTCATTAGCTGCTTTGAAATTAGGTGC
>ENA-OSEY01001463-OSEY01001463.1-marine-metagenome-genome-assembly--contig:-NODE-1463-length-16267-cov-5.140642_pt1 | contig 16267 bp, 18 predicted proteins | sample MGYA00248465_ERZ534230 | MGnify/ENA primary metagenome ERZ534230 (study PRJEB26409, sample SAMN06344110) | marine metagenome | isolation source: Sea water from surface | place: Atlantic Ocean:Southern...
TTAATAAACTCCTCATCAGGTTGGTCAAGTCCTCCAACCCCTTGAATTGATTCAAATATTATTGCACATACGTCTCCCTTATCTAACTCTATTTCTAACTTTTTATTGTCATTAAATTCAATAAAACTAACATTATGTTGTTTGTTCAGCTCAGAGTTAATGTATTTATTATCAGTAACTGCAACGGCAGCTGATGTTCTTCCATGAAAAGAATTTTTAAAAGCAATTATTCTCTTCTTTCCTGTATTAAAAGAAGAAAGCTTTAGAGCATTTTCTACAGCCTCAGCACCAGAGTTACACATGAACAGCTTATAATTATCTAAATCTGCTTGTGAGTTAATCTCTTTTGATAATTCATCCTGTAATGGATTTCTTACAGCATTTGAATAAAATCCTATATTCTTAAGTTGATTAGTTATATTCTTAACATATTTTTTTTCAGAATGACCAATTGAGATTACTGCATGTCCTCCATATAAATCTAAATATTTATTATTAAAATCATCATAAATATATACATCCTTTCCCTTTACAGGAACTACATCAAATTGGTTGTAAACGTCGAATGTTTTCATATTAATAAATTGAACCTTTAAAATTTAGACCTAAGCTTTCCTCATAACCATAAATAATATTCAGGTTTTGTACTGCTTGACCTGATGCCCCTTTAAGAAGATTATCTAAAACAGTAGTTATATGAATTATATTTTCATGGAATTCTATTTTTAAATGGCAATTATTAGTATTAATTACCTCTTTTAGATTTATATCATTTTTAGATAAAAAAGTAAAAGGATGATTTTTATAGAAGTCTTCATAAATAATCTTGATATCCTCAATCTCATGATCAAATTTCATATAGATCGAAGTAAAAATTCCTCTAGTAAAGTTTCCTCTGTATGGAACAAAATAAATTTTAGAATCGTTACCCAAAATATTTAATGTTTGATATATCTCATTTAAATGTTGGTGATGAAAAGGTTTATAAATAGATAAGTTATTATTTCTCCAGTTGAAATTATTTGTGTCTGAACTAATCTTACCAGCACCAGTACTTCCTGTTATCGCATTAATATGAATATCATTCTTTATTAAATTATTAACCAATAATGGAAGTAAACCAATTTGAATAGCGGTTGCAAAACATCCAGGATTTGCAATTGATTTACTTTGTTTAATTTTTTCTCTATTGAACTCTGGCAAACTATACAGAAAATTTCTTGATTTATATTTGTTATTATTGATTAACCTAAAATCTGAACTAAGATCAATTATAATCGTATCACTTTTAAAATTATACTTATCTAAAAAAATTCTAGACTTTCCATGACCTAGACACAGAAATAGAACATCAACGTCTGTAGTAATTTGATCAGAAAAAATAATATCTGTTTTCCCTAACAAATCTGGATGTATTTCATGAATATTTTTTCCATTTTGAGATAATGAATAAATAAATTTTATTTTAAATTTTGGGTGATTAAGTAATATTCTAATTAACTCACCCCCTGTAAATCCTGAACCGCCTACTACTCCTATTTTTTTCATTACTATTTATTTATTTGTTTAAATATTCTTGAAGAATTTGAATTAATTTTAATAAATCCTTTAATATCCTCAGAGGACCAGTTTAAATTTTCTTCTCCATACACTCCTGAATTATCATTCATCAAATCATGTTTAGATTTAATCCCATTTAATTTAAAATTATATGGACTTAATTCTACAAAAACATTTCCAGTAACATATCTTTGACTTTTTTCAAAATATGCTTCAATATCCTCAATTACTGGATCAAAGTATTGCCCTTCATGGATTAACATACCATATAATTTTGAAATAGATTCTTTTTGAAAAATTTGCCATTTTGACATAGTATGCTTTTCCAAAAGTTCATGAGCCTTAATTATAATTTTTGCTGCAGCTGCTTCAAAACCTACTCTACCCTTAATACCTATTATAGTATCACCAACGTGAATATCCCTTCCAATAGCATATTGACTGGATATTTCCTCAAGGTAATCTATCAGATCAATGGGATTAGATCTTTTGTTATTAATTGATACTATTTCACCTTTTATAAATTTTATATCTAATACTTTTTTTCTCTTTTCTATTAATTTTTTTGTAAATGCCTTGTTTGGAAGAGTTTTATAAGAGGTTAAAGTCTCATCACCACCAATTGTAGTACCCCATACTCCTTTGTTTATTGAGTACTTAGAGTTATTCCATGTAAACTTTATACCCATTTTTTTTAAGTATGATATTTCCTGTTTCCTTGTAATATTATTATCTCTTATTGGAGTAATTATTTTAATATTTGGATTTAATATTTGAAAAATTGAATCAAATCTCACTTGATCGTTTCCTGCACCAGTTGATCCATGAGCAATAGTATTTATATTATTTTTTTTTGAATAATTCATTATTTCAATTGCTTGTATTATTCTTTCAGAACTAACAGAAAGAGGATAAGAGTTATTTTTAAGAACATTACCAAAAATTAAAAACTTAATTATTTTATTGTAGAATTGTTTCTTTGCATCAATTGAAATAAATTTTGAAGCACCTAATTCAATCGCTTGTTTTTTTATATTGATTAGTTCTGATTTATCAAAGCCTCCAGTATTAACTAATATGGCGTGAACATCAAAGCCATCACTAGATAGTCTCTTTAAACAAAATGAAGTATCGAGACCTCCACTGTAAGCTAAAATTATAGTTTTATTTTTCATAATTATTTTTTATCATATAACATACCTGTACATAGACACATTGAAAACTCAGTTCTTTTCAGAATATCATAGTTTTGACATGTCTTACAACCTTTCCAAAATTCCGGATCTTCAGTTAATTCCTTAAAATGAGCAGGCCTATATCCAAGTTCATAATTTATTTTCATAACTGGCATTCCCGTTGTAATTCCAAAAATCTTTGATTTTGGATACTTTTTCAATGAGAGTTCTAGTACTCTCTTCTTAATCTTTTTTCCAATACCCATATTTCTGTATTTTGGTGATACTATTAATCCAGAATGAGCAACATACTTTCCATGCTCCCATGCTTCAATATAACAGAACCCAGCAAAATTATTTTTATCTAATGCGATGACAGAATTTCCAGATAAAATTTTTTCTTTTATATACATAGGAGATCTTCTAGCAATTCCTGTCCCCCTAATTTTAGCGGACTCATCTATTAGTTTACTAATTAATTTACTATATTCTATATGTTCGGCATTAGCCAGTTTTATTATCAATTTTCTGTATTTTATTGGATTAAGTAAGTTAACTTCTTATTGAAGCTAAATCAAAAGGGAATTATGCAACCCGACCTCGAAGAGTAAGTCGGTTGTGAAAAATACGATTGTATATTTTCTTTAGAAACAAATTCATATACATAAAATTGATAAAAAAAAAATAAAAATCAAAATTTGAGATGTTTTAATTTTTCAATCACAAATCATAACCTTATATATAAATTTTAAAAATTAGTTTATTTATTTATTGAAAGAGAGCCAATACCGAGATTTGAACTCGGGACCTTTTCCTTACCAAGGAAACGCTCTACCCCTGAGCTATATCGGCAAAAGTAGAGCGGGAGACGAGGGTCGAACTCGCGACATTCAGCTTGGAAGGCTGACGCTCTACCAACTGAGCTACTCCCGCTTAATTTGTGGGGAGAGCAGGATTCGAACCTACGAAGGCGAAGCCAACAGTTTTACAGACTGCTCTCGTTGACCGCTTGAGTATCTCCCCAAATCAAAATTTCAAAGAGCCGATAGAGGGACTCGAACCCACGACCTGCTGATTACAAATCAGCTGCTCTAGCCAGCTGAGCTATATCGGCTTGTTGTTAAACAGATTGCAAAATAAATGCTTTTTTTGCCTTCAACAAAGTAAAAAGAAATAAATTTAAAATATTATTTTGCTCTTGGATGTGAATTTTTAAACACCTCTTTTATACGTTCCATGCTTGTATGACTATAGACTTGTGTAGAAGATAAACTAGCGTGTCCAAGAAGCTCTTTTACTGAATTAATATCCGCACCTTCATTAATTAAATGTGTTGCAAAACTATGCCTTAAAACATGTGGAGCTTTCTTAATCTTCGGTGATACGATATTAAAATATTCATTAACAGTTCTGTAGACAAATTTTTCAGAAAGCTGTTTACCACTTTTAGTTAAAAAAAGTAAATTGAGTTTCAGATTACTTACGTTTTTAGATTTTAAATTTAAATAATCAGTAATAGCCTCCTTTAGCTTTGGGAGAATAGGAATAATCCTTTCTTTATTTCGTTTACCTAGAATTTTAACTGTTGAGGAATCAAGATCGATATCAGATGATTTTAAAGATATTAGCTCAATCCTTCTAACACCAGTAAAATAAAAAAAAATAATAATTGTCTTTTTTAGAATACCATTATAATCATCCTTGAAATGATCATTATCAAGCAAGTTATTTATCTCCTCTACAGAAAAAGGTACTTGTATCTTTTTTGATTGTTTTAATGGTGAATGAGCTAAAAGTGGAGATATCTTTATAGTACCTGTTTTTACTAGAAATTTATAGAATGATTTTAGACTTGAAATTTTTCGATTTATTGTCCTGTTGGATATTTTTTCATTTGCCAACTTAACAATCCATAATCTTATGAATTTATAGTCAGCAGATTCAATTTCAACTTTATAATTAGACTCAATTAAAAAGTCTTGAAAGTTTATTAGATCCGTTTTGTAGGCAATAATGGTGTGCTTTGAATAATTTTTTTCAATATCTAGATATTCAATAAATTTTTCCAAAGACATCATACATTAAATTTACGATGTACTGATAAAATAAATGATAAATTAAAGGTTTTCTTGATCTTTAAGTCTCTGAATATGTCGAGCTTTAAGGATTTTACTTCTATGTTCAATTGATGGCTTGACAAAATACTTTCTTTCTCTAAGAGATCTCATGACACCAGTCTTATCAAACTTTCTTTTAAATCTCTTTAAAGCTTTATCAATGTTTTCGCCGTCTTTTATAGGTATGATTAACATATAAATATAATTTCGGAGGCAAATATAATTAAATGTATCAAATAAGCTTGTTAATTTTTACCATTTATTGCACTAACATATTTAGCAAGTTCTTCCTTGACTTTTGGAAAAAGTATAAATAGACCAATCATATTTGGAAAAACTAGAGCTAAAATCATAGCATCAGAAAAAGCCCAAACGGATGACATGTCACCTGCTGCTCCAATCACAATAAATACTAAGAATAATAATTTATATGTAAGATCAGAGATTTTACCTTTACCAAAAACATACATCCAAGATTGTAAACCATAATATGACCAAGAAATCATGGTTGATAAAGCAAAAAGAACAACTGCAATTGCTAGGAAAGGTCCAGAAAATGAAATATACTCAGCAAAAGCAGCAGAAGTAAGACCAGCACCCTCAAGTTCTTGGCCTCTTACCATTACAGCAGATGAACCCTCAATAAGATTACCATATGTAAATAAGCTGTTATCTCCATTAAAAATTATTATGACAAGTGCTGTCATTGTACAAATTACAACAGTATCTATAAATGGCTCAAGAAGAGCTACAAGACCCTCGGAAGCAGGATAACTAGTAATTACTGCAGAATGAGCAATAGAGGCAGATCCAGCACCGGCCTCATTAGAAAAAGCTCCTCGTCTAAAACCCTGGACAAGTACACCAATAAAACCTCCTACAGCTGCAGTAGGTGCAAAGGCTTGATTAACTATCATTGCAAAGGCGTCATCTACAAAAGATAGATTGGAAAAAATTATATACAAACATGCTATTACATACATCCCTGCCATGAAAGGAACTATTTTTTCAGTAACTGATGCAATCCTTTTAATACCTCCAATAATAATAATCCCAACAACAATCATCATAATTATACCAACAATTGTCCTAGCAGATCCACCACTTAAACCAAACAAACTGACCATTTGTAATGCAGCTTGATTAGATTGAGCAGCGTTTCCACCACCAAAAGAAGCACCAATACATAGAATAGCAAAAATTACTGCAAGTATTTTACCAAGTCTACCAAAACCTCTCTCTTTTAAACCTTTAGAAAGGTAATACATTGGGCCACCATAAACAGTTCCATCTGAGCCAACATCTCTATATTTTACTCCAAGTGTACATTCAACAAATTTAGAGGACATACCGAGTAGCCCGCACAAAATCATCCAAAAAGTAGCACCTGGACCACCAATGGCAATTGCCATAGCAACTCCAGCAATATTTCCATTTCCTACTGTTCCTGAGACAGCTGTAGCTAATGCTTGAAAATGACTAACCTCTCCGCTATCTTTTCTCTTTTTATCAAGTCCATCATATTTACCCATAACAGTTCTCAAGGACAGTCCAAAACCACGAATATTGATAAAGCCAAAATATAAAGTAAAAAAGGCAGCACCTCCAACAAGTAAAAAGATGATTGTTGGGATCCCTGTACCAAAAAACTCATGAAGGATTAACCCCTCCCAAAAGTTTGAAATAGGCTGAAAAGCTTCATTTATTCTTTCATCAATTCCTAATTTTTCTTGTATAACCATAATTTTTTAATTTATATTTTATTTACGTTTAAGTCAAAAAGATTAGACGAATTCCAAATATAGAATAAATACTATGAGATTAGAAAAATTATTATATAAATTCTAATATAACTTATCTAAGAGCTATTTTTTTCACCTTTCCAGTTAGATATTCCACCCAAAAGATTATATAAATTTTCGTATCCAAATGTCTTCATTATTTGACATGCTTGAACACTTCTAACACCCGAGTGACAATAAACATAATAGTTTAATGATCTATCCATTTTCTCTAGACCATCCATAAATGATTGAGGATTTCTTATATCTAAGAGTTTAGCATTGGGTATATGTGATTCCTCAAATTCTTCTTCAGATCTTACATCAAGAAGACATCCTTTTTTATCATCTCTTAGTTTTTCAATTAGTTCATCTGATGTTAACTCAACCATAATTTTTTTATTCTAAAATAAAGAAATACAATAGTATATTAAAAAAACTTAATGATTAGTTTTTTTAATTCAATACTTTATATGTATTTTGGAGATAAATAAATTACATATGAAATATTTTCAAAAATCTGATGTATTCCTAATAGGTGCAGCATTTATCTCTTTTGTTTTATCAGTATCATTATGGTTCTATGGTTATAAGGATGAAGGATTATTTGTTGGACTTTGGGTTCCATCAATTTTATCCTTTGGTTGTTATTTTAAACAAATGCTGAATAAATAATATGGGTGATACTTTCATTTTTATTATGGGATTAGTATGTACAGGTGCAGTAATTGCAGCAACTTTTCTTTCAATAAACGAGCTTAAGGACGTAAATGAACCTCAGCTTGAAACAATGAATATGGCTGAAGGAGCTAGAAGACATTTAAAACTAATTACAACTGCTATTTTAATTATTATTGGATTTGTTTCTGTAGGATTATTTTGTTTTTATTTTATATTTGCCTAAATGATAAACTTAAATACATACTGGTGGTGTAAGCATGGAAAGTAATTTTCGTGGATATAACTATTAAGTAATAGCTTGTCTCACGACAGGCTTTTTTTTTATATGGAAAAAATTAAAATAAATACTTACTCAAAAAGGATTATAGCTGACACTATTACCCCTGTCGAGGTATATCTAAAAATAAGAGATAAATTTCCAAATAGTTTATTACTGGAAAGTAGTGACTATATGCAGGCAGGAAATAACTACTCATTTATTTGTTTCAATCAAACTGGATTTTTTGAATTAAAGAATCACATAATAAATTTTAAATATCCAGGTAAAAAATCCAAAGAAATTAAAATGAGCAACAAACCTATATCTGAATATCTAAATGATTACATAAAAGGATACATAGTTAAAGCGTCTGAATCAAAATTTATTTCAAATGGCTTATTTGGATATATGTCTCATGAATCAGTAAAATATCAAGAGAATATTGAATTCAGTGAAGAGAAAGATGATCTAGATATTCCTGATATTTATTATGGGTTTTATCAGAATATAATAGCTATTAGTTTATTTAATCATGAAGCACATATTTATTGTAATTCTTATGATAATCAAAATAATATTAGTGAAGTTGAGGATATAATTAACTCTAAAAATTATTCAGTTTTTGGTTATAAAAATATTGGCAAGAAAATGTCTAATATTACTGACAATGAGTTTATTGAATATGTAGAAAAAGCAAAGGAGCATTGTAAAAGAGGTGATGTGTTTCAACTTGTTTTATCAAGAAGATTCCATCAAAATTTTGAGGGTGATGAATTTAATGTATATAGATCACTGCGTTCAATCAATCCGTCACCATACTTATTCTTCTTTGATTATGGTAGTTTTAAAATTTTTGGAAGCTCCCCAGAGGCTCAAATAATAATTAATAATGGTAAAGCTGAAATACATCCAATTGCTGGAACATTTAGAAGAACTGGTAATGACGAAAGAGACAATCAAAAAGCAAAAGCTTTATCTAAAGATCCAAAAGAGAACTCAGAACACATAATGCTAGTTGATCTTGCAAGAAATGATCTAAGCAGAAATGGAACTAATGTTAAAGTTGAAAAAAATAGAGAGATTCAATTCTATTCTCATGTAATACATTTAGTATCAAAAGTAACTGCAATTTTAAAAGATACATCCAAAATATTTCAAGTAGTAATGGATACATTTCCTGCAGGAACTCTTTCGGGTGCTCCTAAACATAAGGCATTAACTTTAATTGAAAAATATGAGAAAGTAAATAGGAATTTTTATGGTGGTGCAATTGGCTATATGGATTTTAACGGGAATTTTAATCATGCAATTGTTATCAGATCTTTTTTTAGTAAAAATAATACTTTGAGTTATCAAGCAGGAGCAGGTATAGTTATAAAATCTATTCCTGAGGATGAGCTTCAGGAGGTATACAATAAATTGGGAGCTTTAGATAAAGCTCTTGAAAAAGCAGAGGATATAATATGAAAAAAATTTTTTTAATAGATAATTACGATTCATTTACATATAACCTTTCTCACTATTTAGAGGAATTAAAATGTAATGTAACTGTAAAGAGAAATGACATGTTTAACATAGAAGAAGTGAATAATTATGATGGTATATTGATTTCGCCAGGTCCTGGTATCCCTGATGAAGCTGGTATTACAAAAGAAGTAATTAAAAAATATTTTAAAAAGAAAAACATCCTAGGAGTTTGTCTTGGTCAGCAGGCAATAGCTGAAGTTTTTGGAGGAGAAATAAAGAATATGAATGAGGTGTACCATGGAGTCGCAACTAAAATAGATCTTAAAGAACATGATGATATTTTTAACGGTATACCCAAATCATTAGATGTTGGAAGATATCATTCATGGATAGTAAAAAAACCATTACCAAAGGGGCTGGTTGTAACATCTGAGGATGAAAACAATCAAGTTATGTCACTTAGACATTCTAAATATCCTGTAAGAGGTGTACAATTTCATCCAGAATCAGTATTAACTCCTCATGGTAAAACCATAATCAAAAACTGGGTAGATACGCTATGAAAGAGATTTTAAATAGATTAGTAGAATACAAAACTTTGAACGAAAATGAGTCAAAAGAAATACTAATTAGAATTTCAAATGGCGAGTTAAACAACAGTCAGATATCTTCATTTTTAACTGTATTTATGATGAGAAATATCACCCTTGAGGAATTAAAAGGATTTCGTGATGCGCTTCTTGAATTATGTCTAAAAGTTAATTTAGAAGAATTTGATACAATTGATTTATGTGGAACAGGTGGAGATGGAAAGGATACATTTAATATATCAACACTAGCTTCCTTTGTAACTGCTGGCTCAGGATGTAAAGTTGCAAAACATGGGAATTATGGAGTTTCTTCAGGTTGTGGATCAAGTAACGTTTTGGAATCTCTGGGATTGAAATTTACAAATGATTATGACACCCTTAGAAGTGCTATCGATAAATCTGGAATATGTTTCCTTCATGCACCTTTATTTCATCCAGCAATGAAAAACGTTGCCCCAATTAGAAGAGAGTTGGGAGTGAAAACTTTTTTTAATATGCTAGGACCATTAGTAAATCCCTCAACACCAAATAAACAAATTGTTGGAGTATTTAATCTTGAGCTGGCAAGAATTTATAATTATCTGCTTCAAAAAAGTAATAAAAAATACAGTATTATTTACTCTTTAGACGGATATGACGAGATATCACTAACTAATGATACCAAAGTTTACTCTAACAACTTTGAAGGAATTTTAAAATCGAAAGAATTTGAACTAGAAAATTTAAAGGCTTCCGAAATCAAAGGTGGCAAGGATATTCCATCATCATCTAAAATATTTATGAATGTTCTTAACGGGGATGGAACTGAAAGTCAAAATAATGTTGTCTGTGCTAATGCAGGTGCCGCAATATCTATTTCAAAGGATTTAAGTATTAAAGAAGGTTTTGAATTAGCAAAGGAATCTTTAATATCTGGTAAAGCACTAGATTCGTTCAATAAACTAAAAAAAATAATGGTATGAAGATTCTAGATAAAATAGTCAAGGATAAAACAGAAGAAATATTAAAGTTGTCAATAAGTAATCCAATATCTTCATTAGAAAACGAAAAATTATTTTCCAGAAAATGTATATCCCTAAAAGAGTCTATATCAAGAAGTGCTAGCGGAATAATATGTGAATTTAAGAGAAGATCTCCTTCAAATAATAATATTAATAATAAATCAACTATTTCAGAAGTTGTAAAAGGATATCAAAAGGCTGGAGCTGCAGGATTATCAATTCTTACAAATAAGAAATATTTTGATGGAGATATTCAAGATATAATTGAAGTTAGGAGTATTTCAGAGATTCCAATATTGCGAAAAGAATTTATAATTAGTGAATATCAAATAATTGAAGCTAAATCAATTGGAGCTGATGCAATATTATTAATTGCATCAATTCTTACTTCAGAAGATATTTTAAATTATAGCTCCTTAGCCAAGAGTCTTGGTCTTGAAGTATTAGTTGAAGTCCACACTTATGAAGAATTAAAAAAAGTATCAGGAAATTACATTGATATAATTGGAGTTAATAATAGAAATCTCGATACTTTAAAAATTGATTTAAATCATAGTATTGAAATATATAAAGAGATTCCTGATGAATTTCTTAAGATATCTGAAAGCGGTATAAGTAAGGTTGAATCAATTCATAAACTTAAAGAAGTTGGTTATCAAGGATTTCTAATTGGTGAGAATTTTATGAAAAGTAATAATCCCATGGAAGCAGCAAATAATTTTATAAAACAGGTTGAAAATGAAATTTAAAGTTTGTGGACTATTTGAAGATAAAAATATTCAGCAAGTAGCTGAATTAAATCCTGATTACATAGGTCATATTTTTTGGGAAAAGTCTGTAAGGTATGTAAAGACTAAAACTCCAAAACTTAAATCTGAAATCAAAAAAACTGGTGTTTTCTTTAACTCAAATTTTGATGTTGTAATTGACAAAGTATCAGAACATGATTTAGCTTGTGTTCAATTACATGGAGAAGAGTCACCAGAATTTTGTAAAAAAATATTAGATAGTGGGATTCAAGTTATTAAGTCGTTTAGAATAGATGACGAGTTTGATTTTGGTGTTTTAAAAAATTATGAAAACCATTGTGACATGTTTTTATTTGATTCAAAATCAGAACTTCCTGGAGGAACTGGTAAGTCATTTAATTGGGAGAATTTAAAAAAATATAATTTAAAAAAGGATTTCTTTATTAGTGGAGGTATAGGGCCTCACTCTATTGATGCGATATTTGATCTTTTAAAAATGGATCTTCCTGTCTATGGCATAGATGTAAATAGTAAATTTGAGGACCACAACTATTTAAAAAAAATTGATGAATTAAAAACTTTTATAGAAACAATTAATAATGAAGTATACAGTTGATAAAAAAGGGTTTTATGGAAATTATGGAGGTGCTTTTGTACCTGAAATGCTATTTCCAAACCTTGACGAATTAGAAAAAAACTATAACAAGATTATAAACGATACTGATTTTCAGAAAGATTATAATAACCTTTTAAAGGACTATGTAGGAAGACCAACTCCATTATATTTTGCAGAAAGAATGTCAGAGAAATATAAATGTAAAATATACTTTAAAAGAGAGGACTTGTGCCATACAGGAGCTCATAAAATAAATAATACTGTTGGTCAAATTTTACTAGCTAAAAGATTAGGAAAGAAAAGAATTATTGCTGAAACAGGTGCTGGTCAACATGGAGTTGCCACCGCAACAGTTTGTGCATTAGCAGGAATTGAATGTGTAATATATATGGGAGCTATTGATATAAAAAGACAAGCTCCTAATGTTGCTAGAATGAAAATGCTTGGAGCAAGTGTAGTTGCAGCTGAATCTGGGAGCAAAACTTTAAAGGATGCTACAAATGAAGCTATTAGAGATTGGATAAATAATCCTATTTCAACTCACTATATTATTGGATCAGTTGTTGGCCCTCATCCTTATCCTGATATGGTTGCCAAATTTCAATCAATAGTTTCTAAAGAAATAAAATCTCAGTTAATTGAAAAAGAAGGAACTGATAGCCCGGATTATTTAGTAGCTAATATCGGAGGAGGAAGTAATGCAGCTGGATTATATTATCATTATTTAGAAGACGAGAAAGTAAAAATTATTTCAGTTGAGGCAGCTGGTGAAGGTGTTAAATCTGGTAAAAGTGCTGCTACATCAGTTCTTGGTAAAACTGGAATTATTCATGGAAGTAAAACTCTTTTAATGCAAACCATGGATGGGCAAATAGTTGAGCCTTATTCCATATCAGCTGGTTTAGATTATCCAGGTGTTGGTCCACTTCATGCACATTTATTAGAGAGCAAAAGAGCAGAGTTTATGTCTATAACAGATAGTGATGCTATGCTAGCAGGATTAGAAGTCTCAAAACTAGAAGGGATTATTCCTGCAATAGAAACTGCTCATGCATTTGCTGCATTTAAGTATTTGGATTTTAAATCAAATGATATAATTGTTGTTAACTTCTCAGGAAGAGGAGATAAGGACTTAAATACTTACATTGATTATTTTAATTTATAATGAATAGAATTGACAAAAAATTAAAAGAAAAAGGCAAACTATTATCTATATATTTTACAGCTGGATATCCTAATCTAGATGATACAGTTGATATTATTTTTAAGCTTCAGGAATCTGGTGTTGACATGATAGAGATTGGCCTGCCTTTCAGTGATCCACTTGCTGATGGGCCTACAATTCAAGACAGCTCTACAAAGGCAATTAAAAATGGTATGAATACTAATGTCTTATTTGATCAATTAAAAGGAATAAGAGATAAAGTTTCGATTCCTTTAATAATAATGGGATATTTTAATCCGATCCTTCAATTTGGTGTAGAAAAATTTTGCAAAAAATGTAATGAAATTGGAATTGATGGATTAATTATTCCAGACTTACCAATTGATTATTATGAAGCAAACTACAAATCAATATTTGAAGAAAATCGTCTTTATAATATGTTTTTAATTGCTCCTCAGACTTTAGATGAAAGAATTCAAAAGATTGACTCAATATCTAATGGGTTTATCTATATGGTAAGCTCCTCTAGTATAACTGGATCAAAAAACTCCTTTAGTGCTGAGCAAATAAATTATTTTAAAAGAATTGACAAAATGAATCTAAAAACTCCTAGAATAATTGGTTTTGGAGTTGGAAACAATCAGACATTTAATACTGTCGTAAAATATTCTAAGGGAGCGATAATTGGATCTGCATTTATAAAGAATCTTCATGAACATGGAATTGATTCAATTGCTTCATACATAGGTTCAATTAGATAAAATGAGAAATAACGAAAAATCCAATTTCTTATACATCAAAAATATCTTTGAATCAATTTCTAATGAATATGATTTTATGAATGATTTGATGACTTTTAAAAATCATTCTAAATGGAAAGAAGAAATAGTTGAAATTTCAATAAATTCATCACCTAAAAAAATTATTGATATTGCAACAGGGACAGGAGACATTGCAATAAAATTTAGCAGAATAAAAGGTTCAATTATTGAAGCAGTTGATGTGTCAAAGAATATGCTTAAAATTGCTCACAATAAAATTGAAAAACTAAATATTCATAATATTAATTTTAAAATATGTGAAGCTGAGAATTTAGTTTTTGAAGATAATCACTTTGATATCATATCTATAGGATATGGAGTTAGAAACTTTACTAATCTTGAAAAAGGATTAAGTGAGAGTTTTAGGGTTTTAAAAAAAAATGGAAAGCTTATAATTCTTGAGACTTCGATTCCAGAAAATCCAATATTTAAATTACTTTACACACTAATTACTAATATATACGTTCCTGTAATTGCTTTTATCTTTTCTAGAAAAACAAAAGCATATCTTTATTTATTAAATTCTACAAAAAAATTTCCTCCAAGAAGAAAGTTCCTTGAAATACTAAAAAAAACAGGTTTTAAAAAAGTTGAAACAAGAAAAAAACTTTATGGTGCTTCTACCATTTATATAGCGTCAAAAAAATAAGCTAAGGATAATAGAAAAAATTAAACCTGAAATAGATAAAATTAATGTCATTAGTGTCCAAGATAAAAATGTTTTTTTCATAGACAGTCCTAAATATTGATTTACAAGCCAAAACCCACTATCATTTACATGTGAAAAAGTTGAAGCTCCTGATGCAATTGATATCACTATAAGACTAAGAGAAATTGGATCATTTACTTTGTCTACCAATAAAGGAGACACAAGACTAGCTGCTGTTATCATTGCAACTGTTGAAGAACCTTGAAGGACTCTTATAAAAACTGCACATAAAAAAGATGCAACTAAAATTAATTCAGATGAACTAAAAATATTTTGAGCTAATAATTCACCAATATTTAATTCTATCAAGATTTGTTTTAATACCCCACCTGCGCCAGTAATTAATATTATAGCTCCTGCTGGCGCAAATGATTTTGAAACAATTTTCTCTAATTTCTTTTTATCTATCCCAAGTCTAATTCCAAGAAAATACCATGCTATTATATTGGCAATTATTAAAGCTGAGAAAGGGTGACCTATAAACTTAATAAATTCATACACTGTCTCATTTGTTATACTAAGTATTCCAGTATCAAGTAGAGATCTCAAAATAATTAGAATAAGTGGCATGAGTATTATTAATAAGACTGAACTTATACTTGGGGTAGTGTTTACTTCTAGTTCTTCAGTATCAAAAACTACTTTAGAATTAAAATCAATTTTGGATGTTATGAAATTTGTAAAAATTACTCCAGATAAAATAGCTGATGGTATACCAACAATTAAACCAAATAACATTACATAGCCTAGATCAGCTCCAAGAATTTGAGAAACAGCAACAGGTCCAGGAGTTGGAGGAATAAAAGCATGAGTTACTGCTAAACCTGCAAGTAGTGGAAGAGCGAAATAAACCAAAGATTTATTTGACTTCTTTTGAATTGAATAAATTACTGGCAAAAGAAGTATAAATGCTACATCAAAGAATACGGGAATTGCAATAAAAAAACCACTAATTAATAACGCCCACTGAGATTTCTTTTCACCAAACTTATTTAATAGGTATCTAGTGATTTCTTTTGCACCACCAGTTGATTCAAGTATGGCACCAAACATAGCTCCAAGACCAACAATTACTGCAATATATCCAAGTGTGCTACCCATTCCTTGTTGAATATTATTTATTATTATTTCACCATCAAGACCTGAAAGCAGACCAATTACAATTGATGATGTTAGTAATGAAATAAATGGAGAAAATCTAAATTTTATTACTTGAACAAGTAAAAGACAAATACCGATAATCAATGAAAGATAAATACTCATTTAATTAATTTTTATTTCATGAGACCCAAAATAGTTTCTTTGAGCTTGAATTAGCTTAGTACTTAGAGAAGAGCTTGAAATCTGATTAAAATAATTTAATGCTTCATTAAAACATGGAAGCGATATATCATTTATTAATGATGTATTTAAAATATCAATCAATCCAGGTTTAAGTTCATTAAGATTATTAAATATGTTTTTATCATCCAGAATATCATCAACTGAATAATCACTAAGTAATTTATTGATAAGTTTTGATTTAATAATACTTCCATTTGACCATACATTTAATGCATTTGAGATACTGATATTC
>ENA-OSEY01001464-OSEY01001464.1-marine-metagenome-genome-assembly--contig:-NODE-1464-length-16267-cov-4.332489_pt1 | contig 16267 bp, 15 predicted proteins | sample MGYA00248465_ERZ534230 | MGnify/ENA primary metagenome ERZ534230 (study PRJEB26409, sample SAMN06344110) | marine metagenome | isolation source: Sea water from surface | place: Atlantic Ocean:Southern...
AGGATCAAATGATGAGAGAGAAAATACGTTAAACCAGTTGCTAACTGAAATGGATGGTTTTGGAACAAATACCAATGTCATAGTGATGGCTGCAACAAATAGAGCTGATGTGCTTGATAAAGCACTCATGAGAGCTGGAAGGTTTGATAGACAAATTTATGTAGATTTACCAGACGTCAGAGAACGAAAAGAAATATTTGATGTTCACCTGAAACCACTAAAAATGGCCAGCAATCTTGATGTTGATTTCTTAGCCAAACAGACACCTGGTTTTTCAGGAGCTGATATTGCTAATGTGTGCAATGAGGCCGCGCTAATAGCAGCTAGAAAGTCTAAGAAGTCTGTTGGCAGGCAAGATTTTCTTGACGCAGTTGACAGAATTGTTGGTGGGCTAGAAAAGAAAAATAAAATTATCTCACCCAAAGAAAAAGAAACCATTGCGTATCATGAAGCTGGTCACGCAACGGTTAGCTGGATGCTGGAACACGCTGCACCTTTGGTGAAAGTTACAATTGTTCCTAGAGGAAGATCTCTTGGTGCTGCTTGGTACTTACCTGAAGAAAGACAGATAGTTAGAACTGAGCAAATTCTTGATGAAATGTGTGCTGCCCTTGGAGGAAGAGCTGCTGAAAAAATTATTTTCAATAAAATCTCAACGGGTGCTTTGAGTGATTTGGAGAAAGTAACTAAACAAGCCCGATCAATGGTAACTGTATATGGACTGAATGATAAAATTGGTAATCTGACTTATTACGACTCTAGTGGCCAAAATGAATATGGATTTACTAAACCGTACAGTGATACAACTGCACAAGTTATTGATAAAGAAATTTCTAATATTATTGAGGCACAATTTAAAAGGGCTTTATCTCTCCTAAAAAAACACAAAAAGAAACTGATTCAACTTGCTGATTATTTGCTTGAAAAAGAAGTGATTTTTAAGGAGGATTTAATTAGAATTTTTGGAGAAAGACCTTTTAAGGAAATTCCAGTAAAAAAATAAACTCAATAATTTTTATTGATTTTGTGAGTCTATAAATTTATCTTTATGGTAAATCATCTTTTTGAAAAATTTTTTTTCCTCACTTTTTAATAAGAATACATCAAAAAATGATGATGATAGGCAAGAAGAGTACAAATACCTTCCAAAAAAAGATGAGCTTGTTGAAAATAAGTTCACCCTTAACTTTAGCAATAATGGCGGTAAGTTTCTTTATGCCTCTAATTTAGCTGAGTCGACAGATTACTTCTCTAAGATAATTGAGGAAAATAATTGGTCCGAATCTAGCATATTATGTTTTAATGAAAAAATTATTGATCAATACATTTCTGATTTTGAGTACAACACAAATAAAGCAAATTTAAACTCTGTTATATTCATCACTGATTGTGAGTTTTTGGTTGCAAAGGATGGTAGTATTTTGGTTAGTGCCAATCAAATAGAATCACATAAAATAAAAGATTTACCAAACAACATAATTGTACTTGCAAAAACAAGTCAATTGTCTCAAACTGTGAGCAAGGGCTTAGAGGGAATTAGGTATAAATATTCAAATAACTTACCATCTAATATTACATCAATCAAAAACTTCAAAAGAGGCAAGGATGAAGATTTAAACTTTTTAACTTACGGTAGTAGTGCGAAAAATCTATATCTAATCCTTTTAGAAAATCTGTAATGAAAGACTTTAGGTCAAGATCTATATCATCCATTTTCTATGTTTTAATTATGTTGTCAGCCTTAATTCATCCGGTTAGTTTTATGATTGTTATGTATATATCTGCAATAATAGTTTTAGCTGAATACGGAAAAGTGTTGAGAAAAGATCCTGAACACTTAAATTTTCTAAAAAGATGGGGTCAAGATTACAGTCCATTTATGAGCACTGAATTTTTTCCAATATTCATGGTTAGTACGTTTGGGTTACTGCCATTAATTGGTCCGGCATTGAGTTTAACTAATATTGAGGAAGCTGATGTACTTTACTACATATTCATAATCGTTTATTTAATTTTTTATCCGTTTCTTTTATTCTTTCTTATTTCCAAAAGAAAATTTTACGGCTATATTACCAGTAAGGCTTGGCCAATGTTTTTATTAACATTATCTCTCATTATATTAGTCTCCTCCCCTTTTCTTAATATTGAATTCAAAAAATTTCAGATTTATATGATTGCCTACTTAGTACTCATATGGGGAATAGATTCCGCGGGATATTTTGTTGGATTAAAATTTGGAAAAAATAAATTATATGAGTCTGTTTCTCCCAAAAAAACGATTGAAGGTGTATATGGATCAATTATTTTTACGCTTATTTTTGGATTCTATTTGAGTCAGTTCTTACAAATTGAAACCTTATTAGTAATGGCCTCATCTTTAATGATTTGTTTTTTTGCAATAATCGGAGACTTAATTCAATCCAAAATAAAAAGGCAATTAAAAATAAAGGATTTTGGAAATTGGATTAAGGGTCATGGTGGTTTATTCGATCGATTAGATAGCATAATTTTTTCATTCCCATTTTTTTACTTAATTATAATATTTTTTGAAAATGTTTCATAAAGAAGGTCACACAATAATTTTAATTTTTCTAACTGCTGTAATTGGAGATATATTATTGTTAGAATATTTTTTAGATGACGGTTTTTTAAAAATTTTTTTACAACTACTGTCTCTATCCATTTTGGTACTTATTTTACAGTTTTTTAGAAATCCAAAGAGAAAAACAAAACTGAATAAAAATCACATAATCTCCCCTGTTGATGGCAAAGTTGTAAATATTGAAAGGGTATATGAAAAGGAATATTTTAAAGATGAAAGAATTATAATTTCTATTTTTATGTCTCCACTTAATGTTCATGTAACAAGATATCCAATTAGTGGAGTAATTAACTACAGTAAATATCATCCCGGTGAATACTTAGTAGCATGGCATCCAAAATCATCGGAAAAAAATGAAAGAACAACAATAGTTGTTGAAAATAAAATTTTTGGTGAAATTTTATACAGACAAATTGCTGGTGCGGTTGCTAGAAGAATAGTAAACTATGCTGAGGTTGGTCAAAAGGTAGTTCAAGGTGAGGATGCTGGATTTATTAAGTTTGGGTCAAGGGTAGATGTTTTTGTTCCAGTAGATAGGAAAATTAACGTAAAATTAAACCAGCAGTTAAAAGGCGGTGAGGATGTTATTGTTGAGTCTTAATTATTTTGTTTTTTAATGCCTTCTTCCAGAATTTTAATTTTTGATTTTACATCCTCGAGTTTTTTTCTTTCTTTTTGAATAACCTCCTTTGGAGCATTTGAAACGAAATTTTCATTTGATAACTTTTTTTCCAGAATATTTTTAAAGCCTAGGTTATAGTTTAATTCTTCTTTCAATTTATCAACATCTATTTCATTAAAAATTTTATTTTTTTGATCTACGACATAACCGTATTTACCAACTATAAAGGAAGTTTCCGAATCTTTACCTTTTAATTGTTTTTTAATTAAATCACAATTAGTCAGTTTCTTAACAATCCCAATCTGATTATCCATCAAATCATTCTCAAAATAAATTTTTAAATCATCTTTGAAAGAGAGCATATTTTGTTTTTTAAAGTGTCTGATTTTTGAAACAATTTCAATTGAATAATTAACATTTTCTATGATTTCTGAGTCAAATTTTATTGATTCTGGCCAATTTGATTTTATAATATTGAAATTTTTATTAGAGACAATTTGGTTAATAATTTCTGATGTTATAAAAGGCATAAATGGGTGTAATAAAGTCAATAATTTTTCTAGAAAAGTAAGGGTTGAGCGTTTAAGTTTTTTTGAAACTCCTTTTCCAAATTCTGGCTTTATAATTTCTAAATAAATTGAACAAAAGTCATCCCAAAAAAGTTTGTAAAGAGTCATTAACGCCTCTGATATTTTAAAATTTTTAAATGACTCATTAATTGAAAGGACTTTCATATTCAAATTTTCATTAAACCATTTGATTGCAAATTCATTGTGAGATTTACTTTTCTGACTGTCATCAATTTTCAAACCATCAATTAGCCTGAATGCATTCCAAATTTTATTGGAAAAATTTTTACCTTGATTACATAAAGTTTCATCAAATAGTAAATCATTTCCTGCAGGAGCACAAAACAACAAACCGACTCGAACTCCATCGGCACCATATTTTTTTATAAGAATCTCTGGATCAGGTGAATTGCCTAGTTGTTTCGACATTTTTCTACCTTTTTTATCTCTAACTAAGCCAGTAAAATAAACATTCCTAAAAGGGATATCTTGACGTAAATAATTTCCAGAAATAATCATTCGAGCTACCCAAAAAAATATAATATCCGGTCCTGTAACGAGGTCAGAAGTGGGGTAATAATATTCGATTTCAGAGTTATTCGGGTTTCTTACACCATCAAAAACACTAATTGGCCATAACCAAGAGGAAAACCATGTATCGAGAACATCTTCATCTTGGACAATTTCATCTGAATTTAGGTCTTTAATTTTATATTTTTCCTCAAAAAGCTTTATGGCTTCAGAACCAGACAAGCAAACAACATATTTTGATTTGTCTTCTTTTAAATAAAAAACAGGAATCCTATGACCCCAATATAATTGACGAGAAATATTCCAATCTCTAATATTTTCAAGCCAATTTTTATAGGTTTTTACATATTTTTTAGGATAAAATTGAATATCTCCATTTAAAACCAAATCTAATGCCGGATTTGATAATTTTTTCATTCTGACAAACCATTGTGTAGAAAGTTTTGGTTCAACTACACAACTAGTTCTTTCTGATAAAGCAATGTTGTGGGTATAATCATCTGCCCTATCCAATAATCCTTTTTCATCAAGCTCAGTAATTATTTTTTTTCTAACTGAAAATCTATCCAATGATTTATAATGCATTCCATAATCATTAAGAGAAGCATCATCGTTGAAAATATCTATTATATCTAAATTATTTCTTATACCTATTTCAAAATCTTTCTCACTATGTGCAGGAGTTACTTTAAGACAACCTGTTCCGAATTCTGAATCAACACTTTTGTCTCCTATAATTGGAACAACTCTGTTAACTAATGGAACTATCAATTTTTTTCCAACAAGTTTTTTGTATCTCTTATCATTAGGATTTACTGCAACAGCAGTGTCTCCAAAAATTGTTTCGGGTCTTGTTGTAGCAACCAATATAAATTCTTCTGAGCTTTCTAGTTTATATTTTAAGTAAAAGAGTTTTGCTGTTTTTTCTTTGTAAATAACTTCTTCATTGGATAGGGTAGTTTTTGCTTCAGGATCCCAATTAACAATTTTTTTATCTCTGTATAAATAACCATCATCATAAAGTTTAAGAAACATATTCTGAACAGATTCATACATGTCCTTATCTAGAGTAAACTTTGTTCTTGACCAGTCACATGAACAACCGATTTTTTTGAGCTGATTTAAAATTATTCCACCATGTTTATTTGTCCAGTCCCATGCATGTTCTAAAAACTCATCTCTAGTTAATTCATGTTTTTTTATGCCAATTTCTTTGAGCTTATTAACAACCTTAGCCTCAGTTGCTATAGAGGCATGGTCTGTTCCTGGGACCCAACATGCGTTATATCCACTTAATCTAGCTTTTCTTATTAAAATATCTTGAATTGTGTTATTCAACATGTGACCCATGTGTAATATTCCCGTAACATTGGGTGGGGGAATGAGAATAGTATAGGGAGTCTTTTCGTTTGGTTCAGATTTAAAAAAATCTTCCTTTTCCCATTTTACTAACCATTTATTTTCAATTATTAATGGATCGTAAATTTTTGCAATTCCCATTTAAATATTTTAAGCAAAAGTAACTAACTACAGAGAATTATTAAAAGTATAGCTATTTTTTTGTAAAAGAGTTAAATTTGTATAAATTCAAATTATATGAAAATCACTCTAAAATTAACAACATTAATTTTCTGCTTCTTTTCAGTTTTAAATTTAGCACAGGAAAAACAAGCTGAAATTAAATTTGAAACCAATTCTATTGATTATGGACAAATCGATTATGATTCTGATGGAACTAGAGTTTTTAAATTTAAAAACGTTGGTGATGCACCACTAGTGTTTACTAGGATTTCTTCATCATGTGGGTGTACTATCCCTAAAAAACCCGAAAAACCAATTGAACCTGGTGCTGAAGGTCAAATTGAAGTTAATTACGATACAAGTAGAGTTGGGATTTTTCGAAAAGCAGTGACTGTAAATTCAAATGCAAAAACTGCAACAGTGATTTTAAGAATTATGGGCGAAGTTTTGGAAGAAGAAGAAGAAGATGAGGGAGATAAAGGACAAGTGAATTAATCAATCCCTATTTTAATCATAGTTTTTTGAAAAAAAATATTTCTTTAAAATCATACAATTCCTTTGGAGTTGATGTGATTTCCAGAGAGTTTCATGAAGTTAGTTCTGAAGAAGAAGTAATAAAAACACTGAAATCATTAAAAAATAAAAAGGTTTTTATTCTAGGGGGAGGCACGAATATTTTATTTACAAAAAATGTTCAAATCCCTGTAATTAATGTAAAGATCAAGGGGATGAAAATTATTTCAGAAAACAATAATTATGTTAGTATTTCAATCGGAGCTGGTGAAATATGGGATGATTTTGTGAAATGGGCAATCTCTAAAAACTTTGGTGGGGCTGAAAATTTAATATCAATTCCTGGATTTGTAGGAGGTGCACCTATTCAGAATATTGGTGCCTATGGTGTTGAAATTAAAGATATTTTTGTCTCTTGCTCGGGATATTTTCTTGATACAATAGAGAAAAGGAAATTTGAACTTAATGATTGTCAATTTTCTTATCGATCCTCAATTTTTAAAAAGTCATTAAGAAATAAGTTCATCATAACAGAAGTTGTTCTCAAATTAACAAAAACCAATCATAAGATTAGTAAATCATACAAGAGCATAAATGATGCTCTAAATAAGAAAAAAATTCATAACCCTACCATAAAAGATATTGCAAGAATAGTTAGTAAGATCAGAGAAAACAAATTACCTAACCCATCCTTAATTGGTAATTCGGGTAGTTTTTTTAAAAATCCAATCGTTTCAATTGAACTACTTAATAAACTGAAGCAAAAATTTTCAAAATTGGTTTATTTCAAAGAGAGTGTGTCAAAATATAAATTGTCGGCAGCATGGCTAATTGAAAATTGTAATTTTAAAAACATTGAAGAAAAAAATGTTGGAGTGTATAAGAATCAAGCATTGGTAATAATAAATTTAGGTAATGCCACAGGAAAGGATATACTTTTATTTTCCGAAAAAATAAAATCAACAGTATTAGAAAAATTTGATATCTTGCTCGAAGAAGAGGTAAACATCATTTAATTCATGGAAGTATTTTTTATATCAATTATTTTGCTATCTCTTGCATTTATAGGAATATCCGTGAAAATAATTTTTAAGAAAGATGGTAAGTTTTCTGGAACATGTGCATCAAATAACCCTTTTTTAAACAAGGAAGGAAAGCCATGTGGTTTATGTGGGAAACTTCCTGAAGAAAATGAATGTAAGAGATCTGATTTAAATTTGAATTAATCGAAATGAATTCAAATTCAGGTCAAAACAATACTCCTTTCAATAAGTTGTTAAATGATAATTGGGATTATGTCTTTAACTATATATTAAAAAAGACCTCTGATGACTACATTGCAGAGGAAATTACAATTCAAACATTTTCAAAAGCATTTCAAAAAATTAAACTATATGATAAAAAGTTTTCATTCAAAACTTGGTTAATATCAATTGCAAAGAACACTTATGCTGATCAGTTAAGAAAAAAGAAAACGATAATTGATAATTATGAAAATATTGAAAAGCATAATTATACGAGTAGCCCTGAGGAGGATTTTATTGAAAAAGAGAGTTATGACGAGTTAAAGGAAAAAATAAATCAATTAAAACCCAACTATAAAGAAGTTTTAAAATACAGGTATTTTGATGATTTATCAATTAAAGAAATTTCTAAAAAACTTAACCAACCAATCAGTACTATAAAGATTAAAATTTTTAGAGCAAAAAAACTTTTGATAGAAAAGATTAAGAATAATGATTGATCAAATCAAAAAACTAGGACCTGGTTTATTGTTTGCTGGAGCTGCAATTGGAGTTTCTCATCTTGTACAATCAACAAAGGCAGGTGCAGAATTTGGTTTTGGACTAATTTGGGCATTGATATTGTGTAATTTTTTCAAATACCCTTTCTTTTTATTTGGAACCAAATACGCTTTTTCTACAGGTGAAACCCTACTACATGGTTACAAAAAAATTGGAGATTACGTACTGTACATTTATTTACTACTTTCTATTGTTACAATTTTTACAATTCAAGCGGCAGTAACTATTGTAACAGCAGGTTTAGCAGTTGAACTATTCGGTTTCAATAATAATATTGCCATAATGGCATCAATAATCTTAATTCTTTGCATTATAATTCTTACAGTTGGGAAATATAAATTACTTGATAACTTTATAAAAATAGTAATCTTAATATTAGCTTTATCTACACTATTTGCAGTGGGGTATGCAACCAACAATAATGTGGTAGAACTTAACGTTAATCAAATATTTCCAGATGAAGTTTCAGGGATAATTTTTTTGGCTGCTTTCATGGGTTGGATGCCTGCTCCTCTTGATGTTTCTATTTGGCAATCTATATGGACAAAGGAAAAATTAAATCTTAATAATAAAATCAAATATAAATCAGCATTATTTGATTTTAACGTCGGATACATTTCAACTGTATTTCTTGGATTGTGTTTCGTTGCACTTGGTGCTTTTGTAATGTTCGGATCAGGACAAACATTCTCTAATAATGGGTCAGAGTTTGCTAATCAACTGATTAAATTATATACAGCTAATCTTGGTGAAAATGTTAAAATTTTTATATCGGTTGCAGCATTCACAACAATGTTGAGCACTACAATTACATGCTTAGATGCATCGCCACGAGCGATGAGCCAAACACTAAAATTATTAAACCATAAAAAAATTAGCGGATATAATACTTGGATTTTGATTATATCCATAGTAACAATGATAATTTTTGTGTTTTTTGAATCGGAAATGGGTACTTTAATTAAAATAGCAACTATATTATCTTTTATAACTGCACCCATTTATGCAATTATGAATTATTCACTTGTTAACAGTGATTATATGCCTAAAAAATTTAAACTTTCAAAATCAATGAAATTTTACTCAATATCAGGCATCATTTTTTTAACAATCTTTTCAATTTGGTACATAACTTTAATTTAAAATTCTATTATATAATCATATATTTGTATTCGTTTAAATTAAAACGCATTGAGTACAAAAATTTTAGAAAAAAAAATTAAAGGAAATTGGACTAAGGTTGATATTAGTAAAACTAATAAAACTCTAGAACAACGTAAATCAGACTTCAAAAAAAAACCAGATTGGATTAGAGTAAAATTACCCACTGGAAAAAAATACTCTGAAATTAGAGGTCTTGTTGATAAGTATAAGCTAAATACTATTTGTTCATCTGGAAGTTGTCCCAACATGGGCGAGTGCTGGGGGGAAGGTACTGCTACATTTATGATTTTAGGAAATATTTGTACTAGGTCATGTGGATTTTGTGGTGTAAAAACTGGTAAACCTGAATCAGTTGATTGGGAAGAGCCTGAAAAAGTCGCCAAATCCATTTCTGTAATGAAAATTAAACACGCGGTCATAACATCTGTAGATCGAGATGATTTGCAAGACCAAGGCTCAATAATTTGGGCTGAAACGGTTAAGAGTATAAGAAGGCTCAGCCCTGGAACTACAATGGAAACCCTTATACCAGATTTTCAAGGTGTTGAAAGACATCTTGATAGAATAATTGAAGCTAATCCTGAAGTTATTTCTCATAATATTGAAACAGTAAGAAGATTAACCCGTGAGGTAAGAATTCAGGCTAAATACGATAGAAGCATGGCTGTACTTAAGTACTTGAAAGATAACGGTGCAAGAAGAACTAAATCTGGAATAATGCTTGGTTTGGGTGAAACTGAATCTGAGGTTTTAGAGACTCTTCGTGATCTTAGAAATGCGAAGGTTGACGTCGTTACTATTGGTCAATATTTACAACCCAGCAAAAGGCATTTGCCAGTTAAAGAATTTATTGAACCAACAAAATTTAATTTTTATAAAGAGTTCGCTAAAGATTTAGGTTTTATACATGTGGAAAGTGGTCCTTTGGTCAGATCCTCATACAAAGCAAAAAAACACATTAATTAAGACTAAACTTTTCAGAAATTAATCCTACCAAATCATTTGATTTTCCAAAGAAATCTATTTTAATATCTATATAAAATAAGTTGTTTGAGTCATGCAATGAGATAATTTTAAAGTAATCCTTTTTTGTAGTTAAAATTATTTTATTTCCACTTGACTTTATGATTTCTTTGATATCATTTTGATTATAAATGTGATGATCATTATACCTAATATGATTGAATTTATATTTTTTTGATTTTAAATATCTTGTTAGTGGTTGACTATCAGCAATTCCAGTTACTAATACGAAGTCACTTTCTAATACAGAAATATGAACATCGTTTTTTCCTTTTAAAATATCTTCATAGTGAACTTTGCTAAAAAAAATTCGTTGATGATCTAGTGGATTAATTTTTTTTATAATCTTTTCTTTTTGTACAGAATTTAGGTTATTTGGACATTTGGTCACAATAATTATGTTTGCTCTTTCATAACCAATTCTTGGCTCGCGTAAGTTTCCAAATGGAAAAATAAAATCATTATAAAATGGCTGCTCAAATTTTGTTAGCAGTATATTAAGATCACATTTTATTTTTCTGTGTTGCATTGCGTCATCAAGTATTATTAAACCAATATCATTGAATTTTTTTGAGATTCTATCTAAAGCATAAGATCGATTTTCAGAGGAAAAAACATTTATATTTTTAAAAGATTTTTTAATCATAAAGTTTTCATCACCTACATCATTGACATCTGCATCATCCAAAACTTCAATAAAACCCATAGTTTTTCTTTTGTAACCCCTGCTTAATACTGATATATTTATTTTTTTTGATAATCTTTCAATTAAAAATTTGACTAATGGTGTTTTCCCAGTCCCACCCAAAGATAAATTCCCAATACAAATTGTATTTATTTTAGGATGATATACTTTAAAAAAATTATTTGCATACAAAAAACTCCTAATTAGCTGAAAGAGATAATTTAATACAGCAACTGGAAAGAGTATTTTTCTGAGTAACATACATAGGCGAAAATATAAATTTTATATTTGATAAAAAATTTGATGTTACTATCAGAAATTATTGGAATATTAGAGGATTGGTGCCCTGCAAGTGATGCCGAGGACTTTGATAATGTTGGACTCTTGGTTGGTGAACAAGAGTCTGAGATTAAAAAGGCTATAATAACTCTTGATATAACTGATGATGTAATAGATGAGTGTATTTCCTGTGAGTCAAACCTAATTATTAGTTTTCATCCTTTATTCATAATTGATCCCAAGACAGAAATAACTGACACTAGGGTCAATGACATTATAATCAAGTGTGTTAAAAATGACATTAATGTATACTGCATTCATACCAATTTAGACAATAATAGGGATGGTACTAGCTACCAACTTGGTAAAATCCTAAAATTAAAAAACCAAAAAATACTTATCAGTAATGATTGTAACAGTTTAAAAGGGATGGGAAGTATTGGTTTTATGGAAAAATCAATGATGGATTATGATTTTATAAGTTTTTTAAAGGAAAAATTTGATTTAAAATATTTGAGACACTCCAATTTATTAAATAAAAAAATTGAAAAAGTAGCTTTGGTTGCAGGGTCAGGAAGTTTTGCCATTGAAAATGCAATTTTTGAGAAAGCTGATTGCTTTATTTCATCAGACTTCAAATACCATGATTTTTTCAAGCCCAATAAAAAAATTTTAATTATTGATATTGGACATTACGAGAGTGAAAGACACATAAAAGAGACTATTTTAAATCATCTTAACAAAAAAATTCCTAAGTTTGCGTGCATTATTGCAAAAAGTAAAACTAATCCTGTAAATTATTTTTAATATGGCTAAAAAAGTTGAATATTCAGTCGAAGAAAAATTAAGAGCAATGTATGATTTGCAATTGATTGATTCTCGTATAGATAAAATTAGAAGTGTCAGGGGTGAATTACCTTTGGAAGTTGAAGACTTAGAAGATGAAGTAGAGGGTTTAGATTTCAGAATTAATAAAATAAATGAAGAACTGAGTGAACTTGAGAACGTTATTAAAGAGAAACAAAATAAGATACAAGAATCTAAAGCCATGATCACTAAATACAACGATCAACAAAAAAATGTTAGAAATAATAGAGCTTTTGAATCTTTAAGTAAGGAGATTGAGTTTCAGGAATTAGAAATACAGTACAGTGAAAAACAAATCAATGAGTTAAAGGCAGAAATTGAAGAAAAGAAAGAGAAATTAGAAGAAACAACTACGCTTAAAGATGAAAGAAAGGCTCACTTAGATCACAAAAAAGATGAGTTGAATAGCATAATGAAAGAAACTGAGAAAGAGGAAAGTGCTCTCATGAAAAAGTCTGAAGAGTTTGAAAAAAAAATTGATGATTCCCTACTCATCTCATATAAAAAAATTCGATCGAGTGTTAAAAATGGTCTTGCAATTGTCCCTGTTGAAAGGGGCGCATCGGCAGGTTCATTCTTTGTAATTCCTCCTCAAGTTCAACTTGACATAGCATCAAGAAAAAAATTCATTACCGATGAGTATAGTGGAAGAATATTGGTTGATAAAGATTTAGCTGAGGATGAGGAGAAAAAAATGGAAAAAATATTCAATTCTATCTAACAACAAAAGCTTTACTTAGTGTAGGGCCGCCAACCAGATTAATTCTGTAGAAATATTGTCCAGCTGATAATTTTCCGTTTTTATTGTGGCTAATAGAGAACTCATGCTCTCCCCTTATTAAATCACCACTAAAAATTGTGTTAACATGTCTACCGAGTATATCAAACGTTTTGATATTGACCTTGTGAGTTTGTTGAATCCTTAAATTTAAATTCACCCTTTGATCATAATTTGAATAAATTGGGGCATGATAATTAAGTAAGGAATTGTAATCAACAACATCTGAATCCTGACATCCAAAGCCTAGTCCAAGTAAATCATACTCATTTCCTAGCATTGCCGCATTTATAAAGTTTGAATCACCGCACAACCAATCTGTTAATACGGTTTGATAAATAGATCTAAAATCAATTGTATTATACATATTCCCTCTCCTATTCAAATTGGATAAACTTGGATGACTTCCAATAAAACCACTGCCTCTTAAAGGTGAGCCAAACAGCATCACTGGAGCGGCTGAACCATGGTCCGTACCTTCGGACCCATTTTCACTAACTCTTCTTCCAAATTCAGAGAAGGTCATTGACAATACTTTTGAATCGAAGCCATCCTCTGCCAAATCATCATAAAATGATTTAACAGCAGATGATAAACTAGATAATAGATATTGGTGTGTTAGGGCTTGATTTCCGTGTGTATCAAAACCACCAATTGAAACCATGTAAATTTTTGAACCCAGACCACCCTTAATCAGTTTAGCAACTAGCCTCAATTGTCTATCTAAGCCCTCATCAGTTTCATATCCACCATAATCTGTTGAAGATTTGAATGCATCATTAATAACTTTTGCATAATCATATGTTGTATTACTTACTCTTCTCAAAAACTCTAACTGATCACCATGGGTGCAATCAGGTAAATTTTGAGTTGAATAGAATTCTCCTCTCTCAGCAACTCTCTCGAGTCTTGACTCATTAGCCACAGCAAAAGCATAATTTCTTGATGCGCCATTAAAAATTAAATTAGCATTACTTCCAATTTGAACGGCAACAGGTTTTTCAGGTGGATTTGTTGTATAGTCAAAGTATTTTTCATCATAATACCTGCCAAGCCAACCAGATGAAACCATATCACTTTTATTTGTTGATCCAGTAGCCCAATAGTCTGATGAGGTAAAATGTGATAAATTTTGACCCTCATATCCAACACCATTAACTACTCTCATTTTTCCATTTTCCCAAAAACTGGATAAATTACTCATATGATCGGGCATTGAAAAATCATCATTCAACCTAATCAAATTATTCTTAGGAATATGAATAGATGGTCTTTTGGAAACATATGTGTCATAATCATAAACTGGGATAATTGTATTTAATCCATCGTTACCACCTTTAAGCCTTATTAAGACCAACACCCGATCGGACAAGGAATCAGATAAAGCGTTAGTTAAAAAATTAGAATTTAGGACAGAGATATTTGTATTTCCAAGAGAAATAGAACCTGCACCTGCTATACCTAAAACTTTAAGAAACCCTCTCCTATCCCATCTCGAGTGTTCTTCTCTATGCTTTTTAGAATCTAGGTAATTTTTTTTACTCATTTCAATTGATATTCAGGTAGTTTCACAAAAAACAGCAGTAATGCATAAACTTGGTTTGGTGCATAGCTTTCGTTCAGGGTCCATCCCCCTCCGTTAAAATAATCGTCTGGCACATCTCCTTTGAAGGCAGCCAAGGCATCATTCAACTCATCATCCATCAAATTATAATTACAAAACATGTATTTATTAATTTTTTTAACAATTTCAACAGGATTAGTTTCTTCAATTCCAACAATACTTATTGCATAATTTCTAAATTGTTCTTTATTCTTAATCCAATACCTGGACAATAAATAGTCAGAAAATTCCCATCTCATTGGTAAAGTCCCAGTGGAAATCCAGTCATGATTTTCTTGCCACCCTGCTACATCAATTGGGTTTAATATTTCTTGACCCATATCACTACACCTAGCTCTTAGATAATTATTTAAGTTATCACTAAAATTATCTGGTTTTTCAAAGCCAAACTCCTTTTCAATAAAAACCATCAGGTCTACCGGACTTTTAATTAAAACATTGCTTGAAAAAGAGTTGAAAAAGTGTTCGCTTTTAAAAAGCTTTCTATAAAGTGGCTCCAACTCAAAGTTATTATTGATAAAATATAGAGCTAATTCATCAACAATGGCTTCATTTACATCTGGACTAACAAAATGTTTGTATAATTTTCTAACAATAAACTTTGAAATTAAGTCACTTTTTTCTTCAAATAAAATATTTATCACATCATCATAATTCCAGTTTCCCTTTCTTCCAAAAATGGTTTTTTCTCCATTATCGAACCTGTTAGGATTGAAATAAATTGGTCCTCCATCCTGTCTGTTGTTATATCCTGTCAAAGCCCTTGCAGTTTCGGTTATGTCATCTTGAGTGTATCCGTTACCCTCACCCAATGTGAACAATTCATAAAGTTCTCTTGCATAGTTTTCGTTTGGGGCGTTATTTCTGTTTTCATATCCATTCAAATACATTAGCATTGCATCATCTAAACCCATAACAGAAACAAAATTTTTGAAATTTCCTAAAACATTAGATTGTAGATTGTTGTAATATCTAAATGTGTATGCTGGATGATTGTACATGTAATACTCAGTAACAAAATGATTGCTCCAAAACAATGTTAATCGATCACGCATGTCATTATTTAGAAAATCTTTAAATACAATTTTTTGATGGTTTCTGTAGAATGGACCTCTATTACCTCCCGCATTTCTAAAATCAGTATTTGTCCAATGCGCCCAACCAGGATCGGGTGTTAGAGGTAAATTTTTGGCATTATCAATTAATTCGTCTATCAGCTCGGATGGTGTAAGAGATAATTTTGAAGCAATATCCGAGTGTTTTATTCCAAAACCTAGTCTCCTGAAAACAAGCAAAACTTTGGAAATATCCCATGGATTATCATCTGTTGGGACAAAAGTAGATAACGTACCGTTATTGCAACTCACAACCATATTTCAAATATCTGAATTTTTTTTTAATTATTAATTAATCCGTGAGTTGTTTCAATATGAAGTCAACAATACCAATTACATCTTTACTTTCTATACCTAGCTCAGGGGCAAAGACATAATTTTCTATTGAAAGTGAATCAGCCCTTTGCTTTAAATATTTTGCGTGTATTGGATGATGATTAAAACTGGATAGTGATTTTGGTACCATATCACCATAATTAGCAACTAAAATAGGTGGGTCAGATGAATCCATGAAATCAAAATAGTCGATAGCCTCTTGATACTTTTCAAGCTTATAATTTACCAACCAT
>ENA-OSEY01001467-OSEY01001467.1-marine-metagenome-genome-assembly--contig:-NODE-1467-length-16243-cov-4.768774_pt1 | contig 16243 bp, 10 predicted proteins | sample MGYA00248465_ERZ534230 | MGnify/ENA primary metagenome ERZ534230 (study PRJEB26409, sample SAMN06344110) | marine metagenome | isolation source: Sea water from surface | place: Atlantic Ocean:Southern...
TCTAAACATTTTTGTACATAACTTTTCTTAGGCTTCTCTTTTGGATTTAATAAATTTCTTCTTTCAACTTCCATACCGTCTTTCTTTAATTCATTGAAACTAGTAGCACTCCAAACATTACAATCTACTCCATAATCTTTTGATAAAGTTTCAGCAGCCTTGATAACTTCTCTTAAAATTGATCCAGATCCTAACATCTGTACTTTTGCTTTTCCTTTTCCCTTATAACTTTTAAACAAATACATCCCTTTCAAAATTCCTTGATCTGAGCCAGCAGGTTTTTCTGGATGAGTATAATTTTCATTCATTGCAGTTATGTAGTAATAAATATTTTCTTTTTTTTCATGCATCCTCTTAAGTCCATCTCTAAAAATAACCGCCATCTCATATGAAAAAGTAGGGTCATAACTTACGCAGTTAGGTATTGCAGATGCCATGAGAAGACTATGTCCATCTTGGTGCTGCAAACCTTCTCCTGCTAAAGTTGTTTTTCCGGATGTTGCTCCAATCAAAAAACCTCTGGTCTGAGAATCTGCAGCAGCCCATGCTAAATCTCCAATTCTTTGAAAACCAAACATTGAATAAAATAAATAAATGGGAACCATTTCTAAATCATGATTTGTGTAAGAAGTTCCAGCTGCAATCCATGATGACATTGCTCCTGCCTCTGTAATACCTTCTTGTAAAACTTGGCCACTTTTATCTTCTCTGTAAGAACTTAATTGCTCAGAGTCCACAGGTTCATACTTTTGACCTTCATGCGCATAGATACCAATTTTTTGAAAAAAACCTTCCATTCCAAAAGTTCTTGCTTCATCAGCAATGATTGGGACTAGTCTTGGAGCGACATTTTTATCTCTAAGCAAATTCGCAAGCATTCTTACAAGAGCCATGGTAGTTGACATTTCCTTATCACCGGTAGACTTCATAAAACTTTCAAAGATGTCTTGAGGGGGTGTTTTAACAGGTTTAGCAAAAGTAGTTCTCTCAGGAATGTGTCCACCAAGCTTAACTCTACAATTTTTTAAATACTTTATTTCTGGTGAATTTTCTGCTGGTTTGTAATATTCAATATTTTTAACCTGTTTATCAGTAAGCGGCACATTAAATCTATCTCTATAAAATAATAAATCTTCCTCGTCTAATTTCTTTTGTTGGTGTGTTGTATTTATACTCTCACCAGATTTACCCATTCCATAACCTTTAATTGTTTTAGCTATTATGACAGTTGGCTTACCTTTGCATTGAACAGCAGCATGATAAGCTGAGTATACTTTATGAGGATCATGTCCGCCTCTATTTAGTTTCCAAATATCCGCATCAGTCATATTTGCCACCAGGTCTTTTAACTCAGGATATTTACCAAAAAATTTCTCTCTTACATAAGCTCCACCTTTTGCTTTGAATGCCTGATATTCACCGTCAACTGCTTCAGTCATTCTTTTAACTAGTAAACCAGTTTTGTCTTTGGACAAAAGCTGATCCCAGTAAGAACCCCAAATAACTTTGATTACATTCCACCCCGATCCTCTAAATCTACCTTCAAGTTCTTGAATAATTTTTCCATTACCTCTTACAGGCCCGTCCAATCTTTGAAGGTTACAATTTATAACAAAAATTAAATTATCTAGTTTCTCTCGTGCTGCTAGTCCCACTGCACCAAAACTTTCAGGTTCGTCCATTTCACCATCACCCAAGTGACACCAAATTTTTCTATCCTGATCTTTTAAAAGACCTCTGTTAATTAAATACTTAGTAAACCTTGCTTGATAAATTGCCATCATTGGTCCAAGTCCCATCGATACAGTTGGGAACTGCCAAAATTTTGGCATCAACCATGGATGTGGGTAAGAAGACAATCCACCTTTTTCAACTTCTTGTCTAAATTTATCCAATTGTTTTTCTGATATTCTTCCCTCTAAAAAAGCCCTTGCATACATACCTGGTGCACTGTGACCTTGAAAATAAATTAAATCTCCTCCAAACTTATTATTTTTTGCTCTCCAAAAATGGTTCATACCGACGTCATACAACGTTGCTGCAGATGCAAAAGTACCAATGTGACCGCCTAACTCTGGATTTTTTTTGTTAGCTTTAACAACCATGGCAGCTGCATTCCATCTTATGTAAGCTCTAATTTTTCTTTCTAAGTTTTGATCACCCGGGGATCTGACGTCAGCTGTTGATGGTATAGTATTAATATAAGGTGTAGTTCTTGTATCAGGCAAAGTTAACCCCTGAGTATATGCTTCATCAATTACTTTTTTTAGCAGGTAACCAGCTCTAGAGGACCCGTCCGATTTTACTACAGCTCTAAGTGAGTCCAACCATTCTTGTGTTTCCGCAGGATCTATATCATCTTTTGAAATTGGTTGAGCATAAGCTGTTTCTCTACCATTCGTAAACCCATTCGTTTTTTCTGTGTGTTGAACTAATTCTTTTTTGGGTTCTATAATCTCTTTTTTTGGAGAGGCAATTTCTTCTTTCTTCTCATTTTCACCTTCCAAGATGGCAAGAATACTTCCTTCAGAAACCTTATCTCCAATTTTTACTTTTAATTCAGAAATTTTTCCTTCAGTTGGGGAAGGCACCTCAACACTTGATTTGTCGCTCTCTAAAGTAACGATAGGATCATTTTTTTTTACTTGGTCACCGGGTTTAACAAGTACTTCGATTATCTCAACGTCCTTAAAATCACCTATATCAGGAACAGATATATTCTTAACCATTTAAATATTATACACAATTTTTGACACAATTTATCCGCTTTTTTGACACTTGGATTTAGTAATATATTTTATGCAACTTTTAAGACTTATATTTAAAAAGAAAAGACCCGATATTAACTCTCAGGTGTTAATTCAGAAAATTTTATTAAGAAAATACTTGGCTAAAACCAATTAATAAAACTACTAAAATTATTGCTCCATAATAATATTGATAACCTCTTACAGTAAAAGGTATTTTACTAATTGCTCTATTTTTAAGTTTTTTTCTGGGTTTAGATAATTTCATTTTCGTTCAATACACATAGCAACGCCCATGCCTCCCCCAATACATAGCGTAGCCAGACCCTTTTTGGAATCTCTTTTTAACATTTCATGAATTAGTGTGACAAAAATTCTCGTGCCCGAAGCACCAATTGGATGGCCAAGGGCAATTGAACCACCGTTTACATTTACCTTTTCCATTGGAAGTGAAAGTTCTTTTACAACAGCACAGCTTTGTGCCGCAAAAGCTTCATTGGCTTCTATTAAGTCCAAGTCTTTAGAAGACCAGCCGGCAATTTCCAATGCTTTTTTTGAAGATGGTATTGGTCCTGTTCCCATGATTGATGGGTCTACTCCACATGATGCCCATGATTTAATTTCTGCCAGAGGTTTTAACCCTCTTTTCTCTGCCTCATCCTTTGACATTAAAATAACAGCTGCTGCACCATCATTAATACCTGATGCATTCCCAGCAGTTACAGTTCCATCTTTTTTAAATGCTCCTCTTAACCTACTTAAAGTATCCAACGATGTAGTAGCTCTTGGGTGCTCATCTTTATTAAAAGTAGTATTACCTTTTTTGAGTTCAATTTCATAAGGCACTATTTCATCATCAAATTTATTTTCCTTCTGTGCCTTTAATGCCTTTGACTGCGAGTCAAAAGCAAATTTATCTTGATCTTTTCTTGTTACCTGAAATTGCTGAGCAACATTTTCTGCAGTTATTCCCATGTGATAACCATTAAATGCATCCCAAAGGCCATCCTTAATCATAGAGTCGACCAGTTCTGTATCTCCTAATTTTTTTCCATTTCTTAGATGAACTACGTGTGGAGCTTGTGACATGCTTTCCTGACCGCCTGCAATTACAATATTTGAATTATCAGAAAGTATAGAATGATAACCAGAAGCTATAGATCTTAAACCTGAACCACAAACTTGGTTTACAACATATGAAGGAATTTCTTTTGGCAATTTAGATTCGATAGCAGCTTGTCGAGCTGGATTCTGTCCAGCCCCACCAGTTAATACATGCCCCATTATAACTTCATCAATTTCCGAAGGTTTTAAATTAGATTTTTTAATTGCACTAGAGATTACAGAAGAGCCCAATTTATATGCTGGTATATTCTTCAGAGTTCCCCCTAAAGAACCAATGGCCGTTCTGACTGCCGATGTAATTACTACTGATTTTTTTTCAGACATGAATAGACTAATTACATTCTATTTTAACTTATATCAATGCCATATAAAAACCCTTTAAAGTTGGTAATTTCTTTGATACTTCAATAAATTGTGGTCCCATAGCTCAATTGGATCAGAGCGTCTCGCTACGGACGAGAAGGTTGAGGGTTCAAATCCTTCTGGGACCTCCAGATAAAGCAAGGAGAAAAATTACTTGAGTAAAATTATTATAGTAGATACCGGTAGCAGCAACATTCTTAGTTTAAAAAAGGCTATAGAAATTTTTGATAATAATGTTGAAGTCACAACTAATTCTAACAAAATTTTGTCAGCAGATAAAATTTTTTTTCCGGGTGTTGGTGCTTTTAAAAAAGTTATGGATAATTTAGAAAAAAATAAATTAACTGAAACTTTAATGAAAACAAGAGATAAAAAAATACCTCTTCTTGGTATCTGTCTAGGTTTACAATTATTTTTTGATAGCAGCGAAGAGTTTGGAACAAGCAAAGGATTAGGTTTAATTAATGGAAATGTAAAAAAACTTCCTACAATTTCCTTAGAAAATCAAAGACTTAAAATTCCTAATATGGGTTGGTTTAAAGTTGATTTAAATAATCAATTTATTAATGATAAATTTTCTAAATTTGTAAAATCAATAAATGAGAATGATCTGTATTACTTTGTACACTCATTTTTTGTAGATCCAATTGAAAAGAGTAATATTGTGGCAACTTATAATTTTGGAGGGCATAAAATCCCAGCAATAGTATCAAAAGATAATTTTATTGGATGTCAGTTCCATCCTGAGAAGAGTGGAAAAAAAGGATTAGAAATTATATCAAATTTTTTAAAATTATCTTGATGACAAAAGTTCATCAATAATTTTTTCAGAATTATATATTTGTTTCCATTTAGGGTAATGATTTTTAAACTTTTTCATATTCGAAACATACCAAATATGATCACCAACTCTATTTTGTTTCTTAAGATCTTTTTTAATTGAGATACCTGTAAGTTTATAAATAGTATTTATTGCTTCTATTATAGAACAATTAGATTTTCTACCTCCACCCATATTATAAATTTGACCAATTCTGGGTTTTTTAAAAAAATGCCAAAAACAATTTACAACATCATAACTATGGATGTTGTCTCTTACTTGTTTGCCCTTATAACCAAAAATGTAATATTTTTTTTTGTCTAAAGCAGTTTTTACTAAATAGGATAAAAACCCATGTAGTCTTGCACCCGAGTGATTAGGTCCTGTTATGCATCCTGCCCTAAAACATACTGTTTTTAGACCAATATTTTTTCCATATTCTTGCACTGCAAGATCAGCATAACTCTTTGAGGCTCCAAAAAAACTATGTACACAGTTATCAATCGACATGTTTTCTGTAATTCCATTTTTAAATGAATGATTATTTTTTATCTCCCATCTAGTTGATTTTTCTACTAATGGAAGTTTATTTGGATTATCACCATATACTTTATTTGTAGACATAAAAATAAAGGGTGCATCGAAGCAATAGTTTTTAGTCATTTCTAATAGGTTAATCGTTCCCCTTGCATTTACATCAAAATCTTTAAATATATTATTTTTTGCCCAATCATGCGAAGGTTGTGCAGCAGAATGGATTACCAGTTTTATATTTTTTTTATATTTTTTAAATATTTTTTTTACAGCATTTGGTTCAGAAATATCTATATTATAATGTTTATAATTTTTTATATTTTTCTCTAATTTTCTCCTAACCCAACTTACATCACCATCTTTTCCAAAAAATAATTTTCTTGAGTTATTATCTATTCCAATAATATCAAATCCTTTTTCTGAAAAAAAAGCAGAGGCTTCAGAGCCAACTAACCCACACGAACCAGTTACTAATACAATTGACATTGATTTAGGTATCCTTTTTCGCTATAAAATCTAAGTATGAAATTTTTAACACATTTGTCCTTACAAAAATCTGTGATAATATTTTTTCTATCTGTTCTAATCATTTTAATAGTCTTAACAATCATACTATAAGTATACTATTGATAATAATATTATTCCTAATATTAATCTATAAATTACAAACAAATTAAGATTAAATTTCTTCAGATATATTAAAAAATATTTGATAGTGATATAGGAAAATATAAATGACAGAAAAGCTGTCAATATCGAGCTTACAGTTAATATTTGATCATTTTGCTTTATTAAGTCAAAACAACCATACAAACTCCATGCCCCCAAAGCAGGAATTGAAAGTAAAAAAGATATTTTTGCAGCATCAATTCTATTAAACTTTAAAAATCTAGCACCAGTTATTATTATACCAGATCTGCTTACTCCCGGTATTAAAGCTAATGTCTGATAAAAACCAATTATTATTGCATTTTTAAATGTGAAATTATTTTTCATTTTCAGTTTGATTTTAAATTTATCCGAAAAATACAACAAAATACCAAAAATAATTGTAGTCCACCCCATTATCTCTATGGTTCTTAAATTTGAAATTATTTTAAGCTCTATTAAAATATAACCAATTATAAAAATAGGTATCGATGCAATTATTACTTTGTAAAATAAATTCTTATTTTTTGAAAAATTATAAATTTCTTTATTAAAATAAAACAAAACAGCAACCAAAGACCCAAAATGTGCACTGACGTTAATTGCAAGCTCAAATTTTTCGTAATTAAATAAATTAGATAATAAAATAATATGAGCCGATGAGCTTACTGGGATAAATTCAGCTATACCTTGTATTATTGAGATTAAGAGAATTTGAATTATATTTTCCATGAAGCGACAACTGTTTTATATTTAATTCAACCAATGAGTTCATCTTAAAAATTGCATATCTGTTATGCGACGAAATATACATAAAATAAAGGGTTTTTTAATAAATAAGTAAATATTAGTGACCTAATTTTACTTTAAATTATCTCTAATTTAACTATGTTCTGCAGATGTCTGAAAAAATGTTAAAATTCGTAAATCTGGATCAACAGAATCCACCTAAAAGATCCGTTGATCAAAGAAAAACAGATTTCAAGGAAATCTACGACGAGTACATTAATAAGAAAGCTAAAGAGCAATCTAGCAGATGTTCACAATGTGGAGTTCCTTTCTGCCAAGTTCACTGCCCATTACATAACAATATTCCAGATTGGTTAAAATTAACTGCCGAGGGAAGATTACAAGATGCATATGAACTCTCTCAAAGTACAAATAACATGCCAGAAGTTTGCGGAAGAATATGCCCACAAGATAGATTATGTGAAGGCAATTGTGTAATTGAGCAATCAGGTCATGGAACCGTTACAATTGGTTCAGTTGAAAAATATATTACTGATACCGCGTGGGAAAAAGGATGGGTTAAACCCATTAAAGTTGAAAAACAAAAAAAACAGTCCGTTGGTATTATTGGTGCAGGTCCGGCTGGGTTGGCTTGTGCAGAAGAACTAAGAAAACTTGGTTATCAAATAACAGTTTATGATCGGTACGATCGTCCAGGCGGTTTATTAATCTATGGTATACCTAATTTTAAATTAGAAAAATTTGTTGTTGAAAGAAGAACTAAACTTTTAAAAGAGTCAGGTATAAAATTTAAACAGAATTTTGAAGTTGGAAAAGATGCAACCCTTGAACAATTAAAAGAAAAACATGATGCTGTATTAATTGCTACTGGTGTTTATAAACCAAGAAATGTCGATATTGAGGGAAACAATCTAGGAAATATTTTTCCTGCAATGGAATTTTTAACAGCATCAAATAAAAAAGGACTAGGTGATAAAGTAAAATTATTTGATGATGGTACACTTAATGCTGAAAATAAAAAAGTTGTAGTGGTAGGCGGTGGTGATACCGCAATGGATTGTGTAAGAACAGCAGTAAGACAGAATGCAAAATCAGTTAAATGTTTGTATAGAAGAGATCGAGAAAATATGCCTGGATCTGCTAGAGAAGTGGGTAACGCTATAGAGGAAGGAGTAGAATTCTTATGGTTATCTAGTCCAAAAAAATTCATTGGACAAAAAAATGTTAAAGCTGTTGAGGTTCAAAAAATGAAATTAGGGGATCCAGACTCCTCAGGAAGAAAAAAACCAGTCATTATTGAGAATTCAAATTATGAGTTAGAAGCTGATATTGTAATAAAAGCTTTGGGTTTTGATCCTGAAAATTTACCAAAATTATTTAATTCAGAAAGTTTAGCTGTATCTAAATGGGGTACAATTAAAATTGATTTAACTTCAATGCAGACCAATATACCTGGAGTATTTGCTGCGGGAGATATTGTAAGAGGTGCATCTTTAGTTGTTTGGGCAATAAGAGATGGAAGAGACGCAGCAGTTCAAATCGAAAAATATTTAAAATCGATTGAACTGAGAAAAGGGGTGGCAGCATGAAATTATATAAAGAAAACAAAAAACTCTTGGAAGAAAATCATTCTTATGATCCATCATTTGAGCATGATGCTTGTGGTGTCGGTCTCATAACCTCACTTGATGCTAAAAAAAAGAGAGAAGTGGTTGAATATGGAATTCAGTCTCTTAAAGCGGTTTGGCACAGAGGTGCCGTAGATGCCGATGGCAAATCTGGTGATGGTGCGGGTATTTGTATTGAAATACCAAAAGAATTTTTTTTGGAAAAAATAAAAGATACAGGTCATACCCACGAAGGTGAAAATCAAATATGTGTTGGTATGATTTTTTTACCAAGAACTGAGTATTCAGAACAAGAAAAATCTAAAACAATTATTGAGCAAGTTTTAATCGAAAATGATTTTTATATCTATGGCTGGAGACAAGTCCCAGTAAATCCAGCTGTTCTTGGCCAAACAGCAGACTCAAATAGACCTGAAATTACTCAGGTAATTTTTAAAAGCAATAAACTGATAGAGAGAGATGATCTTGAAAGATTACTTTATGAATCTAGAAAAAAAATATTAAAAATTACAAGAGGCCAACAAATAAACGATCTCTATATTTGCTCACTAAGCTCTCGTTCTATTATTTATAAAGGAATGTTTTTAGCAGAAGCCTTATCTGATTTTTACCCAGATCTTAACGATAAAAGATTTATTTCAAGATACGCTATTTTTCACCAAAGATTTTCAACAAATACTTTTCCTAGTTGGAAATTAGCTCAGCCATTCAGATGTTTAGCACATAATGGGGAAATCAATACCCTTAAAGGAAATGTAAATTGGATGAAAATTCATGAACAAGACATGTCGAGTAAATTATTTAAGAATGTAGAAGATCTTAAACCAGTTATTACTCCCGGAAACTCTGATTCAGCTGCACTAGATAATGTTTTTGAATTATTAATACATTCTGGAAAAACAGTTCCACTAATTAAACTTATGATGATGCCAGATGCATGGTCAAAAAGAAATAAAATTTTACCAAAATCTCACCAACAACTTTTTGATGTTCTTAATAGCACAATTGAGCCCTGGGATGGTCCCGCTGCAATCTGTGCTTCAGATAGTAAATGGGCTATAGCCGCAACAGACAGAAATGGATTAAGACCACTAAGATATTCAATTACTACTGATAATATATTCTGTGCAGGATCAGAAACAGGAATGGTAGAAATTCCTGAAAAAAAAATAATAGAGAAAGGAAGACTAGGTCCAGGCCAATTAATCGCTGTTAATTTAAAGAAAGGTAAGATTTACAAAGATAAAGAAATTAAAGACTATTTATCAAAAGATTATAAACAATTTAATAAACAAATAATTCATTTAGATAAAAAAATAACAACAGAAAAAGAGTTTGCCAATTTTTCGGAGGAAGATTTGAGAAGAAGACAATATCTTTCAGGATACAGTATTGAAGATTTAGAATTAATACTGCATCCAATGGTCGAAGATGCCAAAGAAGCAACAGGATCAATGGGCGATGATACACCTGTAGCTGTGTTATCAAATCATTACCGACCGATTTCACATTATTTTAGACAAAATTTTAGTCAAGTTACAAATCCGCCGATCGACTCCTTGAGAGAGAATAATGTGATGAGTTTGAAAACAAGATTTGGAAATCTAGGAAACATATTAGACTTTGAAAATTTAACAAAAGAAAATATATATGTTCTTGATAGCCCAATACTTAGCAATTCACAATTAAAAAAATTTAAATCAATATTTTCTGAAAAAGTAAGAGTTATAGATTGTACTTTTAATGTAAATGAAAGTCTAAAAGAAAGAATTGAAAAAATTAGAGTTGAAGCGGAAGTGGCAGTTAGAGAAGGTGCAAATCACTTAATTCTCTCCGACAAGAATATTTCAGATCAAAGAGCTGTTGTGCCAATGATTTTAGCAGTTGGTGCGGTGCATTCAAATTTAGTAAAATTAAGTATCAGAGGTTACGCTTCTATCAATGTTGAAACTTCCGAGGCAATGGATACTCATTCTTTCGCAGTTCTTATAGGAGTTGGCGCAACCACAATAAACCCTTACTTAGCAATTGATAGTATTCGTCAGAGATTTGATAAAAAATTATTTGGTAAATTAGATTTTGAGTCCTGTGTTCTTAGATTTAAAAGATCTATAAATGCTGGACTATTAAAAATAATGTCTAAAATGGGAATATCTGTATTAAGTTCTTATAGAGGTGGATGCAATTTTGAAGCTGTTGGTTTAAGTCGAGGACTAGTCGCAGACTACTTTCCTGGCATGGTATCTAGAATATCAGGTATCGGAGTTTCAGGAATTGAGAAAAAAATAAAAGAATTGCATTCCAAAGCTCATCAGAAAAATGTCGTAGTGCTCCCAATTGGTGGACTTTATAAATACAGAAAAACTGGTGAGGATCATCAATTTCAAGGAAATCTTATTCATTTACTTCAGCATTCTGTTGGAAAAAATTCATATGAACTTTTTAAAAAGTATACTGATGGAATCCATAAACTTAACCCAACAAATTTAAGAGATCTTTTAGAATTTAGAACTTCAAACAAGTCTATAAATATTGAGGAAGTAGAGTCCATTGAAAAGATCACCCCAAGGTTTGGAAGCGGAAGTATGTCCCATGGTGCTCTTTCATCAGAGGCACATGAAACTTTAGCAATAGGAATGAATAGAATAAAAGGTGCGTCATGTAGTGGGGAAGGTGGTGAGGATGAAAAAAGATTTAAAGTTTTAGAAAATGGAGATTCTGCAAATTCTAAAGTAAAACAAGTTGCATCAGCAAGATTTGGAGTTACTGTTAAATACTTAAATAATTGTAAAGAGATCGAAATAAAAATTGCACAAGGTGCAAAACCTGGAGAGGGCGGACAGTTACCTGGGTTCAAAGTCACAAAAGAAATTGCAAGATTACGTCATTCTACTCCCGGAGTAACTTTGATTTCTCCTCCGCCTCATCATGATATCTATTCTATAGAAGATTTGGCTCAATTAATTTACGATTTAAAACAAGTAAATCCTAAGGCTAGAGTTGGAGTAAAATTAGTTGCTTCAACTGGTATAGGAACCATTGCAGCTGGAGTTGCTAAAGCTAAGGCGGATATAATTTTAATCTCTGGGCATTCTGGCGGAACAGGTGCAAGCCCTCAAACGAGTGTAAAATATGCTGGTGTTCCATGGGAAATGGGATTAACAGAGGCAAATCAAATTCTTACTCTTAATCAACTTCGACACAAGGTAACCTTAAGAACTGATGGTGGAATAAAAACTGGTAGAGATGTTGTGATGGCAGCTATGATGGGTGCAGAAGAATTTGGTATGGGTACATCATCACTTATCGCCATGGGATGTATAATGGTTAGACAATGTCATTCAAATACATGTCCTGTTGGAGTCTGCTCGCAAGATGAAAAACTTAGAGCAAAGTTTACAGGAACACCAGAAAAAGTCGTCAACTTCTTTACTTTTGTAGCTATGGAAGTAAGAGAAATTTTAGCTTCTTTAGGATTTAGGTCTTTAAAAGATATTATTGGAAGAACAGATTTACTTCATCAGGTCAGTAGAGGCTCACCTAATCTCGATGATTTAGATTTAAATCCTTTGCTGGTAAAAACTGATCCGGGAGACAATGCAAGATATTCAGAGAGCGATTTAATAAACCATGTGCCTGATAACAATATTGATGAAAAAGTATGGAGCCAAGTTAAGGATGTACTAAAACAAAACAAAAAAATGACGTTGAATGCAGTTGCAAAGAATACAGATAGAGCAATCGGAACAAAATTATCCCATTATATTTTTAAAAAGTTTGGAGAAAATTTTACAAGTGAAGTATTAAATATTTCTTTAGAAGGTTCCGCAGGCCAATCCTTAGGAGCTTTTTTATGCAAAAGTATTAAAATTAAGTTGTTTGGTGATGCAAACGATTATGTAGCAAAAGGATTATCCGGTGGAAAAATTGTAGTAGTACCCTCAAAAGAAAATAATTTTAAATCAAATGAAAATACAATTATTGGTAATACAGTTCTGTATGGAGCGACGTCAGGAAAATTATTTGCAGCAGGTAAAGCCGGGGAAAGATTTGCAGTAAGAAATTCAGGAGCTATTTCAGTAATTGAGGGTTGCGACGCCAATGGTTGTGAGTATATGACTGGAGGTGAAGTTTACATCTTGGGCAGTGTAGGGGACAACTTTGCTGCCGGAATGACAGGAGGAATGGCATTTGTTTATGACCCAGAAAATATTTTTGAGAACTATGTAAATTCTGCAAGTGTTGTTTGGCAGAAACCAGAAACTAAATATTGGAAAGAAAGGTTAAAAACTGTTTTGGAAGAATATAATTCAGAGACTCAATCTGAAATATCTAAACAAATTTTACAAAACTTTTCTGATGAAGTTGCAAATTTCAAACAAGTTTGTCCAATAGAAATGTTGAATAAACTGCAAAATCCAATTACTCTAAAGAAAAATATTTTAGAGACCGGATAACAATAAATGAAAATACTGATTACGGGCGGTTGCGGGTTTATAGGCTCAAGCCTTGCTATTTTTTTAAAAGAAAAAATTAAAACAGCACAAATTACTAGTATTGATAATTTATCTAGGAAAGGCTCAACCTTAAATAAAAAGAGAATCACAGAAAATAAAATTTCAAACATTAAAATAGATATTTCTAAGTTTAGTAGTATAAAAAAATTAAAAAAGTTTGATTTAGTAATACATTGCGCTGCAGAACCCGCTATAGAGGCATCTAGAAAAAAGATCGAAGAGGTATTTAATTCTAATTTACTAGGGACTTTTAATATTTTAAAGAAATGCGCAAAAGATAATTCAAATATTATATATCTATCAAGCTCTAGAGTTTATTCGATTGAAAATTTATATAAATTAAAAAAAAAAGGAACAGTTAAAGAAAACTTTAATATAAATAATCCAAAGTCTATTTATGGATTTACAAAACTGAGTTCAGAGTTATTGATAAAGGAATATGCTTACTTACATAAAATAAAATACTTAATTAATAGAGTTGCTTTAGTATCTGGCCCCTGGCAATTTGGTAAAGAAGAACAAGGTTTTGTAAGTTTATGGTTATGGAGACATCTTAATAATTTAAAACTTAATTATATTGGTTTTAGCGGTACTGGAAAACAAGTACGTGATGTTCTTCATATCGATGATCTTTGTGAACTAATTTTGCTACAAATTCAAAAAATAAAAAAAATAAATAATAAACTTTTAAATGTTGGTGGAGGTAAGAAAAATTCAATTAATCTTTTACAACTAACTAAACTAGCAACTAATATAACTAAAAATAAAATTAAGATTGGAAAAATCAAAAAAACCTCATCTTATGACGTGCCTTATTTTATTTCAGATTTAAGTTATGTAAAAAAAATTTATAAATGGGAACCTAAAAGAAACTTAAAAAAAGTTGTTGCAGACCTTTATTTTTGGATGTTGCATCATAAATATATCCTTAAAAAATATTTTTAACTATTCTATCTAATTCAGAGGTAATTCTTTTCAGATTTTTTTTGTTTGAGAGACTATGATCTCCATTTTTTATGACCACTATTCTTTTTTTAGCTTTTGTGAACAAGGCTAAAACCTTCCTCGAAAAAGAGACTGGAACTGCTTCATCCTTTTGACCATGAAACATAGTTACATTTATTCTTAGACTTATTTTTTTTGATAAAACTTTATTTTTTCTCCCATCTTTAATCAATTGATAGGTTATAGGATATTCATATTGTTTTTGTTTGTTATTTGGATCACCATGCTTAATTATACTTATACCCCTCAAAATTATTTCCTGTTTTATTTTTTTTGGGAATTTCTTCCACATAAGTTTTTCCAAAAATTCTGGAGCAGAACCAATGCCTATAAAACCTTTTATTTGATTTTTAAAATATTTAAATTGATTTAATGAAATCCAGGCACCCATACTTGATCCAATCAAAATAAACCTGTTTTTTTTTACAATTTTTTTTATTGAGCTTGTAACATCATTCGACCACTCGCTTATATTTCCTCTGGTAAATTCTCCAGATGATTTACCATGCCCAGAATACTCTATTGCTAAAAATCCCAGTTTATTTTTTACAGCATATCTCTTAAAAGCTTTGGGCTTTTCTCCCTCAATATCTGACATAAAACCAGGAAGAAAAATTATATACAGATTTTTTTTGCTAAAATTGTAGATATATCTAAGTTTTTTCGTTTTTGATATTTTGAGATATTTAAATTTTTTCATATGAAGTTTATCCAACTAATCTGTTATTATATATATTTACCATATGTCATCTAAATTAAAAGTTTTACAAGTAATTCCAAAATTAGGTTATGGAGGAGCAGAAACAGGCTGTTATGATATTGCTCACTATCTAGCCGAAAAAGATTGTAAGTCGTATATAATTACAAGCGGTGGGCCTCTTCTAAAATTTATACGAAAAGATAAAGTAAAAGTTATAAGACTTCCAGTACAATCAAAAAATCCACTATTAATTTTGATAAATACAATTCTAATCTCTCTAATTATAATTTTTTTGAAAATTAATATTGTACACGCAAGAAGTAGAGCCCCAGCATGGTCGTGTTTTTTATCTTGTTTAATCACGAAGACTAAATTTGTAACAACATTTCATGGTATTTATAATTTTTCAAATAGATTTAAAAAATTTTATAACTCAGTAATGGTAAGATCTAATTTGATTATTGCAGGATCTAATTTTGTTTTTAACCATATTCATGAAAACTATGGAAAGCTTGTTACATCTCAAAAAAGACTATTAGTAATTTTTAGAGGTATAAATACAGAATATTTTGATAATTCGAGTATAACAAATGAGAAAGTAAAAAAATTCCGTTCTGCAATAAGTTTTAGTTCTGAAAAATTTAAAATACTTTTACCTGGTAGACTTACAAGATGGAAAGGTCAAGAAATGTTTTTAGAGTCTTTAAATTTATTAAAAAAAAAATACAAAAAACTAAATTTTCAAGCGATAATTTTAGGATCTCACCAAGGAAGAAAAGTATACTATAAAAAACTAATATCAATGATCGAAAAATATAACTTAAAAAATGATATATTTTTTTTACAACATTTTAGCGAAATACCGGTTGCATATTATATTTCAGACATAGTAGTATCATCTTCAATTGAACCAGAAGCATTTGGAAGAGTTTCAGTCGAAGCCCAAGCAATGAGAAGACCAATTTTAGCAAGTGATCATGGAGGCTCTAAAGAGACTATAATCGATGGAAAATCTGGTTTTTTATTTAAGAATAATAACCCCGATTCTCTGGCAGAAAATCTAAATAGACTTATGGAAATGGATAAAGACAAGTTGCAATCAATTGGAAATGAAGGTAGGAAAAATATATTGAAGAAATTTGATGTAGAACAAATGTGTAATTCAACTTTTTTAGAATATAAAAAACTAATTAAATAAATGCCAAATATAACTTTACCAGATGGAAAAAAACTTAATTTCAAGAGCAATATAAGCGGTGTTGAAATTGCTGAAAAGATAAGTAAGTCACTTTCAAAGCAAGCTCTTATAATGAGTGTAAATGGTGAATTGAAAGATTTGAGCTTTTCAATCCAAAAAGACTCGACTGTCAAAATAATTACACACAGAGATAAAGAGGGTTTAGAAG
>ENA-OSEY01001469-OSEY01001469.1-marine-metagenome-genome-assembly--contig:-NODE-1469-length-16235-cov-2.873375_pt1 | contig 16235 bp, 18 predicted proteins | sample MGYA00248465_ERZ534230 | MGnify/ENA primary metagenome ERZ534230 (study PRJEB26409, sample SAMN06344110) | marine metagenome | isolation source: Sea water from surface | place: Atlantic Ocean:Southern...
AGGATTAACAAAACTATGATGATGAATTTGATAGTCATGTCCTATCATCATGAATTTAAAGAAAAATTTAAATATTAATATTGAAGGGAGAATTAAGTGGGTAAATTTTTTAGGTTTTTGATACTCTTAGTGTAATCACATAGGTCCTGAAAGGGATCGATGAACTTCTCCGTTTTCCAACTCTTCTAATTCCTTCCAGAAATCACTCACCGCATTATCAACCGCATCATCAAGATCCGTTTTTCGAAAATTTAGATTTGTATTTGGATTTACCAAAAGAGCGATTTGAGTGCTCGGTTCAATTGTTTTGAAATTCAGCATATTGTTCTTCTTGAGAATTAAATTTTTTCCTGATGATTTTCAACCAATATTTAAATTCATAATACGGCCATTCAAAACACCAGATAAGGGAGAGACAAATGAGTTTAATCATCTTGGACTTTATGAAATTTATTATGCGTTACGTCTTCTATTGGTGAAAAGATCAAAAAGTCATCAGAGATATCTGAATGCTTTAAAATAATGGGATCTCAACTTTCTTTTTTTCCTTATGCAATTAGGGGATCCATGCACGAAGTTGGAGAATTCTATAACCAGCCTCCTTAAAATCTTCATACTTCATTGAGAAGAGGGACTAGAGAGTACAAGAGGGGATGGAACTCTTTTCAATCGGTTCAGAATCTCCGCATTCCGTTTTCACGAAGATTGTTATAAAGGATCAACAACTAGGGAAAAACCCTTGGAATGTTTAAATTTGTTCCGAATTTTAACCTGAAAAGGGGAATTCCCCTGATTTTCGGGAAGAAAGATCCTTTTCTTAAAAATGGTTCAGGATCAATTGTTGGGAAGAAGCTTTAAATGTCAGACGAGCAACTCTTCAGGCGGAGGATTTAATGCGGGATCCTGGTAATCTGAAACATACATAAATTTGAATATAAGATTTTCTTCAGTTCCAAGAGAATCGGGCTGGCTGCGGTCTTCAAGCCAACGGTTATACAAACCCTCAATCATCAGTGATTGGGTCGAGACGGTATATTGGGAACGGATCAGATACCGGCTGAGTTCTTCCAGGTTCCCTTCCAGGAACATTTCACTCAAATCCTCGTAGAGTTTGATTTCTTCTTTTTCTCCATCCTTCCAGAGCACAAAGGGTCTTCCTTCTTCGGGTTGAATGATCTCATTCGGTTCATTCAAACTCCTTTTCACATCTGAAAAAAAGAACAGGTACTCCTCGTCTTCGATTCTGTTTTCATCATTCAGAGGAGGTTCGACAATGACTTTGAGGACGGTGTAGGTATGTTCCGGAACCGGAATATGGGTCGGTTTTTCTACACCTTTTTCATCGATGAAATTGTACAACCAGTTGGTTTCCATAAATTCTATCGTAAGTCTTCGTTTCCAATTCGGGCAAAATCAGTCATTCAAGCTTCATTCCCCAAACTTCAAAAGATTTTGAAGAAGAGTGTTTTACTCCGGTTTTCTAAATTGCCTTTGACTGAATTGCATCAAAAGGGACTTGTTAATTTTTCCTGATAAAACGTTCCAGCAGTTCAGGACTCTTTCGATCGATCTCCTCCAAGAAGTTGTTTCTCCCTGGCCGCAGTAGCCGAACCCGCGGCCACCAGCCAAAAAAACAGCCAGACAAAGACCTCGTAACTGCCTGCAAGTTCGGCGATCGCATTCGGGCCATAGGTTTTGTCAAAAAATATGAGGAATGCAACCAGCCCCGAACCGATCAAAATCCCCTGGATTTTGGCTTTGGTCTTGGCATCCATTCAAATCCTCTCGAGTTCCTGAAGAAATTTCGCCGCACGTGCCGCGTAAACCGAGGAGGAGATCCGGATTTTTTCAATGATTTTTTCATCATAGGTTTTCTTGACCTGTCCCGGTGACCCGACCACCAGTGAAAAAGGAGGGATTTCCTGGTTCTCAAGCAGGATGGAACCCGCCCCGATGATGCTTCCTCTTCCTATCCTGCAACCATTCATGATGATACTTCCCATTCCAATCAGACAATCATCCTCGATGGAACACCCATGGAGGATACAATTGTGGCCAACCGTCACTCGATTTCCGATGGTGAGAGGAAAACCCGGATCGGTATGCCCCATGCTGAGATCCTGAAAATTGGTTTCTTCACCGAGCGTGATCATTTCATTATCCCCTCGGAGAACCGAATTGAACCAAAGGGATGATTTTTCCGCCATACGGACCTTGCCCATGACCATCGCACCAGGCGCGACATAAACATCATCTGCCAATTCAGGTTGATGTTGATTGATGGAAAATTGATTCATGTCTCTTAATTTCTATAGGATCTTATTTTTGCAAAATATGGAAAACCATGAAAAAGTTCTTTGTTTAGACCTTCAATAGGCACACGGAACATGATCTAAGGAAAGCATTTCCCGTTCCTGTAAAAAGCGTCACTGATTAAAGGATTTTTATCAGAATGCCCTCCAAACCTTTTTGGGAAGAAAAGTCCCTGGAAGAGATGAACCATGAAGAATGGGAATCCCTCTGTGACGGATGTGGGAAGTGCTGTCTTCAAAAGCTGGAAGATGAGGATACCGGACAAATCCACTACACTGCATTGGCCTGCAGCCTGTTGGATGTTGAAACATGCCGATGTAAGGATTATAAGCAGAGACACAAGAAGATTCCTCAATGTATTAAATTAAATCCTGAAAGAATTCACGAGTTCGGATTTCTTCCCGGAACTTGTGCCTACCGTTTGCTTTCTGAAGGCAAGGCCCTGCCCCAGTGGCACCCCCTTCGTTCAGGCTCCTCGGAATCCGTTCATGACCAGGGAATTTCGGTAAAAAGATTTGCCAAACATGCAGAATCCGGAGATGTGTTGGAACATCACCTGATTGACTTATAAAATTTGAAAAAAACTAGTTCAGTGACTCAAAAAGAAAAAACCTCGAAGGTGATGGAAAGTTTTGAGAATGATCTGGAAGACCGATGCGTGGATTTTTTTGTCAGGAACGACGGAACCTTTGGGTTCGAAGAATACCGAAGGGATCATGAAGAAGGCGGAAGATGGAGCAAAGTCGGTCAATTTTCCGGAACCCGTTTTTCTTCTCTTGAAGCGGCAAAAGCATCCGCAAAGTACCTTGTCCCATGGCTGCCTTCTTCATCGTGGTGACTCAGGATTTTCTAGGAATTCTTCGGGCAGCATCATTCCGACCGCTTCAGCCTGGCTTTTTTCGAATTCATAACAATCAGAATCATACTGCTTTCCACGGATTCCTCCTCGAACGCATCCGGATTCTATCGACCCGAAACTCGGCTCCCAACTTTCAGGCAGTTGGGGTGAGCCCGGAGTTGCCAGCCAAATCCGGTACAACAACCGTCTTCTTTCCTGCTCGTCAAAATCTTCAAAACCCGTTCTGGAATGCAAGACGGAGTGATTGTTGATCAATTGCAAATCGCCTGGTTCCAGGCTCATCCTATAGGTCAAATCAGGACGGTGAAGCAGTTGATCAAGATGATCCATGCATTCGATTTGTTGGTCGCTTAATGGTTTGACTTCCGGAATCTCCTGCGCGGTCCTGACACGGTTTCGGTTCCATTTGCCGAAAAGCTTTTCCTCCTCTGAAAAATCGAACAATGGCTGGGAATAAAATGGCGCTTCTCCGGAAGCCTCTTCCTGATTCCTGCTGAAAGTGAAAGGCTGGGATGCAATTTCAGCCAGATCGCTTCGTTCCTTTTTGAGAATCTCCCAGGCAGAATGACTGCTGGAAATCAGACTCTCTCCGCCTGATTTGGCTTGGTTGTAACACGCGAGCAGAGCAAGGTCGCAGCTGTCGGCATGAAAATCGAGTTTCGCGTTGGATGAATAACCCCGTCCGTTTGGTGCCCTGTATTGGGTACCCTGATTGCTGACTTCAGAGAGGTATTGAGTCGATTTTCCCTGGGGCCTGGGAACTCCGAAATGAAGACTGATGGACCAAATCATTTTCTGAAATTCTAATTCAGTCAGCCCTTCTCGAGGTAATCCTTTGACCAACGCAATTCCAGTCCCCAACATTGCCTGATCGACTGCAGAACGAATCAACTCCAAAACAGGTTCGACCTGGAAATCCTTTTTGCTGTATTCAAAAAGAGGTTTTTCAAGATGGAACTGATCTTTGACAAAATCTCTTGTCAGGGAGGCTAATTTCTCATCAACTCGAAAGATCCATTCATCGGAATTCTTCAAGTCTTCGGCAAGCCAAGAAAATGTTAATTTCTTCATTCAGAGTTTTTGTAGATTCATGCTTCCGTTTGATGCCTGAGATATCCGGCTTTCAATTCATTTTCCAGAAACTCTGAAAACAGGATCGGTTTGAATTTGGGGTTTCCTGTTCCTTTCAAGGGTTTGATCACTGTGTTCACATGGGGGTCATAAAAAAACGGACAGGAATAACGTTCTCTGTTTTCGGGATTGATCACGCGATGGGGCGTAGGGATCAGGAATCCGTTCGAAAATCTTTGAAGCATCTCTCCCACATTGAGGACGAAGGAATCAGCAATATAAGGAACATCCACCCACTCCTCTTCCTGGGAAAGTACTTGTAATCCTCCCACCTCATCCTGCGCCAGTAAAGTCAGGCAGCCAAAATCCAGGTGGGGCGCGGAGCCATAGATTCCCTCCTGGAATGCCCCGGAACGGGAAGGATAATGAAGCAGCCTGAGCCAGGTTGTGGGAGTATGGAATGCATCAAGAATTTCATCAGGTTCGGCTCCAAAAGAAAGAACTGCAAGCTTCATCAGTTGAAAACCCAACTCCTTCATGGAACGGTGATAGGTTTCCAGAGTTTCCCGAAACCCTTCCAGAGATGGCCATTGGTTGGGACCTGATAAAAAAATCGATGGATCTTGATGGGAATCCTCTCTCATCATCATGAACGAGGCAGACTGGTTGGGGTTTTCAATATTTTCAAATTTCGAATTCACATCCGTCGAAGTATTGATGGGGATGTAACCACGGTGCAGGTGGTTCAACTCCAATGACATTTTTGTTTCAATCGGAAGTCCATGAAACTGTCTTGATGCTTCAAAAACCCGATCCACCAAAGACGAAGGAATTCCATGGTTGACGACCAAGGCAAATCCGATGGTGGAAAAGACCCTCCCGAATTCTTCAACCAGTTCGAAATAGTCTGAAGATCTTTCCTGTAGAAGAGCGCTGAGGTCAATTCGTGGAATGGGATCCAAAGCCTCACCCTCTGAGTATCCGGATTTCATGAGTGATCTACAGGCTCATGCGTTCGATCAATTCCGCGACCGATTCTTTCCGGCATTCTCGATAGTTTTCTCCAGCCCATAAGGACTGATATTCGGGATTTTCGAGTTTTTGGGCTTTTTTCCTGATAGATGCGGTCATGGTGTTTTGGATTGGAAAGGGCAGCAACGGTTGTCCCTGCATCAGACTAATGAATTCGTTTTCCAGGGCACGGGCCGGTCTTCCGGAAAAAGCCCGGGTAAAGAGACTCGGCCTGGTTTTCTGGTTCAGTAACATTTCCTTGTATTCCTGCGATGTTCCACTTTCGGCGCAGGTCAGAAATGCCGTCCCCATCTGAACTGCTGTCGCACCTGCCTGAGTCATTGTAATAAGCTGATTCCGGTTCATGATCCCGCCTGCGGCCACCAGAGGGAGTTTGGAAGAACCAGTCAGCATTTTGATCAATGCCAGGGTTTTGAGTTTCTTGTCCTCCCCTTCAGGCTGAAAAACACCTCGGTGTCCGCCGGCTTCGATGCCTTGGGCCACAATGAAATCACCCCCGGCCTTTTCCACTTTTTCTGCTTCCTGGGCTGATGTTGCCGTCATTCCGACCTTGATGTTCATGGAACGCGCCTGACTGAGGATGGCCTGATCAGGAACCCCGAAATGGAAAGTAAGGATGTCCGGAGGATCCTTCCATACCGGCTCCAATTGAGATTCCAGATTTGGAAAGTAAGGGGGACCAGGAAGGTTCAACTCAAGATTCCCCGCAAATTCAAGGGACTTGAGGGCATTCAGAGCTTTTTCCGAGTCCTGAGCAGAGGCTTCAAAATTTTCTGGAACTACAAAAAAATTACAGTTGAGCGCTCCTTGGGCGTCTGAATGGATCAGGCTCCTGGCAGCCTTGATGTCCTTCGAAATCTGTTCCGGACTGCTGTATGCGAAACCGAAACTTCCCACAACTCCGGCATTGATCGAGGCCGCAACCAATTCAGGAGTATTGATTCCCCCGGCCATGGGAGCCTGGATGATAGGCGATCTCAGTCTTCTAAAATCAAACATCTTTGTTGTTTTTTGAATGGAGGATGATTAGTTTCCCTGGTGTAAAAGGGGGGGCTTTGCGTCTCATATCATCTCCGGCCTGTTCCAAAGTTGTTCTGTAAGAACTCCGACCCTGTCTTCAATCTTTTGCATGGCATCAAGAATCAGGTCTTCACGGAAACGCCTGCCGATGATCTGAACTCCGGCAGGCCGTCCTTCAATCATTCCGACCGGTACCACTCCGGCAGGTAAACTGAGCCAATTGATGCCTGTGCTGTAGATGGCTGAGTAAAATGACTTCTGAAGCGCTTCAAAGCTCCTTTCATCACAGTCCCAGTCCGGTGTGGGCTGAAGAAAGAAGGGCGAAAGGATCAGCGGAGTTTGATCCAGCAGGATGTTCCATTGACGGGTCATGGCGGTTCGATCCTTGATTCCGTCCCGATAGGCTTCCGCATCGGAGACCGTTCCCATTTGGAAGTACCATTCGAAGATTTTTTGGATGGTTTCGCTTCCGTGTTTTTGTGCATAGGGCATGAGGTAGGTCTTGAGTTCATAACCCAGATAGCGGAACCAGCAGTCCGCCGCTTCATCAACCGAAGGAGTGGTCAATCGCTCAACCGCATAACCGGCATCCGAAAGATAGTCTGCAGCTTTTTCCACCAAAGCCAGAACCTGCGGATGCATCGGATGTCCGTAGTTTTCGGTGGTAACTCCAACTCGAATCGGTTGAGGCTCATCCGGCCAGTCATCAAAGGGAACGGGCATCCAAAATGGATCCCGCGGATCGGATCCGGACATCACCCGGGTAGCCAGCCTAACATCTTCCACTTCACGGCAAATGGCCCCCTGAACCGACATCAATTGGGACAGCATGCCCCGCTCCGCCGGGGCCGAAGAAAGCCAGGCCGGAACCCGGCCGAATGTCGGTTTGACCGTCGCCAGACCGCAGTTGTGTGCAGGATAGCGTAAGGATCCGCCAATATCGTTTCCGTGATGAATCGGTCCGAATCCCGCTGCCGCAGCAGAGGAGGCTCCCCCGGAAGAGCCCCCGGGACTTGCCTGCTCATCCCAGGGGTTGAGAGTTCTTCCAAAAAGCGGATTGTCCGTGTTCATCCTCATGGAAAGTTCAGGAGTGTTGGTACGGCCGATGATGATCGCTCCTGCTTTTTTGAGAAGACTGACCACCGGGGAATCCTCCCTGGCAATCAAATCGGCAAAAGCGGGAAGTCCATTCGAGGTGGGTTGTCCCTCAACATCCACATTGCATTTCACCGTCACCGGAACTCCATGCAGGGGTCCTGTGGCTTTTTTACTCTCAAGCTCACGGTCGGCCTTTCGGGCTTCGTCAACGGCCGTTGGATTCAAATCTCCAACGACGGCGTTCAAGCTTGGATTGAGTTTCTGGATTCTGTTTGTCACCGAATTCACCACTTCCTCGCATGAAAACTCCCGGTTTCTGATTCCCTCCGCCATTTTGACGGCACTCAATTTCCACAGTTCCTCACTCATTTTTTGCTCCAATTTATTTTGACATTCTATCATCCTAACCAAGTCGGCTTCCCTTGCCCAGACCAAGTCTTTCTCGAATTTCCAAAAAGTATTAAGACAATCATTTCCAGGACTGTAATCTGCGTTCCTGTGGTTTTCCTTTTGAGTGATTTCATGTAAGGATAGCTACACCATTTTTTCAAAGAAATTTCAATGTTTTCCTATCACCGTCCTGCATCCACCGAAGAAGCTTTGAGCATCCTCAGCCGGGAAGCCTGTGTCCCCCTGGCTGGAGGTACCGACTTCTATCCCGCACGCGTCGGGAAACCGATCCAGGAGAACGTGATGGATCTGACCGGAATCCGATCCCTCCGGGGTATTGAAGAGAGAGCAGAGGGAATCTGGATGGGGGCCCTCACCACCTGGACGGATGTGATGCATGCCGATTTACCTGAAGCTTTTCAGGGATTGCAACAGGCTTCCAGAACGATTGGCGGAGTCCAGACCCAGAACGCCGGCACCTTATGCGGGAACCTCTGCAATGCCTCTCCTGCCGCCGACAGTGTGCCCAACCTGATGGCCCTCGAGGCTCAGGTCGAACTTGAATCGGTGAGGGGTTCAAGAAGATTGGATCTGCAGGAATTTATCCTGGGCAACCGGAAAACCGCAAAAGCAGACGACGAATTGGTGACGGGCCTCCTGATCCCGAAACCTTCCGCCAATGCTTTTGGAGCCTTCGAAAAACTCGGAGCCCGCAAATACCTGGTGATATCCATCGTGATGACCGGGGTGGTGGCAGAGTGGAATGAGGATCAGCGAATCGGAAAAATTCGAATTGCCGTGGGATCCTGCTCAGAAAAATCCATAAGACTCGAAAAACTTGAAAAGGAATGTGAAGGCAAGCGAATGGATCAAATCCGGATCAGGACTGAACACCTCGAAAATCTTTCTCCAATTGATGACATCCGCGCTAAAGCAGATTTCCGTTTGGATGTGGTTTCAGAATTGATTCTTCGGGCGGTCCGGCAAACCTCCTGAAAACCATGAACTCAATCAAGATTGAAATTGCTGGTGAACAGGATTCCGAAGTCATCCGGGAAATTTATCAAACGGCTTTCCCTGAGGAAGAAAGTGCGATGGTGGCAAAACTGGCTGTTGAACTTTTGGCAGAAAAAACCATACCCGAAATCCTGTCCCTGGTTGCCCGGGAAATTGAAACAACCCTAGGCCATGTCGCGTTCAGTCCGGTGAAAGTTGAATATAATGAATCTTGCAAGGCCTCCATTCTGGCACCCTTGGCAGTCCACCCGGAGCATCAACAAAAGAAAGTCGGTTCGAGACTGATTGAATTCGGTATAGAAAAGTTAAAAGAGGCAGGGGTCAATATCGTTTTTGTTTATGGGGACCCGGAGTTTTATGGAAAGTTCGGATTTGATGCTGACACCGCCAATGATTTCCCGGCACCCTTCGATCTGGAATATCCTTTTGGCTGGCAGGCTTTGATCCTCAAGGACTGGTCTGATAAAACAACACCTGCAGCAACTTCTTGTGTGAGTGCCTTGTCGGATCCTGACTTGTGGTAAGCAGTCGAAAACTTGAACAAATATTGGAATGAAAATTAAAAACCATGGAAGTTGAAACCGCATCCAGGACCATCCGCTTCAAACTGAACGGTCAAGCGTGTTCGATCGCCTCCAATCCGGTTACTCGAACCTCAGATGTTTTGAGGGAGGAACTTGGATTGACCGGAACCAAGGTGGGATGTGACGCCGGGGACTGTGGTGCGTGTACCATCCTCATCGACGGGGAGCAGCGTTTTGCCTGCCTGACTGCTGCAGGTCAGCTTGAAGGCTGTGATGTGCAAACGGTGGAAGGGTTGGCAAAGGATGGCAAACTCAGTCCGCTCCAACAGGCTTTTCACCGTTACGGCGCGGCCCAGTGTGGAATATGCACCCCAGGCATGCTGATGGCGGCTCAGTCGCTGCTGAATGTGAAACCGAATCCTTCCAGGGAAGAAGTGGAAGATGCTCTGGGTGGAGTGCTCTGCCGGTGCACGGGTTACTCGAAAATCGTCGCAGCGGTGTTGGAAGCTTCAGGAACCGAAACCCAGGAACTTCCTGCGGATGCCGATTCCGGTTTTGGATCGAGAACCCGGAAAGTGGATGGAGAACCAAAACTGCTGGGTACTGAAATCTACGGTGCCGACACGGCGCCTGACGATTCTCTGTGGATGCGTGTGGTCCGCTCTCCTCACCCTCGTGCCACATTTGTTTTGCCCTCCCCCGAAAAACTCGTCGAAGAAAATCCGGGATTGATGCGAATCCTGACCTGGCAGGATGTTCCCGGCAACAACGGTTTCGGCATCTACCCCCACATCAAGGATCAGCCTGTTCTGGCAAAAGACCAGGTCCGTTATCGCGGCGAAGCCGTTGCTGCATTGATCGGAGACCGGAAGAGCATTGAAGCGATAACGGAAGACGATCTGGGAATCGAATGGGTCCCTCAGGATGCCATCGAAAGCTATGAATCTGCTCTTGAGGGAAAAATTTCTCCAGTTCAGGAAATTCATGAAGACAACCTGCTTGCCCGGGGTTTTTTAAAAAAGGGAGATGCCGAATCCGTCTATGAGCAATCTCTCATCAAAGCCCAGGGAACCTGGGAAACTTCCTACGTGGAACATGCCTACATAGAACCGGAAGCCGGATACGCAGTGAAACGGGGTCAGCGCCTTGAACTCTTTGTTTCCACCCAGACCCCTTATATGGACCGTGATGAGGTGGCTCAGGTTTTGGGGATCGGTCCAGATCAGGTTCGCATCATTCCTTCCGCGGTGGGAGGAGGATTCGGCGGCAAGCTCGATTGTTCGGTTCAGCCGCTTTTAGCAGTGGCGGCCTGGATCCTGGAAAAGCCCATTCGATGTACGTTCACACGTCCTGAATCCCTGGCTTCTTCCACCAAAAGGCATCCTGCCAAGATGAAGGCCTCCGCGTCGTGTGACAAAGACGGCAGCTTGACGAGTTTATCTTTCGAAGGAGATTTCAACACCGGAGCCTATGCCTCCTGGGGCCCCACCGTTGCGGACCGGGTTCCGATTCACTGCAGCGGTCCCTATTTCGTCCCGAACATTCTTGCAAAAACAAGAGCCCTGTTGACCAATGGACCGCCCTCCGGCGCGTTCCGCGGCTTTGGTGTCCCCCAATCGGCCATCGCTCATGAAGCATTGATGGATTCCCTGGCAGAGCAAACGGGCATCGACCAACTCGAATTCCGCCTGAAAAATGCCCTGCGCAAGGGACAAAGAACCGGTTCTGGCCAACTTCTGGAAAACAGTGTCGGGCAGGCAGAGTGTCTTGAAGCCCTGCAAAGCCGATGGCAGGAGTGGCGTAAAGCCTCTGAGGAATTCAACAACCACTCCGAAATCATCAAACGCGGAGTGGGCATCGGATGCTGCTGGTATGGATGCGGGAATACTTCCATGTCCAACCCCTCAACCATGCGCGTTGGGATCAACTCCGAGGGGACCATTACCCTTTACAACGGAGCCATGGACATCGGGCAGGGAGCCAACACGATCATGATCCAGATCTGTGCCGAGGCGCTTGGACTTCCGGCCTCTTCGTTTCAATTCATCATGGGGGACACGGATCTGACTGCAGATGCCGGAAAAACCTCTGCTTCCCGCCAGGCTTTTGTTTCAGGAAGGGCCTCACAACTCGCGGGGGAGCATCTGAGGACTCAGATCATCCACCTTGCTGAAGCAGAAGAAGACGCGAATCTCCGTCTCGATGGCAGAACCCTATGTGTCCAGGACAAAAACGGAGAGCATTCCATACTGCTGTCCGATCTGCTTCCACGCACGAACGGCGACGTTTTAGTGGGTGAAGGAACCTTCGACCCGCCTACCACCAAACTCGATGAAAACGGCCAGGGTTCGCCCTATGCCACCTATGGTTTCGGAGCGCATATCGCGGAAGTGGAAGTGGACCTGAAACTGGGGACCACCCGGGTCTTGAGGCTTGCAGCGGCCCATGATGTAGGAAAAACGGTCAATCCAACCCAGGTCGAGGGACAAATCCAGGGAGGTGTGGCCCAGGGACTGGGAATGGCCCTGATGGAGGAATACGTCCAGGGAGTCACAGAAAATCTGCACGATTACCTGATCCCGACAGTGGGAGACATGCCCGATATTGAGATCCTGCTCATCGAAGACCCTGAACCTTTGGGTCCCTTCGGAGCAAAAGGCATTGGGGAACATGCCCTGATTCCTACGGCACCAGCCATCCTCGGCGGCATTCGCCAGGCAACAGGGGTTTCGATTCACCGCATCCCTGCCACCCCGGACCGGGTTCTCCAGGCGATCCAACAAAAAGGAATGCAGGCATGAGCGAAACGGTTTCCCAATCGGTTGAGCACCAGAAAGTCAATTGCGATGCCTGTCCGATCCTCTGTCGCATCAGCCCCGGCAAGACAGGTTCCTGTGACCGTTACGGCAACATCGACGGGAAACTCCAACGCCTTGACCCGGTGCTGATCACCCAACGGACTCTGGAACAGGAACAACAGATGGTGCCCTTTCTGGAATCCTCTCAGGGGTGGGACGGATCGCTGATGGCCCAGGATGCTATTTTCCCAACGGCCGTCGGAAGCGGAACCACCTATCCTGATTACAAACCTGCCCCGTTCATCATCGGGAGTGAACACGAGGGAGTGGATATGGTCACGGTGGTCACCGAAGGGATTTTCAGCTACTGCAGCATCAAGGTGAAAATCGATACCGACCGCTACATCGGCCCCGAGCAGGCTTCGGTTCGGTGTGAGGGAGAGGAAGTCGGACACGTGATGACCGCGGAATACGGTTCCCAGATGCTCTCCCTCGGAGGAGTCCGGCATCTCACTGGAGGCAGCAAGCAGGAAGGCAGGGTCACCTGTGAAATGATGCTCTCCCTCTGCAATGGCAAGGAAGTTTCCCTGGAGATCGATGAAGGTTCCCAACTCCAGGTTCAGGCAGGGAAAGCCCCGGTGATTGACGGAACCCAGGAAGAGCGGATGCGGGTCGGATGCGGATCAGCCACCATCGGCATCTTTGCCCAACAGTGGCACGGACATGCAGACGAAGTGATCGTGGTCGATGATCACATCACGGGAATGCTTTCGGAACACCAGGCAGGGCGCTTCCTCGGCATGACTCCCTCTGGCCTCCGTGTCAGAGGCAGGCGCTCAACCCCCGGTCGCTATTTCCAGGTTGCCGAACCCGGTCATGGATGGGGGGGGACCAACATCCAGGATCCTCTGGAAATCATCGACCGCATCAAACCCGGGGTGGCCTATTCCGGATTAAGACTGCTGATGGTGAGCACCACCGGAGAAGATTCCGCGTTTTATGTGCTGGATGATGAACTGAAACCGGTTCAACAAGAAATGCCTGCCGTGCTGCAGACAGTGGTTGAACGGATCGGGGAAAACTGTGAACCGGCCCTGGCAAGTGTGGTCTTCATGGCAGGAGCAGGAGGCAGTCTCCGGGCCGGAGTGACCGAAAATCCGGTCCGTTTGACCCGCTCCGTCAGAGATCTTCTGACCCGGGTCACCTGCGGAGGTGCTCCTGCCTACATCTGGCCGGGAGGTGGAATCACCTTGATGGTCGATGTCACCCGTATGCCTGAGAATTCCTTCGGCTCGGTTCCAACCCCGGCCCTGGTTGCTCCCATCGAATTCACCATGAAAAAAGAAGATTTCCATCAAATGGGCGGGCATATGGATTTCATCAGGAAGTTGGAGGAGGTTTCCGAGGAACGGGAAGTGAGCATGAAGGCCTGGAACGAATCCAACCCCTGGCCCTTTCAGAAACACTAAAGTAATGCAATCGTCAACAGTTCAACCTCCTGCAGGCATGGTGATGCCATTCCCGACCGATGAAATATCGGTTGCTCAATCTAACTTGAAAAAAACTGGTAACGGTGCGGTTCATCGAATCCTTTCCGGAAACCGTCTCCACCTCCAGCATGGCCCAATCGATCTCATCATCGTGGTCGACGGACCAGAACAGGTTCAAAACGAGGCTTTCGATCGGGCGATTTATCGATTTGACCCCATTCTGGAAGAACTGGTAGCCGAACTTCCTATCCTGAAAACTCCATGGAACCCTTCGTTTCCGAATCTCAAAGGCCGTGTTGCAAAGCGGATGCTGGAAGCCGTTCAAGGTTTGGATGGTTTCATCACACCAATGGCTGCGGTCGCAGGAGCAGTGGCCGACGAAATCCGGGATGTGATGCTGGAAGTTCCTGGGATCCGGCGACTGATGGTCAATAACGGAGGAGACATTGCCTTCGGTTTGACTCCGGGAACAGAATGCCGTTTTGGAGTTTTTGAACTTAAGGAGGCTCCAGAACTTTCCACAACCGTCGGGATCGATGACTCAAGTCCTGTTCGCGGAGTCGCCACTTCAGGCTGGAGAGGCCGGTCCCAGAGTCTCGGGATTGCAGACTCGGTTACAGTTCTTGCCAGGTCCGCCGCCCAGGCTGATGCTTCAGCGACTCTGGTGGCAAACGCGGTCAATGTCGATCACCCAGACATCGTCCGGGTTCCCGCTTCTCAACTGGTGGATGATTCTGATCTGGAACTGATGCCTGTCACGGCCCATGTCCCAAAAATCCCCAAGCAATACATCGACAGGGCCCTGGAAAACGGCTCTGCGATGGCTCGAAACCTTCAACAGGCAGGACGTCTTGAGGCGGCCTACCTTTCTCTTCAACATCAAACCCGGGTAATCAATTCTCCGGAAAGCAGGTCTTAATGAGTGAAATGATAAACGTCCGAAAAACTGTGACCCTTGTCGAAACCATTCGGCATGAAGGAGGAACTCCGCCAGAAAAGCCGTTGAAAAAAGGAGCGATTCTGATTGTCCTCAAAAATCCTTTTGCCGGATCCTATGTCGAGGATGTGTTGCCCATGATGGATGCCCTCAAACCGGTGGGACTTGAAGCAGCCCAGGAATTGATTTCCCTGCTTGGAGGTGCCGGTCAGATCCAAAGTTACGGAAAAGGCTCCATTGTCGGCGAAGACGGTGAACTGGAACACGGTGCTCTCTGGCATGTCCCGGGCGGTTATGCCATGCGTGAGGCCCTCGGAGGAGCCCTGGCGATTGTTCCTTCTGCCAAGAAAGTCGGAGGAATGGGCTGCTCGCTTGATGTCCCCATCACCCACATCAATGCTTCCTACGTCCGCAGTCATTTTGATGCGATGGAAGTCTCCATCCCCGATGCACCAAGGCGTGACGAGATCGTCTTTTCCCTGGTGATGACCACCGGAGGCAGGATCCATGCACGGATGGGAGGACTCCAGGCCGATCAGATCTCCGCCAATGACGGGCTTCGCTGATTAATGAACATAAAAATTGGAATGAATTCTTCGATTCCCCAGATTGATTTTTCTCCGTTCCTGGAAGGCCGTGAATCAGGGAAAAAGCAGGTTGCCTCACAGATTGGTAAGGCATGCCGGGAGATCGGTTTTTTTACCCTCACCGACCATGGGGTCTCACTGGAACTGATCCAACGGGTGTTTGATGCCAATCGGGAGTTTCATCAGCAGCCTCTGGAAGAGAAGGAAGAGATCCTGATTTCCCATTCCGAGCATCACCGTGGATATCATCCCTTTTCTGCAGAAGCAACCGACCCCAATGCAAAGCCGGATCTTAAAGAAGCCTTCGATATGGCTTTGGAACTGCCTCTGGATGATCCCGATGTAAAAGCAGGAAAGCCCTTTCATGGCCCCAACGTCTGGCCCAGAAATCCGCCTCAATTTCGGAAAACCCTGGAGGAATACTACCAGGCCCTTCTGCTGCTGGGGGAACAGATTTGCCGGTGTTTTGCTCTTGACCTGGGGCTGGACGAAGATTACTTCGTGGACAAACACTCCAAACCCCTGGCCCAACTCAGACTGTTGCATTATCCCGAGTTGGACATGTCACGCCACCCCGACCAGCAGGGGGCTGGGGCGCACACCGACTATGGGTCCGTTGCCATACTGACCCAGGATTCCATTGGAGGTTTGGAAATCAAAACCCGGGAAGGTCAGTGGATTCCCATAGCACCGGTGGAAGGAGCCTTCGTCTGCAATGTGGGACACATAATGGAAATCTGGACCAACGGGCTTTATCCGGCCACCTGGCATCGCGTTGCCAACCATGGCAGAGACCGTTACTCCCAGGTTCTTTTCTACGATCCTAATTTTGACTGCCTGGTGGAACCGCTGAAATGCTGTGTTTCAAAAACGCATCCTCCCGCCTACCAACCCATCACCATGGGACAATACCTCGAAGATACCTTCAATAAAACCTTTGTCTATCGGGACTACGAGGAGTCAGCAAACTGATTCAACCATCCTGGCTGAGAATTAATTAACAAATCAAAATGGGTTGGAGTAAATTTTGAGGCTTTAGCCGCAAATTTTGGCTCGGTTAAAGGTTTGAATCCTCATACCTCGACCATTGTTGATTTGT
>ENA-OSEY01001470-OSEY01001470.1-marine-metagenome-genome-assembly--contig:-NODE-1470-length-16232-cov-6.726153_pt1 | contig 16232 bp, 13 predicted proteins | sample MGYA00248465_ERZ534230 | MGnify/ENA primary metagenome ERZ534230 (study PRJEB26409, sample SAMN06344110) | marine metagenome | isolation source: Sea water from surface | place: Atlantic Ocean:Southern...
ATCTTGGATTTATCTCGACCTCTACGTTTTAAAAAGTCTACAATAGATACATTATCTATAACTGGTGATGTGTTTGGCATTGTAACAACTGATGTTACACCTCCAGATAGAGCAGCATTACTTAGGGTTTTAAAATTCTCTTTATATTCAAAACCAGGTTCACCCACAAATACTCTCATATCTACTAGTCCTGGGAATATATGTTTACCATTTAAATCGATAAATTTTTCTCTAGATGGAATATTATTTTTATTTACTTTTTTTCCAACAGCCTCGATTTTACCTTCCTCATTTACTATCAATCCTCCGATTTCATCAATTGCATTATAAGGATCTATTATATTTGCATTTAAAAAAAACTTTTTCTTCATTGTTGTCCAAAAATTTTTAAGCAAGCCATTCGTACAGCTACCCCGAGTTCAACTTGTTCCTTAATAACACTTTTGTTAATGTCATCAGCTAGTTTTGTATCTATCTCGATACCTCTATTCATAGGTCCAGGATGCATTATTAGGGCATCATCTTTTGCTAATTTAAGTTTATCTGGTGTTAGGCCGTAATACTCATAATACTCTCTGTTTGATGATAAAAATGAGCTTGTCATTCTTTCATTTTGTAATCTTAACATCATGACAATATCACAATCTTTGACACCATCTTTCATATTAGTAAATTTGTTTATTCCTAATTTTTCAATATCCTTTGGCATTAAATTTGATGGTGCAACAATATTTAATTCAGCACCTAGCATATTAAGTAAATAAATATTTGATCTTGCTACTCTTGAATGGAGAATATCACCGCAAATTGCAATTTTTAATCCACTAATTTTTTTCTTTCTATCTATTATTGTTAATGCATCTAATAAAGCTTGAGTTGGATGTTCTCTTCTTCCGTCTCCAGCATTTAATACAGCGCAATTTACTTTTTGTGAAAGTAGATTGCATGCTCCCGAATCCTGATGTCTGATAACGATGATATCTGGATGCATCGCATTTAATGTCATTGCAGTATCAATTAAAGTTTCACCTTTTTTAATTGCTGAATTTACAATATTCATTGACATTACATCTGCGCCTAATCTCTTACCTGCTAACTCAAAAGAGCTTTGCGTTCTTGTTGATGGTTCAAAAAAGAGATTAATTTGAGTTTTACCTCTTAAAATATCAATTTTTTTATTTTTGCTCTTATTTAAAGTTATAAATGATTTAGCTTCGTCTAAAATTAAATTTATATCAGAAATAGAAAGGTCTTGTATTCCTAGAAGGTGTTTTTTTGAAATTTTAATAGCTTTTTTATTAATTGCCATTAAAACCAACTCTATAAACTTTTAATGCCACTAAGGCAAGGGTTTAATTATTTAAATAATCAATAGCTCCTTGAAGTATAAATGTAGCCGCTTTTTCGTCGATTTTCTTTTTTTTTTGAGAAAATTTTATGTCGAGATCACTCGATAAACTATAAGCCCCTGATGTCGATAGCCTTTCATCCCACAAACAAACCGGAATAGCAGTTTTTTCTTCAATAATTTTAGCTTTATCTCTGATTGATTGTGAACTTTTACCAAATGACCCGTCCATATTTAACGGATTTCCAACAATTATACCTGAAATGTTATTTTCTTTTATTATATTAGCAAGTTCAGAAGATAAATTTTCTATGTTGGTAAATTGAATAGTCTTATAAGGAGTGGCAATTTTCCTCCTATCATCACAGACAGAAACGCCAATTCTTTTAGATCCTAGGTCTAAACCTAACAATCTTGAATTATTATCTAATTTATCTTTTAGGGCATCGATTGTGATCATATTGTAATTTTCAGATTAAATGATAGTTTTCAATATTCTTATCATATGACTATAGATCTTAAAACAGTAAAGCATATCTCTAAATTGTCCAGAATATCGATAGATGATAATAAAGCTAAAAAATTAAGTGATGATTTAAATTCAATATTTAAATTTATCGAAAAACTAGAAGAGCTAGATACTGAAAAAATTGAACCACTTACATCAATTGCTGAAACAAATTTAAAACTAAGAAAGGACGAAATTAAATCAAAAAATATAAGAGAAGATATACTTAAAAACTCACCTGAAGATAATAAAGATTTTTTTGTAGTCCCAAAGGTTGTTGAATAATGTCTAATATAATTGATTTAAAACTATTTGAGTTAGTTGAAAAAATAAAAAAAAAAGAAATTTCATCTACAGAAGTTACTAAAGCATTTATTGACAGGTCACAAAAATCAAAAAAACTAAATTCTTATATTACAGAAAATTTTGAAAACGCATTACAAAAAGCTAAACAATTTGATGAAAAACCAGATTTTAATAAAAAATTACCCAGTATTCCTTTAGCAGTAAAAGATCTTTTTTGTACCAAAAATATTCGAACTACTGCTGGTAGTAAAATTTTAGAAAATTTTATTCCAACATATGAATCGACTGTTACCCAAAATATTTTAAATGAAGGGGGCATTATCATTGGAAAATTGAATTGTGATGAATTTGCAATGGGATCGTCTAATGAAACTAGTTTTTTTGGAAATGTACAAAATCCTATATCTGAAAATTTAGTTCCAGGAGGTTCATCTGGTGGTTCATCTTCAGCTCTTGCTGCAAAGTTAACACCTGCTACAATAGGAACAGACACGGGTGGTTCAATTAGACAACCAGCCTCTTTCACAGGTACAGTTGGACTAAAACCAACATATGGAAGCTGCTCAAGGTATGGCATCGTAGCTTTTGCATCCTCTTTGGACCAGGCCGGTCCAATGACTCAAAACGTTAAGGACTGTGCTTTGATGCTAGAAGTTATTAGCTCTTATGACAATAAAGACTCAACATCTGTTGATTTTAAAAGAGGCCAATATCTAAAAGATCTTAATGAAAATATTAAAGGAAAAAAAATAGGAATACCTAAGCAATATAGAGTTGATGGAATGCCTAAAGAAATAGACGAACTCTGGAAAAAAGGTATGAAAATAATCGAGGACAATGGAGGAGAAATAATTGAAATTAATTTACCAAACACTAATTATGCCTTACCAACATATTACATAGTAGCTCCTGCAGAAGCTTCGTCAAATTTAGCTAGATACGATGGCGTAAAGTATGGGTTTAGATCAAAGGGAGAAAATCTGATTGACATGTATGAAAAGACGAGATCTGAAGGATTTGGTGATGAAGTAAAGAGACGAATAATGATTGGAACATATGTTCTATCTTCTGGTTATTATGATGCATATTATTTAAAAGCACAAAAAGTAAGAAGATTGATTAAAAATGATTTTGATGAAGCTTATAAAAAGGTTGATGCTATATTAACACCGTCAACCCCGAGCTCAGCTTTTAAGATTGGTGAAAAAACAAATGATCCTGTTTCAATGTATTTAAATGATATATTTACTGTACCGATTAACTTAGCAGGCTTACCAGCTATATCTATACCGGCTGGTCATGATAAATCAGGTTACCCTTTAGGGCTTCAAGTGATAGGCAAAGCTTTTGATGAACAAAATATTCTTAACATAGCTTATTCAATTGAAAAAAATATTAATTTTAAAAATAATATTAATGATTGGTGGATAAATTGAGTAAGGAAAATAAAGAATATTTAATTAAAAGAAACACTAATGAATATGAAGTAGTTATTGGTCTTGAGGTACATGCTCAAGTATTGTCTGAGTCTAAGTTATTTTCAACTTCTCCAACGAAATTTGGTTCAGAACCAAATACACAAGTAAGTTTAGTAGATGCTGCTTTTCCTGGAATGTTACCTGTTATAAATGAGTTTTGCATTAAACAAGCAATTAAAACAGGTATAGGACTTAATGCCAAAATAAATAAAAAATCAATTTTTGATAGGAAGAATTATTTCTATGCCGATTTACCTCAGGGATATCAAATATCACAATACAAAAATCCTATTGTGGGGGAAGGAACAGTCACATTAGATTTACCAAATGGTGAAAAAAAAATTGGAATTGAAAGATTACATCTTGAGCAAGATGCCGGTAAAAGCATTCATGATATAGATCCAAATAATACATTAGTTGACTTAAACAGATCAGGGGTTGCATTGATGGAAATCGTAAGTAAACCCGATTTAAGATCATTAGATGAAGTAAATTCATATATAAAAAAACTAAGATCTATAATGAGATATTTAGGTACATGTGATGGTAATATGCAAGAGGGATCATTAAGAGCTGATGTAAATGTTTCAGTAAGAAAAAAGGGTAGCAAGGAACTTGGAACAAGATGTGAAATAAAGAATGTTAACTCAATCAAATTTATGCAAATGGCCATTGATTATGAAGCAAATAGACAAGTTGATGTTATAGAAGAAGGCGGTTCTATTGATCAAGAAACCAGATTATTTGATACAAAAAAAAATGAAACTAGATCTATGAGATCTAAAGAAGATGCTCACGACTATAGATACTTTCCAGATCCAGATTTACTTCCTTTGGAGTTGGATGAAAATTTTATTAACGATATTAAAAAAAATATTCCAGAATTACCAGATGAAAAAAAGAAAAGATTTATAGAAAAGTTTAAGCTATCACCTTATGAGGCTAACATTTTGGTATCTGATATTGATACATCAAAATATTTTGAGGAAGTATCAAAAAATTCTGATGTAAAACTCGCTACAAATTGGATTACAGGTGAATTATTTGCATTATTAAATGAAAAAAATTTAGAAATTACCGAAAGTCCTATTTCATCTAAAAATTTATCAAAATTAATAAATCTCATCAAAAAGGGTACAATTTCAGGAAAAATCGCAAAAACAATTTTTGAATTAATGTCTGATGGAGATAAGGATCCAGAAAAAATTGTTGAAGAAAAGGGTCTAAAACAACAAAGCGATCCAAAAGAATTAGAAAAAATTATAGATAAAATAATATCTGAAAATCCAAAAAATGTTGAGTTGTACAAATCTGGAAAAGATAAATTATTTGGCTTTTTTGTTGGCCAGGTTATGAAAAGCTCTGGTGGAAAAGCAAATCCACAATTAGTTAATGAAATACTAAAAAAAAAATTGAACTAAAATGGGTTCAAATCTTCAGTTAAACAGTCAAATTGAAAATTATATTAATAATAATTCAATAGATTTACACCCAGTTCAAAAAGAGATCATAAAATATAATGAAAAACTTGGTGAAATTAAAAAAATGCAAATATCAGTTAGCCAATGTCATTTCTTACACTTTATTATTAAAATCACTAATCCAAAAAATATTTTGGAAATTGGTACATTTACAGGGTTAAGTACTTTAACTATGGCCTTGGCATCAAATGATGATACTTCGATCACGGCTTTAGATAAGAACGAGGAAACCTCTAAAACAGCAAGATCATTTTTTGACAAAGCTAATCTTAGTAAAAAAATTAATTTATTAGTAAATAATGCTAAGAAAAGTTTAGAAGATTTAGTAAATTCAAATAAATATTTTGATATGGTATTTATTGATGCTGATAAAGAGAATTATATAGATTATTTTGAAAAATCTTTAAAAATTACTAATAAGTCGGGAATTATAATTACAGATAATGTATTATGGTATGGGGATGTAGCCAATGAAGATAAGAATGACAGGCTTACGGTAAAGATAAGGGAATTCAATTCATATATAAAAAAAAATAATAAAGTTGAGTCTCTAATCCTTCCTATTGGTGACGGTTTGTCTATATGTAGGAAATTATAATGTATAAGATATTTGGTTTTTATAAGTTTAAGAAGATTAAAAATATAAAATTATTAAAAAAAAATCTCAAAAATTTCATTGAAGAAGAACAGGTTAGGGGTACCATTATAATTTCTATTGAAGGGATAAACGGTACAATTAGTTTCAAGCCTACTAAATATAAAAAAGTCAAGAATAAGATTTTAAATTTACTAAATATCAGAAAGTTAGATAATGAAAATATATCCTATTATAAGTATCAAGCTTTTAAAAAAGGCAAAATTAAAATTAAAAAAGAAGTTGTTCCAATAGGAATGAAATTAAATAAAATTGTTACAAAAAACAAGATAGAACCTAAAGATTGGAATAAGTTTATATTAAAAAAAGAAACTGTTCTTATTGATACTAGAAAAAATTTTGAATTTAAAGTTGGAACATTTAAAGGATCTATTAATCCAGAATTGAATAATTTTAGAGATTTTCCACGATATTTTAAAACTTTAAAAAAAAATCAAAACATAGGTATGTTTTGCACGGGTGGTATAAGATGTGAAAAGGCTAGTGCTTATTTAAAAAAAAAAGGTTTTAAAAATGTTTACCAATTAAAAGGTGGAATAATAAATTATTTAGATAATGTTAAGAAAAAGGATAGTTTATGGAGTGGGGACTGCTTCGTATTTGATAATCGTGTATCAATTAAACATGGATTGAAGCCTGGAAATTTAAAAATATGTCCAGGTTGTAGAAATCCAATCAAACTTTCTGAGAGAAAATCTAACTTTTATGAGCAAGGTGTTAGTTGTCCAAATTGTTATAATAACTTAACAAATTCACAAAAACAGAGATTTAGAATGAGACAAAAGCAGATATTAACAGCAAAAAAACATGGAAAAAAATACTTTTTCCAAAGAGAAGCTTGAAATGAATTTACTAAAGGACAACATTCCTCATTTAGTTCGTAAATTAGCACTACCTGCTATGGTGGGGATGTTATTTCAAACCTTGTATAATATTGTTGATACTTTTTATGCTGGAAAAATATCACCCGAGGCATTAGCGGCATTAAGTAAATCATTTCCAATATACTTTATTATTGTAGCAACCTCCATAGGAGTTACTGTAGCAGGAACCTCCTTGATAGGAAATAGTATTGGTGAAAAGAATAAAGAAAATATATTAAATTATTTCACTCACATCATTTATTTTGGAGTCTTGATATCAGTTGTAATTACACTAATAGGTTTAAATTTTTCCGATAAAATTTTTTCTTTAATGGTAACAACTAAAGAAGTTACTGAACTAGGTCTTCAATATACAGATATAATTTTTTCGGGATCAATATTATTTATTTTAGTTGTAGCTTTAAATTCATTGTTACACGCTGAAGGAGATACAAAAACCTACAGAAATGTATTAATTTTATCATTCTTTATAAATTTAATATTGAATCCAATTTTAATATTTGGTCTTTTGTTCTTTCCAGCTTTAGGTGTTAAAGGAATAGCAATATCTACTATATTTTCTCAGTCAGTAGCTTTTTTTATAATTTTATTTAAAATTTTAAAAAATCCTAGAATTAAAGAAATTACTAATAAATTTCTTATTCCAAAATTATTCTATTTTATCAATATTTTCTTTACATCAATGCCCATTGTAGTTTCAATATTTGCATACTCTATAACAGCAGCAATTGTTCTTGCTTATATTGGTCAATCTGGTGAATATGCAGTAGCCGGTTACGGGGCAGGTACAAGAATTGAGCAAGTAGTATTACTTCCGATATTAGGTATTAATACAGCAATTATTTCTATCATTTCTCAAAATTTTGGTGCTAAAAATTTCGATAGAGTTAAAGAAACATATTTTACCTCTATAAAATATTCATTTCTTATTATGATTGTATCTGGAATATTTTTGTACATATTGTCAGATCTTATAATAAGTTTTTTTTCTAGTGATCCAGTTGTTATCGAGTTTGGTTCTAAATACTTAAAAATTTGTGCATTTATTTTGCCTGCATACCCAATATTTTTTCTCTCAAACGGTTTATTTATGGCAATAAAGAAATCGGAAAATGCAATGATTTCAAATTTATTTAGAAATGGCTTTAATCCAATAATGGTATTTCTTTTTGCAAGATATATAAATGCAAGTTTTGAAACCTTTTTTTGGCTCTGGGCAGGAGTAAATTGGATTTTTTCAGGAATTTATCTTAGTATTTTAATATTATATTTAAAATTAAGATTAGAGAAAACGAGCGCTGTCGTTAATCCACAGCCATAAATCTTCAGAAAAAGACCTTCTCACAAATAAATTTAAATTATTATCGTCTATGTTATGTAAAATAACATCAGTATGATTTAACAAAGTTTGAGCTACAGAACCTTTTTTCATTTTAAAGTTTTTAAAATCATATGGTGAAGATTTCGATAATAAATCATAAATTTTTGAACCTTTAAGATTGATCATTACCCAATGATCTGTAACATTAGTGACTGAACCTTGGTTTGTATTAGAAATATTGTTAAACAAATTTTCTTCCAATAGATTTTGTTGTTCATATGAGATTTTGTTATTTGAATAAATTAACCACTCATCAGGGCTCAACCACAAAATAGAATAATCCTCATTACTAGATGAGGTATTTGCTTCTATAGGTGGTATGATTGAAAGAAGTTTGCCTATTTTAGTTGAAAATTCTCTTTTGTTACTTCTTAGGTTAATTTTTAAAATAGGTTCCACCTCAGATAAAGTTAGATCTCCATATGATTTACTATCTTGCACTGTAGTTTCAAAATTAAGCATTTAATCTTTTATTTTCCTTATCAAAAAAAACTGTGTCAGTAACAGTTACGTTAATGTTTTTATTTTCCATTGGTACAAAAAATTTTTTACCTTTTAGTTTTTTTCCACTCTTCATTACTGCTAAAGCAATTGATTTATTTAAATTTGGGCTAAAATAACTCGATGTTACATGCCCTAACATCTCGACAGGCTTTTGATTTAACTTTTCAACAATTTGTGCACCTTCCTCTAAAATCTCCTTAGGATCATCAGTCAAAAGACCTACTAATTGTTTTCTATCATCTCTTATTGTATCGCTTCTATAAAGCGATCTTTTACCAATAAAATCAAATTTTTTCTTACCAATAATCCAATCCATTTGTAAATCTGATGGTGTCATTGTTCCATCCGTATCTTGACCAGTAATTATAAATCCTTTTTCTGCTCTCAATAGGTGCATAGTTTCAGTACCGTAAGGAGTTATATTATAATCTTTGCCAGCATCCATACACAATTCCCAAACATGTTTAGCGTAATTTGATTGAATATTAATCTCATAGCTATGCTCACCTGTGAAACTAATCCTCATTACCCTACATTTAATTCCATTTATTATAGAATTTTTGAAAGACATATGAGGAAATTTTTCATCTGATAGATCCAGATCCGGTATGACTTTACTCAATATTTTTTTCGAGTTAGGTCCACAGATACTTATTGTTGAAAAATGATCAGTAACTGTTGTTAAATAAACATCTAGTTCAGGCCACTCTGTTTGAAGATAATCCTCTAGTTTAGTAAGTACATTTGCTGCACCACCAGTTGTAGTCGTCATTATATAGTGATTTTCACCTAATCTTGTAGTTACTCCGTCATCATAAACCATTCCATCCTCATTTAACATTAAACCATATCTACATTTGCCTATAGCTAACTTTGACCAAGCATTTGTATATACACGATTTAAAAATTCTGATGCATCAGTGCCTTGAATATCAATCTTTCCAAGCGTAGAAGCATCTAGTATACCAACACTTTCTCTAGCAGCTTTGCTTTCTCTTTGAACTGCTTCAAACATTGTCTCACCATTTTTTGGATAATACCAGGCTCTTTTCCATTGACCTACATTTTCAAATTTAGCTTTATTTTGAACATGCCAATTATGCATTGCAGTTTTTCTTGTATGATCAAAAAATTCTCCAACATTTCTTCCAACAATTGCACCGAAGGTAAGAGGAGTGTAGGGAGGTCTAAAAGTTGTTGTACCTAGCTCACCCATATTTGTTCCAGTTGTTTCAGCTATAATACCTAGAGCATGCATATTAGATAATTTTCCTTGATCAGTCCCCATTCCAGTTGTTGTATATCTTTTTACATGTTCAATAGATTTGAATCCTTCACGCAATGCAAGTTTGACATCTTTTGCTGTAGAGTCGTTTTGAAAATCTAAAAAGGGTTTTGTTTTTCCGATCGGTTTATCTGAAGGTAGCAACCAAATATTTCTCTTCATTTCCTCTTTTGATGACTCAACTTTTAGATTATCAAAGGATGAATTTTCTATACCTAAAAATGTTTTAACATCTTTATTAGAGTTTAAAATTATATCTTTAATATCAAAATCTCCATTACATGATCCTATACTTATTTGATCCGATGGGGTTTTATTCTTGTCTGGTAAAAAAACATTATCATCTGATCTAAATTTTAATTTCCCACCAGATTGTGTGAATAAATGAACCATTGGTGTCCAACCACCTGAAATCCCTAAGCAATCTGTTTTTAATTTAATTTTTTTTCCTATTACACCAGACCCATCATCTGATAGTTTCATAATTTCTATAAAACTAATTCTTCTATAACCTTCAGTATTTACAATTGTATGTTTCCAATAAATTTTTATATTATGTTTCTCTACTTCTTTAACAATTTTTGATGATGATTTATCTCTAATATCAATAATAGATACAATATTTACTCCACTTTTCTTCAACGAAATTGCTGTTTCATAAGCGCTATCATTATTAGTAAATAATGAGATTTCTTTTCCTGCTTTTACACCATAAAAATCGATAAATTTCTTAATTGCAGATGAAAGCATAATACCAGGTCTGTCGTTATTATTAAAAATTAATGGCCTTTCTATAGAACCTGTTGCAATTATAACTTTTTTAGCTCTTATTTTCCAAAGTCTTTGTCTTATTTTACCCTTTCTTTCATCTGGGCTTAAATGATCAGTTAGATTTTCCTTAGCCAATAAATAATTATATCCATGATAAGCCGCTAAACTTGTTCTTGTTTTAATAGTTAAATTTTTAATATTTTTAATTTTATTAATTTCTTTTTCTAACCAATAATTTGTATGAGTGCCGTCAATTTGAAAACAATCATTATTTTGATAAATTGTTGCACCTCCCAAAATATTTTTATCATCAAGTAGCAATGTCTCATTATTATTTTCAGCTGATAATTTTGCAGCCATTATGCCTGAAATACCTCCACCAACAACTAAGACATCACAGTGATAATACTTATGATCGTATATATCTGGATCAGGTTTTGTTGGTGATTTACCCAGTCCTGCAGAATGACGAATAAAGAATTCGTATTTTTCCCAAAAACTAGCAGGCCACATAAAAGTTTTATAATAAAATCCAGCAGGAAGAAGAGGGGACAAAAGATTGTTTATACCACCAATATCAAATTTTACATTAGGCCAACAATTTTGACTGAATGCTTCTAAACCCTCGTAAAGTTCTATTTCAGTAGCTCTAACGTTTGGGTCTGTAAGTGACGGATCGTTTCCAATTTGAACAATTGCATTTGGCTCTTCAGATCCACATGTCATTATTCCTCTAGGTCTATGATATTTGAAACTTCTACCTACCAAATGTATATTATTTGCTAATAATGCAGAGGCTAAGGTATCTCCTTTGTAACCATATAATTTTTCACCATTAAATTTAAAAGATAATCTAGTTGTCTGATCAATGAATTTGTTATTATTTATTCTTAACTCTTGGGACATTATTTATTTACCGGAGGTTTTTCACCCATTTTATAAACTGCATGAATTTTATCATTAGAAGTGTCTCTAACAACGTTAAACCATTTTCTACAGCCATGACTGTGGTTCCATCTTTCAAATTGAATTCCTTTTATATTTTTTCTCATGAATAAAAACTCGGCCCACTCATCGTCACTTAGTTCTGTTGGTTGTTTTGGTCTTACAATATGTGCTTCTCCACCTGATGAAAATTCTGTTTGATCTCTTTCTCCACAATAAGGGCAATTAATTATAAACATCTTTAGTGTGCAACTGCTGCTGCCCCATGTTCGTCTACAAGATCGCCACTTACAAATCTATTTATGTTAAATGCTGCATTTAGTTTATGGGGTTCATCATTTGCGATAGTATGAGCAAAAAGATCACCAGAGCCTGGTGTTGCTTTAAAACCACCGGTACCCCAGCCACAATTGAAATAAAGACCTTTGACTTGTGTTTTACTTATTATTGGACTTGCATCAGGACAAATGTCAACTATACCTCCCCATTGCCTTAGCATTTTCATTCTACTAAAAATTGGATACAGTTCTAATATTGCTCTTAAAGTCTCCTCCACAATATTATGACTTCCTTTCTGAGTATAAGATACATATGAGTCTGTTCCAGCACCTATAACTAATTCACCTTTATCAGACTGACTAACATAAGCATGAACTGCATTTGACATCACAACTGTATCAATAATTGGTTTAACTGGCTCAGATACTAAGGCTTGAAGCGGTTTACTTTCAAGTGGTAATTTTAAACCAGCCATATTTGCTATTACACTTGAATGACCTGCAGCAACTACTCCAATTTTTTTAGATTTGATGTACCCTTTGGATGTTTCTATACCAATGACTTGATCACCATCTCTTTTAATTCCTTTAACTTCACAATTCTGAATTATATCTACACCAAGCTGATCCGCTCCTCTAGCGTATCCCCAAGCAACTGCATCATGACGTGCTGTGCCAGCTCTTTTTTGTAATGTACCACCTAAAACTGGATACCTAATATCAGGAGAGGTATTTATAATTGGACAGAATTTTTTTACTTCATCAGTATTTAACCAAACAGCATCTATACCATTTAATCTATTTGCATGAGTTCTTCTTTTAAGATCACGAACATCTTGGAGGTTATGTGCTAAATTCATAACGCCCCTTTGACTGAACATGATGTTATAATTTAGTTCTTGAGATAAACCCTCCCAAATTTTAAGTGCGTGGTCGTATAATCCCGCACTAGCATCCCATAAATAATTTGATCTTATAATAGTTGTATTTCTTCCCGTATTTCCACCACCAATCCAACCTTTTTCAACAACAGCTATATTTGTCATTTTGTGTTTTTTTGCCAAATAATATGCTGTTGCCAATCCATGTCCTCCACCACCTACGATTATCGCATCATATTCTTTTTTTGGTTCAGGATCACGCCATGCTCTTTGCCAATTTTCGTGGCTGCTAAAAGCATTTTTAATTAGCGAAAATATAGAATATTTGTTTTTCATTTTTGATGAAATTACTTGATTAATATTGAATATTCAATGATTTCAAGTTACACAGGGTAATACGGAAGGATGGGTGAGCTGGTTTAAACCAGCGGTTTGCTAAACCGCCGTACGCTTGAAAAGGTGTACCGAGGGTTCGAATCCCTCTCCTTCCGCCATTAATAAAGTGGTTTATTCTTAAAAAAATCAATAATATCGACTGGTTTCTTCTGAACTATATAATTGTACACATTATAGTTTTCTAGAACTCTCTGGACGTAATTTCTTGTTTCTTTAAATTTTATCAATTCTATCCAGTCAACATAATCGATTTGTTTTTTCTGGGGATTTTTATTTATTCTTTTCCAATATTTCACTCTCTTCGGTCCAGCGTTGTATGCCGCTATAGCAAATGGATAGGAACCATCATACTCTAGTATGAGACCTGCTATATAATGAGAACCTAAATTAATATTATATTCTGGGTCAGTAGTTAATCTTGATTTTGAATAAGGAAGTTTAGCCTGTTTTGCAACTACTTTTGCTGTGTAGGTCATTAATTGCATTAAACCTCTTGCGCCAGCAGAACTGTTAGCTGATATATCAAATTCACTTTCTTGCCTGATTATAGATAATATAAATGCACTATCAGGAATTTTTCTTCCATTAATCAATTTTGGTGTACTTATGATTGGATAATTATAATTATTTATAAATCTTTTTTCATATGAAGCGAGTTTAGCAATTTGAATTGCAAAATCATAACGGGAAATATTTGTTGCCAGTTCAGCAGCAAATATTTCACTTCCTTTCTCTATATTATCATTTGCTAAACCACGTAATATAAATTTAGTATATTTTGACTTATTTAATTCATCAAGAAGGTATACAATTTTTACTAAATCTTTATCAAAAAACTTTTTTTTATAATCTTTATCAAAATTTTCATCCATATTAAGTTCATACTTTTTATCTGGATAGACTTTCATAAATGAAAGTTGTCCATAATAAGTTGTTGGAAATTTTGCAGATTCTTGATACCATTTTTCCATAAGTTTAGCATTTCCAATTTGTTCGTATGATCTGCCAAGCCAAAAAGCTCCTCTAGAAAGACTAATAGGATAACCCACAGAGTTATAAAAATTTTCAAAGTGCTCAATTGCTAATATTGGATCATTTAAAAAACTTAGTGCAATCCAACCACTCATCCATTCTGCAGCTGCAAATTCCGGTCCCTCTGAAAGTGCGTGATTGCTAGAAATTTTATATGCTAATTCATATTTTTTTTTATAAATTAATGATCTAGATATAATTTCTCTTTCAACCCACCATTTATCAGGCCTAACTAAGTAATCTTTATTATTTTTTACTTTTAATAATATTTCTAAAGATGAGTCTACTCTTCCTCTTTTTCTTCTCCATTTAAGTCTATCGTAATTTAATCCAGGGTCATTCTTATATTTTTGCGGTACTTTAGAAATAGCATTATCTACACCATAGGATCTGCTCATTAATAATTGCCTTGCTGTATATAATAGTTGCTCTTCTTTAGGAAGATAACGTAACATTCTCTGCAGATCCCAATATTTATTTTCCCATGCCAGATAATCGGCCCTCTTAATGTAATCTTGTTTATTAAGATATTTTTTATATTTTTTTCGAAAATATCTTAAATCACTCTTGCTAAGTTTTGCGGTAATCCATCCTTTTTTAATTAATTCAACTCCATCATCGTATCTACCTTCAGAAATTAAACTTTCACCATAAATCATTTCACCATATCCACTTAAAGGTTCTTCATTTTCAAATAGTGAGATTATTTTCTTAGGTGAAATTTTTTCAGTTGATAATTTATGCTCAGACAAATACTTTATTCTTCCAATTCGTGGATAATCTGGATTATTTAAAATAAATTGTTGGTAATCATAGTAACTTGCCTTATTTCCTCTAGTTAACAAGTGTCTCCATTGAACGAAATTATAAATACTTTTATCTTTTGATTTTTTTGCCAACGATAAAGCCTCAGTCCATCTTCCTTTCTCAAAAGCTTCTATTGACTTTTGTGCGAGTCTAAATTTTTTCTTAGAAAAGTATTTTGACTTTACTTCGGCTGTTTTGATTTTTTTGGATACAATTTTAGGCTTATTTTTTGGTACAATTATGCCTAATTTAGTTGTTGTTTTGATCTCTTTGACAGTTTCCTCTTTTTTACTTTCCTTTTTGTCTTTTTTAGCAGGCTTTTTAATGGGTAGTAAAATATTTTTTGATAACTTTTTTTCTTTTATTTCAGGAACTAAAATAGGTTTTTTCTTTGGAAATATATTTTTTTCTTCTGAAAAAACTTGTTTTGTTACAGTTAAAAATAATACTGATGTGAAAAGTAAAAAATAAAATTTTTTCATAATTTCGTATCTATTTATACGATATATATGCTATAAGTATTTATGTTCAAAGGTTCAAATGTTGCATTAATCACTCCATTTAAGGATAATAAGCTTGATAAAGAGGCTTATGTAAAACTTATTCATTTTCATCTGGAAAATGGAACTCATGGACTTGTTCCGGCTGGTACCACAGGAGAATCTCCGACACTAAATCATGATGAACACGAACAAGTCATAGAGCTTTGCATAAAAGAAAGCAATGGAAAGATCCCTGTTATTGCAGGCACAGGATCTAATTCTACAGAAGAAGCGATTTCTTTAACGAAGCATGCGGAAAAAGTTGGAGCGAATGGTGCATTAATTGTAACACCATATTATAACAAACCTACTCAAGAGGGTTTGTATCAACATTATAAAGCCATTAATGATAATACTAGTTTACCAATTATAATTTACAATATTCCAAGTAGATGTGTCATTGATATGTCAGTTGATACAATGGCAAGATTATTTGAGTTAAAAAACATCGCTGGTGTAAAGGATGCAACTGGTGATCCAAATAGAATTGATGAGACGCTTAAAAAACTAGGACCAGATTTTATTCAATTAACTGGAGAAGATGGATTTGCATTAGAGTTTAATAAAAGAGGAGGGGTTGGTATTATTTCTGTTACAGCAAATATTGCTCCAAAATTATGTTCTGATTTTCAAAATTATTCTAAGTCAGAAACCGATAACGAAATAAAGGAGGCAGAGAGAATTGATCAAATATTACAACCAATTCATAAATCTTTATTCATAGAAAGTAATCCAGCGCCGGTAAAATAT
>ENA-OSEY01001471-OSEY01001471.1-marine-metagenome-genome-assembly--contig:-NODE-1471-length-16231-cov-6.361397_pt1 | contig 16231 bp, 17 predicted proteins | sample MGYA00248465_ERZ534230 | MGnify/ENA primary metagenome ERZ534230 (study PRJEB26409, sample SAMN06344110) | marine metagenome | isolation source: Sea water from surface | place: Atlantic Ocean:Southern...
CGTGCGTCTGAAGCTCCTAAATTAAGTATCTTTCTAGCTTCATTAAATGAATAATCAATTTCACTAAATACCGCATCCTTCCAATTATTTACTTTATCAGCATTTATTAACGGTATTAAAGAATTACCTTCTAGTCTGTGTTTACTTTCTTTGCTTCCGACCGCATCTAGAAAAGTGGGTAAAAGATCAATTGCCTCAATAAGACGTTTTTCTTTATGTCCTCTTGTTTTATTAGCCGTATCTCTAGGATCATAAATAATCATTGGAACTTTTACTATTTGTTCATGAAATAATTCTTTATCTCCAAGCCAATGATCTCCAAGATAATCACCATGATCTGAAGTAAAAATTATCATCGTATCATTCATGTTTCCTTTTTTTTCAAGAAATTCAAAAAGTCTACCAAGATTATCGTCAATTTGTTTAATTAAACCCATATAACCTGACATAACCGTGTTTCTAACCTCGTCATTTGAAAAAGTTTTTGAAACTCTGGTTTCTACAAAAGCTTTATAGACTGGATTCATATTTTCTTTTTGTTTTTCACTTCTTTGGACTTGATTAAATTGATTTTGAGAAAACATGTTGTGATAAGGTGCTGGAGCTATATAGGGCCAATGTGGTTTGATGTATGATAAATGTAAAAACCAGGGCTTATCAGAACAATCCTCTATGAACTCCATGGCTCTATTGGTCATGAAAGCAGTTTCAGAATGTTTTTCTGAAACTCTTGCAGGTTTATTAGAGTTCCTTAATTTCCAGCCACTAAGTATTTCTCCATTTTTACCTTCGGCAGAATTAGCCCAACTATCCCATGGATTATCTCCTTCGTATCCAAGTTTGTTTAGCCATTCATTATAAGATAATTTTTTTTTATATTTTTTAACATGATTATTTGGATGAAGACCATCATCTCTTTCGTAAGGTTCAAAACCTGGTTCACTTACTATTAAACCAATTTCGGTATCTTTATTAATTCCTAAACGTGCCATTCCTTCTGTGTCAGGTTTCATGTGTGTCTTGCCGACAATTCCTGTTCTTATTCCAGATTTTCTTAAATAGTCGCCTATAGTCAATTCTCCTATTGGTAATGGAACCTGGTTCCATGTGGAGCCGTGACTAAAAACTGTTCGACCAGTATAATAAGAAGCTCTTGATGGACCACAAACTGGTGATTGAACATAAGCAGATTCAAATAAGACACCTCTGCTTGCAAGTTTATCTATATTTTTTGTTTGAATGTGAGGGTGGCCATAACAAGATAGATAATCCCATCTAAGTTGATCTGCCATTATAAATAAAATATTCTTAATTTTATTCATATCTATTTTATTCCGTATCTTAAACTTTTATCAATTTTTTTACCCTCAAGTGTTTTGATCTCTACTTTTACATCTTTGTTTAATCTCATATCTTTATTATTTTTCCAGATTCCAGCAGCTAAATGTATAATTCCAATAGTTTCATTAGGTAAATATGGTTCAACAAACGTATTCTTATTGGTATCATATTTAGGTAATAAATGACTTGTTATCCAATTACATTTTAATGGTAGAAATTCTACGTCAACATTATCATGATAAACTGCAATATTTATTGCAAGACCTTCAGATCCAAAAACTTTACCCTTTGACAAAGTTTTTTCTAAATTTTTTTGCCATATACTCCAACATTTAGAATTTTTTTCCAAAGAAAAAACACCAATATTAATGTGAGGAGCAAAAGCTAATTTTCTAGAAATTTCATCATCAATTCCAGAAGCTTTCGCATGTTTATAATTTTGAGACTTAATTATTGCTACTTTTCCCAATAACCATTTGACTTTTGACATTATTCGATAACCTGGACCAATACTTTGGGTAATACCAAGTTTTCCATGTTCACAAGCCTTAAAATAAAGTTCAACAGCTGACCAAGAATTAACCCAAGCGTCACAATCTATCCAAAGATATTTTTCAAATTCTGGAAAATATTTTGGAATGAAAGCTCTTGAAACCTGACTTTTTAACCATTCTTTTTTTAGAACTTTATATCCAGGAACTTTAATGTCCCACTCAGCTTTTTTTACTGAATAAACTTTTTCTTTTAAAATTTTTACTTGCTGTTCAGTTAAACCTGCATCTAATACACATATTGATATGTTTTTACTTTGATCATGTATTTTTATTGATTTAATTAATTCCTCTAACAATTCAAAATAATTTGAATCAGCCAGTGTTACGATTGCATTAGAATTCATTTTAATTATTTAATATCCATTCGTTAAATTTATCTTTATTTTGTTGAATATATAATGGTAGTTCACTCATACTTGATATTTTTAGTTTTGATTTACTTCTGTCCTTAGTTTCCGATGAGTTTACAGTCAAATCATAGACCGGTTGTTTTTTTCTTATCATTTCACTTATTTCTCTTGGGCCAATTTTACTTTTTTCATACTCTGGGTGGTGTAAATAAGATCTTAACTTTCTATCTATATCTTCAGGTGATTTTATATTTGTAAAATGCCAACCTCCTTGTTTAACAAAGAAAATATCATTGTATTTTTTTTTTGAAAATAAAGTATCAATTCTCCATAAAGGATATTTTTTATCCTTTACTTCTCTTAACCATTGAGGAGATAAAAGATCCTTTTTCTTACAAGATTTAGATCCACACCAATTCATATTGTCTAAAAGCAAGTTAAATTTGTAGTAAAACATTTTCTGTTTGAATAAAATCAACTTATTCTTAATATTTTTGAAATTTATATTTTCTAAATTCGGTATTTCATCTAAATCAGATATTATTATTTGATCATTGGCATCAGCAGAAATTAAAAGATTGTTTATTGCATTACGTTGAGAATTTTCAAACCATACTGCATTCATAATAGTTTTATTCTCTTTAATATGGTCAGTATCATAAGAGTTAATAGTTTCAATTTCACTTGGTTTTTGATCAACTACGAAATATTTTATTTTATTCTTAAATTTTTTATATTTTTCAATATCAAATATTAACTCTCTTTTCTTTCCGCTATGTGAAAATGTACTTTCAACAATGATAAATTGATCAATAAATTTGTTTAAAATATTCAATCTAATATCTAACAACATCTCTTCGTCGTAAAACATAAAACAGTCGAATATTCTCATCTAACTTTTATTTTTTTATTTCTTGATATGACAATATAATTATTTTTATATCCACAATCTTTGTAGCCTTGTATTATTAAATTTAAATATCTTCTACTAGGTGGCGTTTGTATTGTTTTCTTTGGCATATAATAAAACATTACTTTTTTTCCTAGTAGTTTAAAATACTTCTTAATATAGGTGTTGGGAAAATCTTCATATACATCTAATTTTTTTTCATCACTTTTAGAAATTTGGTATATTGCTCCTAATACTGTACTTTTTTTTTGTTTTTGTATATCAGCCACTCCACCTCCAAGATAAAAGTTCCTGAAAACTAATTTATAATTTTTTAAACTATAACAACCAATGTATTTTGAATCCTTGCATCTTTTTTTCATTTGTTTTTGATTCAAATTACTTCCAAAAGCAAAATATAACATTAGATACCTTTAAAAATTTTTAATTTTTTTTTGTTTAAAAATTTAACAATAGTTTTGTGGCAAGATTGTAATCGAGTCTTGTTCGATGATCTAATAACTATTGAAACACCAATTTTACCTAGTCTAAAAAAAGGATAACTACCTATATCAACAAATTTTCTATATTTTTTTTGCACAGTTTCTAAACCGTTTGCAATATTACTTTCAATTGTTTGTGTAGATATACTTAAACTATAAATCTTAGAGCCTGGAACTAAATATTTTTTTAAATTATCGACCATAGATTTTAATATTGATGGAACGCCTGGAAGACAAATAACATTTTTAATCATAAAGCCTGGTGCTGCACTTGATGGATTATGTATTAATTTTGATCCAGTTGGCATTTTTGCCATCTTCTTTCTTGGGTCATTAAAGTTTTTGTGACCATAATATTTTAATAAAATATTATAAGCTTCTTTGTGATAAGTATATTTTTTTTTAAATGCCTTAGATATTGATTTTGCTGTAATATCATCATGGGTAGGACCTATTCCACCTGTTGTTAAAACATAATTATTTTTTTTACTTAAAGATAAAACATTCTTTACAATTTTGCTTTCAATATCAGGAACAATTCTCACTTCGCTTACTTTTATGCCCAAATTATTATTCAACCATAAAGCTAAAAATGAAATATTTTGATCAACTGTTCTTCCAGATAAAATTTCATTGCCAATAACTAATATACCTGCAGTAATTTTTTTATTTCTTTTTTTCATATTTTGTTAATATTAAAAAATGGATTTTGAGAATGAATTAATACCAGGTGTTCTTATAAAAAGATATAAGCGATTTTTTGTTGATATTAAATTAAAAAATAAAACTGTAACAGCTCACTGTCCTAACCCTGGCTCAATGATAAAATTGTTAGATAAAGGGAACCCAGTTTGGATAACAAAATCAAAAAATAAGGAAAGAAAATTAAAATACACTCTCCAAATTATTGAGGTTGATAATATTAAAATTTGTGTGAATACACATGTTACGAACAAAATAGTTCAAGAGTCTATTGATAAAGGGCTTATTAAAGAATTAAAAAGTTTTAAAATAATTAGACCTGAAAAAAAGTTTGGTAAAGATACTAGGTTTGATTTTTTTTTATATAATAATAAAACTGACAAAAAAGCATTTTTAGAGGTAAAGAGTGTATCATTACAGAGAAAAACAAAACATGCCGAATTCCCGGACTCTGTAACTAGCCGAGGAAAAAAACATTTAGAAAATTTGATTAGTGCTTATGAACAAGGGTATGAGAGCTACTTAATGTTTCTAATTCAAATAGAAAAATGTAAGTCATTTAGTATAGCTTCAGATATAGATCCAAAATATTATGAAGTTTTTAACAATGCGTTAAAAAAAAACGTTAATGTTCTTTGTTATGATTGTAAATTTTCAAACAAAGGAATAGAAATAAATAAAAAAATAGATTTATTGAATGAATGAAGAATTTTTAAAATCCTTTGATGGAACAAGAGAAGCAGGTGCTATCGCGTCTGGTACATTGGATGAATTGAATACCATTATAAAACCAGGTGTAACCACTGAGAAGATAGATAAAGTATGTTATGAGTATATTAATGATCATGGTGCCTACTCTGCCCCATTATATTATAGAGGTTTTCCAAAATCATGTTGTACTTCTGCGAATCATATTGTTTGTCATGGAATACCAAAGAATAAAATTTTAAGAGATGGAGATATATTGAATGTAGATGTCACAGCAATTAAAAACGGTTGGCATGGTGATACAAGCAGAATGTATTTAGTTGGAGACGTTTCTGTGAAAGCAAAAAAATTAATTAAGGTTACTTATGAGTCGATGCTAAAGGGTATAGAAATATTAAAAGAAGGATCATTTACTGGTGATATAGGTAATGCAATACAAACTCATGTTGAACAACAGGGTTTTTCAGTAGTGCGAGATTTTTGTGGTCATGGACTTGGTAGAAAATTTCATCAATCACCAAATATATTGCATTACGGAGAGGAGAAAACTGGTGAAAAATTAGTTGCTGGTATGTTGTTTACTATTGAGCCAATGATTAATGAAGGTGATTACAATACTAAAGTATTAAGTGATGGGTGGACAGCAGTAACAAAAGATAAATTGTTATCTGCACAATTTGAACACACAGTTGGTATAACAAATAACGGTTATGAAATTTTTACTTTATCTAAAAAAGGCTTGGATCTTCCTGAAAGCTTAAAATGATTGAAAGATATTCTAGGGAAGAAATAAAAAAAATTTGGCAAGATCAAAACAGATATAAAATCTGGTTGGAGATTGAACTTGCTGCCGCTCAAGCGATGGAAAAATTTAAAATAATACCAAAAGGAGTTTATAAAAAAGTTAAATCAAAATCAAAAATTGATGTGAATAAAATTTTAAAAATTGAGGGTAAAGTGAGACATGATGTAATTGCTTTTTTAAGTTCAATAATGGAAAGATCAGGAAAAGAGGGAAGATTTTTACATAAAGGTATGACATCGTCTGATGTATTAGATACTTGTTTTAATTTACAACTCAAACAATCAGGTGAAATAATTTTAAAAGGTATTGAGGATTTATTAAAGTCTATCAAAAAACAATCTATCAAGCATAAATTTACTCTCTGTATTGGAAGAAGTCATGGTATACATGCTGAACCTACAACTTTTGGGCTTAAACTTCTAACTTTTTACGCAGAATTTTCTAGAAACAAAAAAAGACTTCAGCAAGCTATAGATGAAATATCAACCTGTGCAATTTCGGGAGCGGTTGGAACATTTGCTAACATTGATCCAAGAATAGAAAAATATGTTGCTAAAAAATTAAAGCTGAGAATAGAACCTATCTCAACACAAATCATACCAAGAGATAGGCATGCTTATTTTTTTTCAATTTTAGGAATTATTGCAAGTTCAATAGAAAGATTTGCTGTTGAGATACGTAATTTACAAAGAACTGAAGTAGCTGAAGTATATGAATTTTTTAATAAAAAACAAATGGGATCATCAGCGATGCCACATAAAAAAAATCCTGTTTTAAGTGAAAATCTTACAGGTTTAGCAAGATTGATAAGAGCAACAGTAATTCCTGCAATGGAAAATGTTGCTTTGTGGCATGAAAGAGATATTTCGCACTCCAGTGTTGAAAGAAATATTGGACCAGATGCAACTGTAACTTTAGATTTTGCTATAAGCAGAATGAATGAAATAGTTAAATCAATGAAAGTAAACAAATATAATATGAAAAAAAATTTAGATTTAACAAAAGGATTATTTTTTTCTCAAAGAGTATTGCTACATCTTACAGAAAAAGGCTTAAAAAGAGAGGTCGCTTACAGGATTGTTCAAAAATGTGCGTTAAGAGCTTTAGATAAAGATATATCTTTTTACGATAGTCTACTCGAAGACAAAAAAATTAGAGGCATAATAACTGTTAATAATTTAAATAATTTATTTGATTTTAGTTATCATACAAAGAAAATTAATGTAATTTTCAGTAGATTACTAAAATGAATAAAGGAAAAAAACTTTACGAAGGAAAAGCCAAAATAATATACGAAACTAAAGAAAAAGGTTTGGCTATTCAGCATTTTAAGGACGATGCCACAGCTTTTAACAATAAAAAAAAAGCTACCGTAGAAGGTAAAGGTGTACTAAACAATCGGATTTCAGAACATATATTAAATAACTTAAACCAAGTTGGTATTAAAACGCACCTAGTAAAAAGGTTAAATATGCGTGAGCAATTAATTAAACTTGTTGAAATTATTCCAATAGAAGTGATTGTGAGAAACATTGCAACTGGATCTTTAACAAAAAGACTCGGTATAACAGACGGAACAGTCTTAGATAAGCCTTTGTTAGAATTTTGTTATAAAAAAGATGAACTAGATGACCCTTTAATTGCAAAAGAACATATATTTGCTTTTAATTGGGCAACAAAAGAAGAGATAAAAGCTATTGAGGAAATGACTTTTAGAATAAACGACTTTATGTCCGGTATGTTCAGAGGAATAGGAATTAAATTAGTGGATTTTAAATTAGAGTTTGGTCGAATATGGATTAATAACAATAAGGAAGTCATCCTTGCTGATGAGATCAGTCCGGATACGTGTAGACTATGGGATATAAAAAGTGAAAAAAAATTAGACAAGGATAGATTTAGAAAAGATTTAGGAAATATAATCCAAGCATATCAAGAGGTTGCTAGGAGATTAGGTATAGTTCCTGAAACAACAAACGTCAGTAAAGTTAATTTTAAAAAGCCTACTTCGATAAATATTAAAAAAAAATAAATTGAAATTTTCAGTAACAGTCACTTTGAAAAAAGATGTGCTAGATCCTCAAGGAAAAGTAGTAAGTCAGACATTAAAAAATATGGGCATGACTAATTTAATTCAGATAAGACAGGGAAAATTTTTTGAGATAGATTTAGACGAAAAAAATCCCTCAAAAGCACAAAATCAAGTTAAAGAAATGTGTGAAAAATTATTATCAAATCAAATTATTGAAGATTTTAAAATAAAACAAAAAGAATGAAATCATCTGTTGTAGTTTTTCCTGGGTCAAATTGTGATAGAGATATTGCCGTAACATTAGAAAAATTACAGTTTAAGAACACTATGGTTTGGCATAAAGAAACAAAATTGCCAAAGTCAGACTTGATTGTTATTCCTGGAGGTTTTTCATATGGAGATTATCTAAGATCTGGTGCAATCGCTGCCAAATCGAATATACTTAACGAAGTTATCAAAGCAGGAAATGATGGATCTTTAATTATAGGAATTTGTAATGGCTTTCAAATTCTTATTGAGTGTGGACTTCTTCAGGGAGCACTTTTAAGAAATTTTGGATTAAAATTTATTTCAAAAGATATTTTTATAAAGATTCAGTCAAATAAAAATAAGTTTTTTAACAAGTACAAAAAAGATGAGGTTATTAAATTAAATATTGCACATAATGAAGGTAATTTTTTTACTGATAAAAAACATTTAAAAGAATTAGAGGATAATGACTTAATACCAATAAAATACTGTGATGAAAAAGGTGATATCACAAATTTATCTAATCCAAATGGATCATTAAACAATATTGCTGGCATTTTTAATAAAAATAAAAATATATTGGGAATGATGCCACACCCGGAAAGAATGTCAGATAAAATTTGTTCTGATGATAGTGGACTACCTCTTTTTTTAAGCTTGATGAAGTAATATGAAAATTACGAAAGAACTAATTCAGTCACATGGTTTAAAACTCGATGAGTATAAAAAAATTAAAAATTTTTTAGGTAGAGAAGCAAATTTATTAGAACTGGGAATTTTTTCTGCTATGTGGAACGAACATTGCTCCTACAAGTCTTCTAAAATACATCTTAAAAAATTACCAACAAAAAACAAAATTGTAATCCAGGGTCCAGGGGAAAACGCTGGTGTTATTGATATCGGAGATGATGATGCTATTGTTTTTAAAATAGAAAGTCATAATCACCCCTCATTTATTGAACCTTATCAGGGCGCAGCAACTGGAGTTGGAGGTATTTTAAGAGATGTTTTCACTATGGGAGCTAGACCGATTGCTTTAATGAATTCGATTCACTTTGGTTCTCCTGATAATAAAAAGACACAAAATTTATTAAATGGAGTTGTTTCAGGTATTGGTGGTTACGGTAACTCTGTTGGCATTCCAACAGTTGGGGGTGAAACTAAATTTAATAGCACTTATAATGAAAATATTTTAGTCAATGCAATGGCAATTGGCCACGCAAAAAAGAATAAAATATTTTATTCTAAGGCTAAAGGAATAAATAAACCTGTAGTTTATGTTGGTTCAAAAACTGGTAGGGATGGAATACACGGAGCAACCATGGCTTCAGCTGAATTTGATGAAAACTCTGAAGAAAAGAAACCAACAGTCCAAGTTGGAGACCCATTTACGGAAAAATTATTATTAGAAGCTTGTTTAGAACTAATGAAAAAAGACTCCATTATTTCAATACAAGATATGGGAGCAGCAGGATTAACTTCTTCGAGTATTGAAATGGCCTCAAAAGGAAAACTTGGTATTGAATTAGATTTAGATAAAGTGCCTTGTAGAGAAAAAAATATGACACCTTACGAGATGATGTTGTCAGAAAGTCAAGAAAGAATGCTTATTATTTTAGATGATAAAAAGGAGAATGAAGCAAAGAAAATATTTGATAAATGGGATCTTGACTTTGTAGTTATTGGTAAAACCACAGATACAAATAGATTAGTTTTAAATTTTCAAAATAAAAAGGTAGCAGATATACCAATTTCAGCATTAGCAGATGAGGCACCTCAATATAATAGGAAATGGAATAAATCTAAAATTAAAAAGAATAACTTCAAAATTAAAGATTTAAAAAAAATTAAAACTGATGAGGCCTTAATTAAAATATTATCCTCACCGGATAATTCAAATAAAAGTTGGATTACTGATCAATATGATCAAGTTGTTATGTGTGACACAATACATAAGTCAGGTGGTGATGCAGCAGTAATTAGAATACATAAAAAAGAAAAAGCGATATCTATATCCGTAGATTCCTCAGCAAATTATTGTGTAGCAGACCCTAGAACTGGTGGAAAACAAATTGTTTGTGAGAATTGGAGAAATTTAATTTCAGTTGGTTCGAAGCCGTTAGCTATAACAAATTGCCTTAATTTTGGAAATCCTGAAAAACCTGAGGTCATGGGAGAATTTGTTGAATGTATTGAGGGTATGAAGGAAGCATGTGAGTTTTTAGATTATCCTGTTGTTTCTGGAAATGTTTCTTTTTATAACGAGACCAATTCAAAAAGTATTTTTCCAACCCCAGTAATTGGTGGGATTGGAATTTTTGATAATTTAAATAGAATTATTGACATGAAAACCAAAAAGACTGGTAATATAATTATTGTTGTAGGAAAAACTTTTGGCCATTTGACAAGAAGTTCCTTTTTAAAAGAAATTTATTCAATTAATGATGGTTCACCTCCTGAAATAAACTTAACAAATGAAAAAAATAATGGTTTATCGGTTTTAAATTTAATTAAAAATAATTTAGTATTATCTTGTCATGATGTTTCATCAGGTGGAATCTTGGTTGCTTTAGCAGAAATGTCTATTGCATCAATGTTGGGATTAAAAATAAATAAACCAAAAAAATTTTCTGATTTGAATGAGTACTTTTTTGCAGAAGACCAAGGCCGCTATCTATTAGAAATTGAAAAAAACAATCTTGAAAAAATTGAAAAAATGTTAAAAAAAGACAATACTTTCTACGAAATAGTTGCCGAAGTACAAAATGACATATTTGAAATAGACAAAACTTTAAGTATAAAAACTGAAGAACTTTATAAATGTAATAATCAATGGTTTAATAAATTTAATGCCGTTAACTAAAGATGAAATATCAAAAATGATAATGAGTGCCTTCCCAGACGCAACTCTAGAATTAAAAGATACTATGGGTGACAATAACCATTATTCTGCAAAGATTATTTCAAAAATTTTTAATGGAAAATCTAGAGTCGAACAGCATAAAATGGTATATAAAGCGTTAAAGGGTAAAATGGGAAACGAGTTACATGCTCTTGCTTTAACAACCGAGGAGGATAAATGAGTGACATAAATCAAAAAATTAAAGATATTATATCGTCGAAAGATATTGTCCTATTTATGAAAGGTACACCTGATGCTCCTCAGTGCGGTTTCTCTATGGCTGTTTCAAATATTTTAAAAAACCTCAATGTTAAATTTGAAGGTGTAAATGTTTTATCTAGTGATGAACTAAGACAAGGTATTAAAGACTTTACTGATTGGCCAACTATACCTCAGCTATACGTAAAAGGTGAATTTGTTGGTGGTTGTGACATTGTCAAAGAGATGTTCGAAAAGGGTGAATTAAAAAAACTTTTTGAGGATAAATCTTTATTATCTTGAGTAATATTCAATTACTAATTTCGGCTCCATCACAGTAGGATAAGGAATGTCGGCAAACTTTGGTACTCTTACTAATTTTGCTGTTTTATTTTTTGTATCGTATTGAATATATTCCGGTACATCTCTCTCTTTACTGCTAAGACACCCTTCAATAATTGTAAGACTTTTTGATTTATCTTTTATTTCGATCAAATCGTTTTCTTTAACAGTATAACTTGAAATATTAACTTTCTTTTTATTTACTCTAAAGTGACCATGGTTAATTAATTGTCTTGCTGAAAAAACAGTTGGTGCAAATTTTGCTCTATAAATAACAGTATCCAGTCTGGTTTCCAAAAGACCAACTAAATTTTCTGTTGTATCACCTTTTTTCTTCAATGCTTTTCTATAAACATTTCTAAATTGTCTTTCGTTTATATTTCCATAATAAGATTTTAACTTTTGTTTTGCATTTAGCTGAATACCATAATCAGTTGGTTTACCTTTTTTATTTTGTCCATGTTGTCCTGGAGGATAATTTCTAGTATTAAATGGGCTCTTCGGACGACCCCATAGATTAACCTTGAGCCTTCTGTCAACTTTATGTTTTGCATTAATACGTTTTGTCATAAAAAAAATTGTTATAATCGTTCCTGTAAATTTGTCAATTACTCTTATAATTTACTAAAAACACTCGATAAAATCCTTAATTCTTTGTTACTTAACTCAATTCTACCAAAAATATTTCTTAGATTTATAAGCATAGTTTTTTTCTTTTCTTTTGGAACAAAAAAACCCTTTTTATCCAATCTTGTTTCTAGGAAATCAAAAAATACGTTAAGTTTTTTTTTGCTTGCAATATCGCCCAAATGCTTTTCTTTTTTAAAGAAACTTGGTTTAAGCAGTTTAAAAATCTCAAAACATACAATTATTAAACTATGGGATAAATTTAATGATTCAAATTTTTTATTTACTGGAATCTTAAATATATAATTAGAGTATCCTATATCCTCATTAGATAAACCTGATGCTTCAGGACCAAATAAAATACCAATCTTTTTATTTCTATTCTTTTTTATACTTTCAATAAATTGTTTAAATGAAAGATGTTTTTTGTTTATATCTCTTTTCCTTGCTGTTGAGGCATAAATAATATCATATTGGTTTGATGCAATTCTTAAAGAGGAATATATTTTAGTTTTATTAAGAATATCATTTGCTCCCACTGAAGTGGCAATAGCTTTTTTGTTTGGCCATTTTTCTTTTGGATTAATTATATCCAATTTTTTAAACCCAAAGTTCTTTAATGCTCTTGCGCAAAAACCTATATTTTCTGGAAGCTGTGGGTTAACAAGTAAAAAGCCAACGCTTTTAATCATTTGCAGGAGCTTTTTCCTTGTAAAGTTTATAATCTAAACTATCAATTAATGCTTTAAAAGATGCATCAATAATATTTGGTGACACACCAATTGTGAACCAGTTTTTTCCTTCTTTATCAGTACTTTCAATTGAGACTCTCGTTGTTGCATTTGTGCCAGTATTTAAAATTCTAACTTTATAATCTACTAGTTTTAAATCTTTTAAATATTTTGAATATTTACCAACTTTATCTACATTTGATCTAATCGCATTGTCTAATGCATTGACTGGTCCGTTACCTGATCCCTCACAAATAATTTCTTTACCATCAACTACCAAGTGCGCTTTTGCAAAAGAATTTATTTTATCTTTCGAATCTCTTTTCACAGAGACATCGTATTTAGAAATTGTTAGGTATTTTGGTATTTCACCGAGAAGACGTCTTGCTAACAATTCAAATGAAGCATCTGCACCATCATATGAATAACCAGCGAATTCTCTTTCTTTTACTTCATCAAGTAAACTTTGAACCTTTGGATCATTTTTATCTATTTTAATTCCATATTTTTCTAATCTAGAAATTATATTAGACTTACCTGACTGATCGGAGACAACTATATTCCTAAAATTTCCAACTAAATTAGGAGTTATATGTTCATAAGTTTTAGGATCTTTTGTAACCGCAGATACATGAAGACCGCCCTTATGAGAAAAAGCTGATGCACCAACATATGCTGCATGTCTATTTGATTTTCTATTTAATATTTCATCAAGTAATCTAGAACATTCAGTTAATTTTTTTATTTTTTCTTTTTTAATACCTATCTCGAATTTTTTTGAAAATGTTTCTTTTAGGACTAATGTCGGAATTACTGACATTAAATTTGCATTACCACATCTTTCGCCAAGACCATTAATTGTTCCTTGTACTTGTCTTGCGCCAGATAAAATTGCAATTAAAGAGTTTGCTACTGCATTTTCAGTATCGTTATGTGCATGGATTCCTAAATTTTTACCTGGTATAACTTTAGAAACTTTTGAAACAATTTCTCCTACTTCATGTGGAAGAGTACCTCCATTTGTATCACAAAGAACAATCCATCTTGCCCCTTCGTCATAAGCAGTTTTTAAACAATTTATTGCATAATCTGGATTGTTTTTATAACCATCAAAAAAATGCTCAGCATCAAACATGAATTCTTTTTTATTTTTGACAAATAATTTTGCTGACTCTTTTATATTTTCTAAATTTTCTTTATTGGTAATGCCTAAAGCTACATCCACATGGAAATCCCAAGATTTTCCAACTAAACATACAGCGGGTGTATTAGAGTTTAAAATAGCAGATAAACCTGGATCATTTTGTGCACTTCTTCCACTTTTTTTTGTCATTCCGAAAGCAGTTAAGACTGTATTGCCGAGACTCGGAGGTTTATTAAAAAAAGTAGTGTCTAATGTATTTGCTCCTGGCCACCCGCCCTCTAAATAATCTACACCAAGTTCTGAGAGTGATTTAGCAATTTTATTTTTTTCATCTATAGAAAAATTCACACCCTCTGTCTGGGCTCCATCTCTTAAAGTTGTATCAAAAATATATATTTTTTCCTTACTCATTTATATTTCCATATCGTTTTGTTATTTTTATCCTCAATTGAAATCCCGTTGTCTTCTAATTCTTTTCTTATATCATCAGCCAATTTATAATTACCTTTTTTTCTAGCACTTTCTCTTTCTTTAATTTTTAGTTCAATTGTATTTTCATCAATATTTATTTTTGTTTTTTTAAAATTTTTCCAAGACTCCTGATTTTCCTCCATTAATCCAATTAACTTACAACCCTCAAGAAAAAGTTTTTTGGAAGACTTGTCACCTTTTGAAGCTTTTTCGTACAATAAATGCAGTTTTGCAATAAACCCAGGTGTATTTAAATCCTCTAGGAGTGGACTTACTAAATTATCATCTAAATTACTATCTTTGACTGGTTCGTATAAGCTATACCATTTATCAAGGGTACTCTGACTTTCACTAACTAACTTTTCATTCCAATCTAATGGTTGTTTGTAATGAGAGCTCAATAATGCCAAACGAATAACTTGACCATTAATTTTATTTTTCATTTTTTGCATCGTTACTATATTACCTAATGATTTGGACATCTTCTCTTTATTATAAGTAACATAACCATTGTGTAACCAATAGTTTGCAAATTTATCTGTTTTATTTGCACAACAAGATTGAGCTATTTCATTTTCATGATGAGGAAATACAAGATCTAACCCACCACCATGAATGTCAAAATTTTTTCCTAAATATTTTTCACTCATAACTGAACACTCGAGATGCCAACCTGGTCTACCCCGACCCCATGGAGAATCCCAGCCAGGATCATCTGTAGAAGATGGTTTCCAAAGAACAAAATCTAATGGATTATTTTTTAATTTTGAAATCTCTACTCTTGAACCTGCCTCAAGTTCACTAGGTTTCTTATTAGATAACTTTCCATAATTTTTAAAAGAGTTAACTGAAAAATAGACATGCTTGTCTTTTTCATAAGCATGTTTATTATTCAATAAATTTTCCGTCATACTAATCATTCCTTTAATATGTTCTGTAGCTCTTGGTTCAAAATTTGGTTTTAAACAATTTAAATATTTACAATCGTCGTGAAAGTTTTTTGTAATATCATTTGTAAGCTTATCTATTGGAATTTTTTTATTTTTAGAAGCTTCGATAATTTTATCATCAATATCAGTTATATTTCTCACATAAGTAACTTTATCATTGCCATTTAGTTTTTTTAGCAATCTAAATAGAACATCAAAAACAACAAGTGGTCTTGCGTTTCCAATATGTGGAAAATCGTAAACAGTTGGTCCACAAACATACATCCCAACCTTACCTGTATTAATGGGTATAAATTTTTCTTTTTTTCCTGAAAGAGTGTTAAATATATTTAATTGTTTATTCATCTTTCATCATACAAACGGGTATAGGATTCATCTTGTGTAGATTTTTTTTTCTAATTTCAAGATACTTACTATAACCTTCACTAGTTTTGTCCATCATAGCTTTTTCAAGCTCTTCATAAGACATGCCTAACTGATTTGTATCGGTTCTTCCGTCGTCCCACAAACCATCGGTTGGTTCTGCCTCGATTATTTCTTTTATGATGCCTAGTGATTTTCCCATCTCCCAAACTTGTGTTTTTGTGCAATCAGCTATTGGAGAAATATCAACTCCTCCATCACCATATTTTGTATAAAAACCAACACCAAAATCCTCTACTTTGTTTCCAGTTCCCACAACTATACCATTGTTAGATGCAGCAACTTGATAAAGTGTTGTCATTCTTAATCT
>ENA-OSEY01001472-OSEY01001472.1-marine-metagenome-genome-assembly--contig:-NODE-1472-length-16231-cov-4.356135_pt1 | contig 16231 bp, 19 predicted proteins | sample MGYA00248465_ERZ534230 | MGnify/ENA primary metagenome ERZ534230 (study PRJEB26409, sample SAMN06344110) | marine metagenome | isolation source: Sea water from surface | place: Atlantic Ocean:Southern...
CTCTGCAGAATCACTGCATTGATGGGGAGTGTGGTGGCTGGAGCTGGTGTGAATCCTGCGGATCAGCGCTGGGGTTTCTGGCCGCTGCTGCCACTTACCTTTCAGTTCTGGCAATAGGTCTGACGAGGGGCTTGTCCCTGAGCTCTTCCTCGAATTCTGTGCAACTGGAATGACTGGTGTGCAATTGGGGCCTTCGTGGTTTTTTGAAGCCGCCTTGTGAATCGTTCCCTGCTGATTGGCTTTGATCAGTTCAATCCCAGGTTTATGACCCCAAGATTGCCGTGCATTCCAGGCGTTCTTGGCAGGCATCACGGCGTTGCACACGCAGATTGATCACTTGGGCGAGATAACGAGCATCGTCGCTGACGCCGCAGAAGCGACCGGAGCCCCAGGTGTGCAGCCAAGGCAAGCCGATGAAATACAGGCCAGCGCTTTGGGTGACGCCGCGATCATGGGCCGGCAACCCACTCCCATCAAAAACAGGCGCCTCAATCCAGCTGAAGTCACTGCGGTAACCCGTGCACCAGATCACTGCGGCGAGCGGCTGTGAGCTCAGATCAATTCCTGGATCTTCGATGGGAGACGGCTGCCAGCAAGGGGAATATGCCGGTTCGGCCGGTGCCTCGATGCCTTCCTGTTCGATCCAGCTGTCAATGCTGGTGCGGATGCGGCAATACACCGCATCGGCTTGATCAAGATTGCTGGCTAGGTCATTCGCGAAACCGATGTGTTCGCTGGAGACGGTCGAAAGTCGGCCATGCAGATGCATGCCTTCCATCGCCCGTTGTCGTAGATCAATCTCACGCCCGCCATCTCGGCCTGTGAGGTAGTGATTGGTCTTGGCTCGGACCGAGCGTGGATCCGTGTGATCGCTTATTGGCATGGCGTAGTAGCCCATGCGATCCAACCAATCCACAACGTCTTTGCCGCGATAACGACGCGGAGATCGCGGGGCTCGACCCACGCTCAGATGCACGGTACGACCTGCCAGGTGGAGATCCTCAGCGATCTGACTACCCGATTGGCCATTGCCGACGACCAGCACGGGACCATCGGGGAGTGCCTCGGGATTGCGGTAGGACCGAGCATCCAGTTGCTGCACAGATGCTGGTAGGCGTTCGGCGAATGGATGACGTCGGGGGATGTGGTAGCCCCCAGTGGCAACGATGACGTGTTCGGCTTCGATGATTCCCTCACTGGTGTCGAGCCGATACCCGTTCACGATGGGTTGCAAGCGCGAGACGGCCACGCCTTCGCGAAGGTCGGCGTTGACGTGCTGAGCGAAGCGCTGGAGATAGTCCACAATCGACGACTTGCCCATGAAGCCGTCGGGCTGATCACCGCTGTAGGGAAAGTCGGGAAGACGGCACTGCCAGTTCGGCGTGACCAGGCAGAAGGAATCCCAGCGCTGTTGGTCCCAGGCGTATGCCACACGGTGTTTCTCGAGAACGAGCGGTCGTATCCCTTTTTGCTGCAAGGCATAGGCAGCGGAGAGACCCGCCTGGCCTGCACCAATAACTACTGCCGAACGTCGCTGGACTGAAGAGTTGGATTGCACGTCCACTTGCAACGTAAGTATGCAAACCTAATTCACGATCATTACTTGGTAGGCGAAGAATGCTGTAGTAAAAAGCACGGAATCGTCAATTGATTGGCCGGTCGATGCGTCGATTTGGTTGCAACAGGCACATCGCTGATCGCTTCAGAAGAGCCACGATTGGAATGCTTATGAAAACTTTACATGCCTGCCGTAGATCGTCCTGCCAATCAGCCCGGCGACTTCCTGGTTGACTACGAGGAAAAAGTTTTTCCTGATGTGAAGGCCGAGCCTGGGGAAAAGGCTCTTGTCACATTTCATACCGTTGCTTTCGAGGGCTCGATTGGCTTGGTGAATCTGCTCCAAGCCAGTCGTCTGATCAACAAAGGCTTCGAAACCTCAGTTCTGCTCTACGGCCCAGGCGTCACGTTGGGCGTGATGCGCGGCTTCCCCAAGCTTGGTGATGCGGCATTTGATGGTCACCTGAACTTCAATGCACGCCTGCAGAAGTTCATGGATCAAGGCGGAAAAGTGTATGCCTGCCGGTTTGCCTTGCAGGCTTTGTATGGCCATGGAGAAAAAGCTTTGATGCCTGGAATCACGCCCGTGAATCCACTTGATGTTCTTGACATCGTCTTGATGCACCGCAAGGAAGGCGCCTTCATTCTTGACACCTGGACGCTCTGATTTTTTCCGGAGGCTCTCCACTGTGACCACAGTCAAAGTTGCTGCCGCGCAGATCCGTCCTGCCCTGTTCAGCCTGGACGGATCCCTGCAAAGAGTGCTGGATGCCATGGCCGATGCCGCGGCTCAAGGGGTGGAACTGATCGTTTTTCCTGAAACGTTTCTGCCTTACTACCCCTATTTCTCGTTTGTTGAACCTCCGGTCTTAATGGGGCGATCCCATCTGGCTCTGTATGAGCAGGCTGTGGTGGTGCCCGGCCCTGTCACCGATGCCGTTGCGGCTGCTGCCCGTCAGTACGGCATGCAGGTTCTGTTGGGCGTCAATGAGCGTGATGGTGGAACGCTCTACAACACGCAGTTGTTGTTCAACAGCTGTGGCGAACTGGTTCTGAAGCGGCGAAAAATCACGCCGACCTATCACGAGCGGATGGTCTGGGGCCAAGGGGACGGCTCAGGTCTCAAGGTGGTGCAGACGCCGTTGGCTCGTGTCGGCGCTCTCGCTTGCTGGGAGCACTACAACCCCTTAGCCCGTTACGCCTTGATGGCACAGGGGGAGGAGATCCACTGCGCTCAGTTCCCGGGCTCCTTGGTGGGCCCGATCTTCTCGGAACAGACCGCCGTCACCATGCGCCATCACGCTCTTGAGGCCGGGTGTTTTGTGATCTGTTCCACCGGTTGGTTGCATCCCGACGACTACGCGTCGATCACGTCGGAGTCGGGTCTTCACAAGGCGTTTCAAGGGGGGTGCCACACCGCTGTGATCAGCCCTGAGGGCCGGTATCTGGCAGGTCCCTTGCCGGATGGTGAGGGGTTGGCGATCGCCGATCTCGATCTTGCCCTCATCACCAAGCGCAAACGGATGATGGACAGCGTCGGCCATTACAGCCGCCCCGAACTGCTGTCGTTGCAGATCAACAGTTCGCCTGCGGTTCCCGTTCAAGACATGTCGACTGCATCGGTTCCATTGGAGTCGGCCACAGCTCCCGATGTCCTGTCATCGATGGAGGCGTTGAACCATGTCTGAGCTTGGTCGCTTGGTCACTGAGTTGCAGGTGCATGGCGTTCGGGTTGACCCTGTGAAGGGCAACCCGGGACGACGGGGAGGTGCGGGTCCCTCCGACCACCGTGCCTTGGATCTCGATGGCACCACCGTGATGGTTCCCGTCTACAACGATGCCTCCGCAGCGTCTCCCTACAAGTTGGCATCCTCCGGTGCTGTACTTGCGATTGAGGGACCCGAGCAGCAGTGCTCTCCTGAGATCACAACCACACGGGAACCAGCCTTTTACGGCCTGAGCACAGCCGACGGAATCTCCTACCGATCGATTGCCTTGCTGCACAGCAAGGATGTGTTGGCCACCACGTTGTTGCAGACCTGCATTCGTTTTCGGGATCGATCCCAGTCGTGCCAGTTCTGCGCGATTGAACAGTCAATCGAGGATGGGGCCTTGGTGCGCAAAACGCCCGAGCAGGTGGCGGAAGTGGCGGAAGCGGCTGTCCGGCTGGACGGGGTCAAGCAATTGGTGATGACCACAGGAACGCCCAACAGTGACGATCGCGGAGCCCGTCTGATGGCTGAAACCGCTGAAGCCGTCAAGCGTCGGGTGAATCTCCCGATCCAGGGCCAGTGTGAACCGCCGGAAGATCCGCGCTGGTATCAGCGCATGAAGGACTCTGGAATTGACAGTCTCGGCATGCACCTGGAGGTGGTGGAGCCGGATGTGCGGCGTCGGATCCTTCCCGGGAAATCGGAGCTCAGTCTTGAGCGCTATTACGAGGCCTTCGCGGATGCCGTTGCGGTGTTCGGTCGCGGTGAAGTGTCCACGTATCTGCTGGCCGGCCTGGGTGACAGCAAGGAGGCCTTGCTCGACTGCAGCCGACGTCTGATTGAACTCGGGGTCTACCCCTTTGTGGTGCCCTTTGTGCCGATCTCTGGCACACCGCTGGAGAGCCATCCATCACCGGACAGCTCCTTCATGGTTGATGTGTATCAGGGTGTTGCCGCGATGTTGAAAGCGGGGGATTTGCGCTCGGAGCAGATGTCCGCCGGTTGTGCCAAATGCGGAGCTTGCTCCGCACTCTCGTTGTTCGAGCAGGTGTCGTAGTCATGGTCTCGTGTCTTGATCCCAGCAGCTGCGGTATTGGCCGCAGCATCAGTTCAGCGCCTCATCTGTTCACCCCATCTGTGCGCGCTGGCATCGGCATCGATGCCGATGATTTCCGTCTGTCTCCCACCGCGAGTTCAGATCGTTTCACTTTTCATCTTCTGCGTGCCGACGCGTCGCTGATCCAGGGGTATTGGTCGTTGCGGCGCAGCATCTTCTGCAGCGAGCAGCACGTGTTTGAAGAGTCTGATCGTGATGAGCTCGACGCGATCGCCTACCCCATTGCGGCGTTGCATCACAGTTCAGAGCCAGAGCATGACGATGGCGCTGAAACAGATGTGGTTGGCGTGGTGCGGATTGTGGAGACAGAGCCGCGACTTTGGTATGGCGGTCGCCTCGGCGTGCATGCCGATTTCCGCCGTCACAACCAGATTGGCAAGGGGTTGATCTGGAAGGCTGTTACCACCGCCAATGGTTGGGGATGTGATCGTTTCCTGGCCACGGTGCAGATTCAGAACGTCCGCTTTTTCCGCCGCTTGCACTGGACCTCGATCGATCAACTTGAGATCCGGGGCATCCGCCATCACCTGATGGAAGCGGATCTCGGCTACTACCTACCCTCCCGTGAGCAACGGCCGATCGCCTCGCATCACCTGTCAGCTGCGGCGTGATTGACGTGGGCCTTGTGAACGCCTTGCGCAGGGCCAGTGGTCTGTTGGCGAAGCGAGATATTCGCTCGGCAGCTGCCACCTTTTGCCATCAGCCCTTTCCGCAGCTGGGATTGGCCGGGATGCTGGGTGACGACGCTGCTGTGCTGCCCGCTCAGACCGGCCAACTGTTGCTGGCCTGTGAGGGGATGCATCCCGGTCTGGTCGAAGAGGACCCGTGGTTTGCCGGCTGGAGTGGGGTCTTGGTGAACCTCAGTGACATCGCAGCCATGGGTGGTCGTCCCCTGGCGCTAGTGAACAGTGTCTGGAGTGCCGGTGCTGAAGACATCAGCGCCTTGATGGAGGGAATGCGATTCGCGTGTGATCGCTTCGGTGTTCCGATGGTGGGTGGCCACTCCAACCAGCAGAGCTCTTATCAGGCTCTCTCGGTGTCTGTTCTGGGAGTGGCGGAGGGTCCCGTCCTGTCCGCTCGCGCAGCGTGTCCCGGCGATGAGCTGTGGATGCTGGTGAACAAAGCAGGAGGCTTCTATCGCCACTACCCCTTCTGGGATGCCGCGACCCATGCCCCGCCCGAGCGTCTTCGTGCGCAACTTGCCTTACTGCCCATGCTGGCCGCTGAACAGCTGGTGCACGCCGCCAAAGACATCAGCATGGGAGGCATCACCGGCACCGCCGTGATGTTTGCTGAGGCGTGTGGTCATCAGTTAGTCCTTGACCTCGACGCCGTGGAACGACCTGAAGGCATCCACGACGAGGCCTGGCTGACCTGTTTTCCCAGTTTTGGTTACCTGCTGGCTGTGAACCCTTCGTGCACGGCTGCCTTAGCTCAGCTGGCCTCGCGCGATTCGACGCTGATTTGCTGCCCTATCGGTCACTTTGCCTTGGGCGATTGCAGTGTAGTTCTGAACCATTCAGGTGACACGCATCACTTTTGGGATGGTACTGATGCGCTGACGGGTTTTGGCTGTGTTCGATGAGACAGTCATGGTCAATCTTGCCGTGCAAGATGATTAAATTGACTACAGATCCATGCCTGAAGTTCGCTTTCAACTGGAGTGGCCAGATGGGCAATCCAGCACGTTATATTCACCATCGACGGTGATTCTTGATTATTTTCGACCAGGCGATTCGCTGTTGGTTTCTGAGCTTGAAGAGCGCGGAGTTAAAGCTCTTCGTGCTGCTTCTGAGCGTGTACGTGCGCGCTATGGCTTTGCCTGCACGCGCACAGACGAAGAAGAATCCCAGTTGCGCCAGTGGGTCTCTCGCTACAGCTCCGATGATACGGTTCGTGTTCTCGGACAGCCTTCTTAATTGTTATTTACGCTGATTGATTTTCATGTCTGGAAAACCCCCCTTTCCTCCATTCACTTTAGAAACGGCCCGACAGAAAGCACGCATGGCGGAAAATGCTTGGAACAGCAAGGACCCCGACAAGGTCTCACTCGCTTACACCGAAGACAGCGTGTGGAGAAATCGCAGTGAGTTCATCCGCGGCCGCGCTGAAATTCTGGCTTTCCTGCAGCGCAAATGGGCCAAGGAGCTGGATTACAAACTGATCAAAGAAGTCTGGGCATGCAGCGGCAACCGAATTGCTGTTCGCTTTCAGTACGAGTGGCACGACACCTCGGGGCAATGGTTCCGGGCCCACGGCAACGAAAACTGGGAGTTCGCCGAGAACGGGTTGATGCGTCGGCGCGAAGCCAGCATCAATGATGTGGCGATCGCTGAAAGTGACCGCCTGTTCAACTGGGGGGATGGACCGCGTCCGGATGATTTTCCGGGTTTGACGGAGCTGGGACTCTGAATTGATGGAGCTGCACCGTCATCCGCTGCCGCAGGCGATCACGTCCATCGCGGACCTGCGGCTGTTCATGGAACACCACGTGTTTGCGGTGTGGGATTTCATGCTGCTGCTCAAGTCCTTGCAGCAGCACTTGGCGCCTTCCGTTGTCCCCTGGGTGCCGCCGCGCCATCCCGAGATCGCAGGTCTGGTGAACAGCCTGGTGGCGGAAGAAGAATGTGATGTTCTGCCTGACAGCCTTGGAGAGCCGCTGCATCTCTCTCATTTCGCGATTTATCGACGCGCGATGGTGGAGATCGGTGCGGACACCGCGGTGATCGATGCGGTGCTCCAGCAGGCCTCGAGAGGTGACCTCGCCGGCGCTGTGCGCCATAGAGGGATCCCTGCTTCATCAGCTCGGTTCCTACGCACCACCCAGGAGTTGATTTCCTCCGGTGAAGTGCATGCCGTAGCAGCTTCGTTTGCCTATGGGCGGGAGCTGTTGGTGCCCGACCTGTTTCGCGGGCTGCTCGATCGGTTGATCGTGTTGGAGCTGCCCTGCCCGACCCTGCGTTGGTACCTCGAACGCCACATCACCCTGGACGGCGATAGCCATGGGCCGTTGGCGGAAACGATGGTGCTTACCCTGGCCGGAAATGACCCTGCCGCGCATCACACGGTCCGTACGGTTCGCAGGCAAGTGCTTGCTGATCGGGCTGCGTTCTGGGATGCGATCGAGCTCCAGCTTCGGGAAAGGCCTCCGAGCAATCGATCCGGCGGTCAACATTCACAGAGGCTCTGTTCTGGTTTTACCTAACTCCAAACACCGTGCCGGCTCAAGTGGCCTGTTTGGCGTTTTGAAATGTTTGTCGTGTTGGCTGCGATGTTCTCAACGGTCTGTTTTGCGGTGATAGTTCGTGGTTTTTTTCAGCGCCGGGGTGGGTGGTTCGACCCTGGCCTGATCCATTTCTCTGCAGAATCACTGCATTGATGGGGAGTGTGGTGGCTGGAGCTGGTGTGAATCCTGCGGATCAGCGCTGGGGTTTCTGGCCGCTGCTGCCACTCAGAAATCAGTTGCAGGAAAAGGTCTGAAGGGCTTGTCCCTGATTTGTCCCTGGGATTTTGTGCAACTGGGATCAATGATGTGCAACTCACAGGGAGCTGAACTCGCTTGAATCCTGCTCTACAGGAGATGGTCGAAGACCACCTGCCCGTAGGCATCCAAGTTGGGCACTACAACCCCATGAACCTTGGCCCGGTCGTCCCAACGTCGCAGGGCCATGGCATCGTCCATCCCCTCTAAGGCCAACAGCCGCATTGCTTCTGAACGACTCAGTTCTCCGCCTTGCACGGCAAAGCTGCGTTTCGATGCATCCGATAGCCCCGCGTAGTACGTCTCATCCAGGGAGCACAGCAGCCGCTTGGCTGAGACATGCCGCTGTACGGGGGCAACAACCTGCGTGGGGAAGAACACCGAGAGTGCTCGGGCTGCGACGGCCTCATGGGCACAGTCTTGATCGAGGAAATCCCTTTGCTCATCGTGTTCATCGATCATCAGATGGCCGATGTCGTGAAGCAGTGATGCCACCACCAGATGGGGCTGCTGCGACTCCTGGTGGGCAAGATGCGCTGTCTGCAGAGCATGTTCCAGCTGCGTCACCGATGGGTCGTAGCTGGATTGCCCATGGGTGTTGAGATAGGCGAAGAGCAGGTCAACGCGCTCTTCGCGACTCCCCGCTTGCATGGATTTCATCCATTCGATGGCGTGGTTGGCCAGTGCAGCAGTCATGAGACGTCCTCCCCGAGAAAGTGGTTGATCAAGCTGACGCGCCCTTCCGCCAGCGCCTGCTTTTTGTGGTCGTAGTACTCCGATCGCAAATCGCCTTCGGAGCTGGCGTTGTAGGTGACGTACAGCGCGCGGCGCGAACGATCGGAGCGGTTTGTGCCGCTGCGGTGCGGTGCAAAAGAGTTGAAGAACACCGCGTCTCCAGCAGCCACAGGCATCGGCGTCCATTCGAGTTGAGCTGCCCGCTCAATCGGGAGGCATCCATCAGCATTCACATCGATCACCCCGTTGTGATGGGCCCCTTTGGCGAATTCCAAGCAGCCATTGCTTGTATCCGCTGAATCCAAGGCCAGCAGCATCGTGATGTGCAGCGAGCCAAACGGGTAGGCCGGGGCATCTTGATGGGGGGCGTACCCGGCGGCACCGGGGTGCTTGTAGTTGATCTTCTCCTTGAACAGCACCGGTGGTTCGCCAAACAAGGCTTCGAGCACGTCGTGCACCCGGCCTTGGGTCAGGAACTGATGCAGGGGAGGGTGATCCTTGGCGAAGTCTTCGGTTCGCGCTTTGACCCGGCCACGGTCTGTGCTTTCGAAGTAGTCGCGCCCCAATGTCGATGCGGTGGAGATGTCGTCAACCCAAGCCAGCAACTCCGCCATGGCGTCGCTTGCCACCAAGCCAGGCACATGGACGACGCCGTCCTGTTGATGACGCCCTTGGAATTCAAGGAGATCCTTCGGATCCCAGTGCGTTGTGGTTGTGGTGTTGCTCATCTGATCGGCGTCAGGGTGGACTCAACAAGTGCCTTGAGATTGCGGGCCGCCGTCATGGCGATGTCTTCGCGGATGGATTGAACGGCTGACCCGATGTGCGGGGTGAGCACGGTGCGATCGCGCTGATCGAGCAAGCCCTGGGGAATGGAAGAGGGGTGGTCCTCTCGGGCCCAGTCCTCCATCTCAAAAACATCGGCTCCGTAGCCCTTCAGCTGGCCCGATTGCAGCGCGCGCACAACAGCCTGTTCATCCACCACCGAGCCACGGCATGGATTCACCAGCACTGCCCCCGGTTTGCACCGGGCCAACACATCCGCATTGATCAGATGCAGTGTGTCGTTCGTGAGCGGCACCATCAGCACCAGGTGATCACTGCGTTCAATCACGTCGTTGAACTCCAGATGCTGCAGCTCAAGACGTTGCTCGGATTGGCGATCAAGACGAATGGGATCGCTGTACAGCAGCGTTGCGCCGAAGCCCCGCATGCGCTCGGCGAATTCGATGCCGAGTTGACCCATTCCCACGATGCCAACGGTGCTGTTGATCACTCCCTTGGAGTAGAAATTGGGCCGCCATCCAGGGAACTGGCCTGTGCGCATGAAGGCATCCCCTGCTGGTATGGATCGCGCCAGGCTGATCAGCATCGCAACGGTGAGTTCTGCCGTTGGTGCCGCCAACAAATTGGGGATGAATTGATAGCGAATGCCCCGTGCATCACAGGCGGAGAGATCGAAATTGTCGAAACCACGCAGGGCTCCGGCGATCGAGCGCAGCCGCGGGCAGTGATCAAGAAAGTCGGCATCGACGCAATCCGGCATGAACATCAGCAGGCCATCGGCGTCCGCTGCAGATGCCAGCAGAGCGCGACGGCTCCAGGGCTCCCGGCTGCGATTGGCGGTGACCCGTGCGAATTCGGAGAGGAAGTCGATGACTTCCTCTTGCACATGGTTCGTGACCACGAGATGGGGCCGCTGTTGATGGCTCATGAGGGTCGTCATTGCACCATCCAATGCCGCAGGGCATTGCTCATTGAATCGAGCGCTGTGACCACCACAAGCACCACCAGCAGCAGAGCCGACACCTGTTGATACTCCATGATCCGCAGGGCACTGATGATTTCCAAACCGATGCCGCCGGCGCCAACGGCACCCACCACCATCGAAGCCCGGAAGTTGTATTCCCAGCGGTAGAAGGTGACATCCGCCATGGCTGGAAACACCTGAGGAAGGATGCTGTGAACGATCACCTGCAGTTCAGATGCCCCCGATGAGCGGGCGGCTTCGATCGGCTCCTGATCGCAGAGTTCGATCGCCTCGGCGTAGAACTTGCCGAGCATGCCCACGGAGTGAAGGCCAAGCGCCAGGGTTCCGGGCAGTGCTCCGAAGCCAACAGCAGCCACAAGAATCATGCCGAGAATCAACTCGGGAACGGCTCGGGTCACGTTGAGCACTGCCGTGGCGATCACGTAGAGCGCCGGGCTGGGGCTGGTGTTACGAGCGGCAAAGAAACAAAGAAGGAGCGAGAAGAACACCGCGATGGAGGTGCCTGCGATGCTCATCGCCATCGAGTCGATCAAAGGCTTGATCCAGAACGGCCACCGAGCGAAATCCGGTGGAAACATCTCTGGCAGCAAGTTGAAAATCGCCGGCACCCCAGTGGCGATCCGATTCGGATCAAACAGACCAACAACGGCCAAGGAACCAACAACCGCCGTGAGAATCACCAGAACACGGAGGAATTGCTGCCGCCATCGCAGCTCATGGCGCCGAAGAATGGCGCGATGGGTATCAACGGAAGCACTCATAACGGAAGACCAAAAAGGTCCCGATGGTGGGAACCACCGGGACAGAGGAACGTGTTCAGTTGACGAACTTGCCGAGGTCGAGGCCCAGCAGATCACCCGCCTTGCGGATGCCGTCGTAGTCCTGATCGGTGATCACGGCGAATCCATCGGCCTTGAACGGCTTCAGGACGCTGTCGTCGTTCAGTTCAATGAAGGTGGTGCTGATGGTGTCCTTCAGCTCGGGCTTCAATGACGAGCGCATCGTCCAGGGGTACTGCGGGATCGGCGCTGATTTGGCGATCAAGGTCACCTTGGTGGCGTCGATCTTGCCCTTCTCCTTCAGGGATTCGAAAATCGGGCAAGCCACGCCACCGGCCTGAGCATTGCCGTTCTGAACGGCCAGGGCCACAGCGTCATGGGCGCCGAGGAACACACCCTCGTAGTCCTCACCCTTGGTGAGGCCATTTTCTTTGAGGGTCAGTTCCGGGAACAGACGGCTGGAGGTTGAGGCTGGATCTCCAAAGGCAAAGGTTTTGCCTTTGATCGCCTCAAAGTCGGTCACACCGGCTTCGGTGTTGCCGATCAGGCATGACTGGTAGGTCTTGGTGCCTCCCTTGATCCGAGCGGCGAAGGGTTCGATTTCGCTCTTGGTCTTGGCCAGCACGTAGGACAGCGGTCCGAAGTAGGCCAGGTCGAGGCGATCGTTGCGGGCCGCCTCGATCATGGAGGAGTAATCGGTGGTGACCACCAGTTCGATGTCCTTGCCGAGCTTCTGGTTGAGGTAATCCTTCAGCCCTTGGTTGTCCTGAATCACCGTTGCGGCATTTTCATCCGGGATCAGGGCAACAATCAGCTTGTCGGGATCACTGGAGTCGGCAGACTTGCCAGTTGTTGTTTGGCTGGAGCAACCAGTTAGAACAATCGCAGCAGAGGCAAAAGCAACGGCTGAAAAACGCGCAGCTTGGGACAACATGGTGATGAAATGAAGAGCAAGCCTGAAGTCGAGACGGCGGATGTTTAGGTGACCGCTGCCTCGAGATTGTGGCGATACAGGGCGTGAATCTCGCTTTCCTGCAGGGTCAAGGACTGTTGGTCGCAAATGATGCGACCAGCGGCCATGCCAATGATTCGATCAGCAAACTGGCGTGCGAATTCAACCTGGTGAAGGCTCACCAGAACAGCAATACGGTCACGCTGGCAGATGTCTTTCAACAGCGAGAGAATCTGCACTGAACTTTCCGGATCCAGGCTGGCGATCGGTTCGTCCGCGAGAATCAGACGGGGTTCCTGCACAAGGGCTCGCGCGATTCCAACGCGTTGCTGCTGGCCGCCGCTGAGGTCTTTGACGCGGGCCAGTGCTTTATCGATCAAACCCACGCGCTCCAGGGCTGAGAGGGCTTTTTGGCGATCGCTCTGCGGCAGTGGAAGCAGTGAACGCAGGAAGGAGTGGTATCCCAAGCGCCCCATCAGCACGTTGTCGAGGACCGATAAGCGGTCAATCAGCTGGTGCTGCTGGAACACCATGGCCGTGTCCCGTCGGTGGGCGCGGAGCTGCCGGTTGGTGCTCGCGCTGATCTCTCCGTGGTGGCGTGATCGGATGCTTCCCGAACAAGGCTGAACCAACCCATTCAGGGAGCGAAGCAGCGTTGATTTTCCAGCTCCGGAGGAGCCCAGCAGAACTACGAATTCTCCGTCTTGGAGCGAGAAACTGATATCGCGTACGGCAAAATTATTTTCTTCGAATGAAATCGACAATCGTTGGATGCTTAACAGCTCTTTCATTGCCTTGTTCTGCAAAGCACTCTCTAAGAAAATCTAACCCTCGCAATTCTTTGTCGATTAACAAATGGATAAGACTTGGTAGAGGTTTGCTTATTTCTCTTCAGTCTTTTTTATTTCTTGGTCTAATCTTATTGCATTCATAACCTTTGGGCCTGTTTGATGCATTGCCTTTGAACGTGGCTGGATTTGTCATCAGCTCATTCTTCCGGCATCCTTTTGTTCGTTTCGTGGGCTCGTCCGATCAGGAGTCAGGAGCTTGTACGAGTCGCCCCTCTGCCTCAACGTCTGCGATGCGCCCGGAGGTTGATCACTGTGTTGATCGCTGCGAGTACAACAAGAAGCGTGAGGCAAACCGATTTGTAATCCAACTGGGCCAGGCCGAAGCCAACACACTCTCATGCTTGGCCTCGTGTTCATAAATGACTGTGGTGTAGGAGTTGATCAAGACTCCGCATCACGAATCCGATGTTCCGTTGGCACAAAAGCGCAACAAAGTAGTTCAGGTAGTCGCTTGGACTGAGCAAGGTCAAGTTCCTGTCGCTCTCCTTCGCTAATGGCCTAGTGATTGGTTACGTCCAGGCGTTTCTGGCTCACCGTTAACGCTTGATCAGAGGGGATTGGCATCACGCCGTTGTGCTGCAGGTGAAGTGCGACCGCCCCTGGGCCCCACACGATGCCCGCTGCCACCAGCCACGACCAGAACGGTGATCTCAAGAGTGGGTCTTGCAAGGGTTCCTGCCCAGATCACTGCTATTTACGGCCTGAAGGTCAAGGCTCGATTGCAATGTGATTAAGAGATCCGCATAGGCATGAATCCTCTGGCGTTATGCGGCGGTCGAGGTTAATGATTGGTTAAAAGGAGGTTGTCATGAATCCGCTGAAGCAATTTCTGAAGCTGCATCGCCTTGAGCTTGAGGCTCGAGCGTGCGTTGATCGCTCTTCAGCACAGAAGCTGATCAGAAAAGCCGAGAAGGCCAAGCGGAAGCTTGAAGACTCACGCTGCTATTGAGATCAGGCCATTAGGCAAAAAAACCTGCAGCCATGGGGAGACGCCGGATTAAAGTGTATAAAGCGATACAAGAGCGGGCTGGTGCGGGCGACAGATCACGCGCGAAGAGAAATTCGAGACATGATTGATGCCACCTTGTCAGTCATCGTTCGCGAGCATGCTGTGGATGAAAGTTTTGTGATCAACGAAATCAAGGATTATGTCTCTGGGACTGATGCTGAAGGCCCGAGAAACAATGGTTTGAAGGTGATTCGATACTCACCAACACAAGTGCTCAGGAGCTGCGGTTTTGGCTCGGTTGTGAATGTAATTCGTTCGAAAGTGCAAAAAATCAGTGGGATTCGCCTTGCGCAGTGGCCGCCTGATAGCTCGAACTAGCTGAGCAAGTCTTGATTCCCTCTTGCTGCTGACCACGACTCCAGGTTGGGCGATCTCAAAGTAGGCTTCGCCTCATTGTTTTGGCGATCTTCACTCAGTTCCCCAATGGAGATGCTTGCTTTTCTGCTGGCTGTCCTGGCGATTGCTTTCGTTCTCTCCAAGGCGATTGGCAGCCGCAGAGCTCGAGGGCTCAAGAACGTAAGTCCCATCAGGGTGTCTGGTTTTCGAGGTTCGCGATCCGCTGAGCTCCGAGCAGAAGCTTCTGAGTTGGCACAGTCTTCAGCATTGGTGGGTTTGAAAGACCCGCCAGCACTTCCTAAGCCACCTCTGGAGGATGCTGCCGATCGCAACCTTGACTGGTCTTACGGAGCCGAGGGCGCGGGCAAAACCCCTGACGAGGTCTTGGCGATGATGTTCCCCCAAACGCGCGGCGTTGAGAAGCAAGATTGGAGGGTTGTGAGGGATTCTCCAGAGAACAAAAATAACCTTGATTTGATGCTGGCTTGTTGCAAGGCCGAAATCGAGACATCTCAGAGCAAGCTCGCTTTCCCCGCACCCGACTGCTTCAAGCGGGTTGCAAGCCTTCTTCGCAAGCAGAAGGACTATGCCCGCGAGTTAGGCATTGTTGAGCTCTATTGGCAGCTTTGTGATTCGGTTTTTGAGGAGGTGAAGCGTCGGGATGGCCTCCGTGCCCAGCTCATGGCCCAGCATTCGGCGCTAAAAGCTGGTTTTAAAAAACGCTACGACAAGGCCCAGCTTTTGCTCGATTCGAAGTAGTGAAATGCTGCGCAATCCTTCGTTAGCAATACAAATTCACTTGACACTCTTTAAGGCCTGCGTTGAAGGCGCATAATAGAATCATTGATTGTCGTCTGGACTCGCTTTGCTTGAAGCGGCAGCTCTTGCTCTTATTCCTTCTTTTACGTGCCATTAACCAGGGCATGCAAATGTTTCAAGGTTGATATCAGGGTTGTTCTGCCCTGTTTACCAATGGCGTCAAACCTTAGCGATCAAGCCCTTCGGGATTCACTCGCGGTGCGATTGGCGAGCATTCGCCGCAGCCGTTATTGGATGAACGTCACTGATATTGGCGAGGCGCTCCATGATTTGCGTCCGGCAGTGATTGATTTGATCGACCTGTTGGAGGAGATGCAGCAACTCAAGCCTGATTCTGTTTCCTACGACCCCGGCCGAGACCCTGATGTTGCCCTGCTGGACGACACCATCCCTCTTCTTACCCGCTTGGCAATCTTGCTGAAACAGCAAGACGACAGTCACTCCGCTTGAAAAGACATCCAGTACTCCTGCGGATCTGCAAGTCAAGCAATTGATTCGCGAAGCTCTAAGCGAATTAGCAGATTCACTACTGGATGAAGAGGATTACAGCCGGTTTGTTGATGCCTTTGTGCGGCTGATCTAACTTAGATCCTTGTCGGTGGTTCTTGCTGCAAGGGCCGATTCCGCTGTCTTCTTTCATTGATCCGATGCCATTGTGCATTGTTCCGTTTTCACACTTTGTTCGGCGAAAGCCCGTTCCGATGCCAGTTTCCAAGGGTTCGGTACAACCAGTGCAAAGATTAGTATGGCCCAAGGAAATAGGCCTAAGGTTCTTTCAGTCATCAACAATTGATTGCTACCAAAGAATTGTCAGGCTGGTGGTTTAAGTGAGGTTTGTGAATGGGTTTGGGGCCAATTAAGTCATGTTGGGCGTGTATTCCAAATCACATCCTCCAGTGAGGGGAACCCGCTAGAGGTAAGGTTCTTCCATCAAGAATTCTTGATGAATTAATGGGTTTGTTCGAGCGCTATCTCTCCGCCTGGATTGGTCTGGCAATCGTGGCGGGAGTTGGCCTTGGTGCTTGGTTCCCTGACGCGGCGGCAAGCATTGCGGCCCTGGAGGCTGCGGGGATCAATCTGCCGATCGCGGTGCTGATCTGGGGAATGATCTT
>ENA-OSEY01001473-OSEY01001473.1-marine-metagenome-genome-assembly--contig:-NODE-1473-length-16231-cov-2.911663_pt1 | contig 16231 bp, 13 predicted proteins | sample MGYA00248465_ERZ534230 | MGnify/ENA primary metagenome ERZ534230 (study PRJEB26409, sample SAMN06344110) | marine metagenome | isolation source: Sea water from surface | place: Atlantic Ocean:Southern...
AAAACGATTGAAATTGAAAGTGGAGGACAACTTGAAATTCAAGCTACAAGTGGAGCGCAACTAATCATTAAAGACTAGATCAGTGATATTATTTTATCCGAGTCTGGCTTTGTCATACTTCTGTATCTTTTTATGAGTTTACCAGATTCATCAATTAAATATTTTTCAAAATTCCACATAATATCTCCCTTGAAAGATTGATTATCTTGTGCATTTAACCATTCAAATATTGGATCAATATTTTTACCCTTAACGCTAACTTTTTCTGATAAGATGAAAGATACGCCATAATTTTTTTTACAAAACGTTTTAATTTGATCATTTGAACCTGGCTCTTGACCCCCAAAATTGTTTGCTGGGAAACCAATGATAACTAATTCATCTCCGTGTTTTTCATGTAATTCTTGCAACTCCATGTATTGTGGCGTAAAACCGCACTGGCTAGCCGTATTTACGAATAACATTTTCTTACCCTTATAATCAGATAAATTTTTGGATTCACCATCAATGGTGTTTATGGTGAACTCGTGAACAGATTGTTGTGACATCATAATAAACGTATTAAATAGCAATGTAATAAAAAGTGATATTTTCATTTTGTTTAATTATTAATTAAAAAAGTTAAACAAATATAAGTATATTTATGACAAAAAAAAATATCATACAAATTCAATATTTCATATAACTTTACTAAATCATTATTCAATAAATGAATCATAAAACTGCATCATTTTATACGCTTGGTTGTAAGCTAAATTTTTCTGAAACGAGCACTATAGCTAGAGATTTAGAAAATGAAGGTTTCGCCAGAGTTGAATTCGAATCTGGTGCTGATATTTATGTAATCAACACCTGCTCCGTTACAGATCAAGCTGATAAGAAATGTAGAAACGTGGTTAGAAGGGCTCTAAAATATAATTCAAGTGCATTTATTGTTGTTATTGGATGTTATGCACAATTAAAACCCAAAGAAATTTCGTCCATTAAAGGTGTAGATCTTGTTCTTGGTGCTCAGGAAAAGTTCAATTTAAAAAGTTTTCTTCATGACATAGAAAAAAGAAAAGAAACACAAATTGAAAACAAGCATATAAAACATGTAAATGAATTCTACCCTGGATACAGCAAAGGAGATAGAGTTCGGTCTTTTTTTAAAGTTCAAGATGGTTGTAACTATTTCTGTTCTTTTTGTACCATCCCGTTGGCTAGAGGTAAAAGCAGAAGCGCCAATGTAGAGGAAACCATGGTAAAAGCAAGAGAAATAGCTAGTTCTGAAGTAAAAGAAGTGGTTTTAACTGGTGTAAACATTGGTGATTTTGGTTACGGAACCAAGGAAAGATTAATTGACTTACTTATTGAACTGGACAAATTAGAACAAATTAATCGTTTTCGAATATCATCCATTGAACCTGATTTACTGTCCAATGAAATTATCGAATTTGTGCATAAATCAAAGCGCTTTGTCCCCCATTTTCACATACCTCTTCAATCTGGGTCTGATATACTTCTTAAGAGTATGAGAAGAAGATATAATACAGAGCTTTATAAGAGTCGAATTGAAAAAATTAAGGACCTCATGCCAAAAGCATGTATTGGAGTTGATGTCATTGTAGGTTACCCTGGAGAAACGGAAGAAGAATTTAATAAAACAGTACATTTTTTAAAATCTTTACCCATCTCCTATTTACATGTTTTTACCTATTCTGAACGTGCAAATACTACAGCGCCTCGTATGGGTGAAATAGTACCTATGGAGGAAAGAAGAAAAAGAAGTAAACAACTTCGTATATTGAGTCTTAAATTAAAACAACAATTTTATCAAAATAATTTAGGTAAAACAGAAAAAGTATTGTTAGAAAATCAAGAAGATGGTTATCATTATGGGTTTACCGAAAATTATGTTAAGGTTAAACTACCAGCTCAAAAAGTGAAAAAAAACGAGATTGTGAGTGTAAAACTTAATGAAATTAACAATGATTTTGAAGTGTTATCAATTTTAGTATAATTACTTTAAATAAAATATTTTAAAATGCTAATTATCAATTATTTAAAATTAATATTTATTTTTATTATACTTTCTATTCCATGTTTTTCATTCGGCCAATATATGAATATTTATGGCACTGTAAATGATACCCTAAACAAAAGACCAAAAGAGAATGCAGTGGTCATGCTTGTTCGTTTATCAGATTCTGTACTAATTGACTTTCAAAGAACAAATGAGAATGGTGAATTTTACATCAGCACACCTATGGACACCGTTGAAATCATCATATCTCATCACGACAATGATGATAAAATCATATTCTTTTTCCCCTCTGATGACAGACTGAATCTTGACTTATCAAATACCATTCTTCCCGAAAAAAGCGAAATGATGGAGGAAGTTACCATATATGCCTACAAAGATCCCGTTTTTTTTAGAGGAGATACCCTAGTTTTTTTAGCAGATTCTTTTCAAACCAAGAAAAACGCTGTAGTTGAAGACTTACTTAAAAAGCTACCTGGAGTAGAAGTTGACAAAAGCGGGAACATTACATCTCAAGGCAGAGAAGTGAATAAAGTACTTGTAGATGGTGACGAGTTCTTTGGAAGTGATCCAACAATAGCCACCAAAAACTTAGGCGCTAAGAGCATTGAAAGTGTGGAAATTTATGAAGAAGAAAATACAGATGGGGATGAAACTTCTGAAGAAACAATTCAAGTAATGGATTTACGTTTAAAAGAAGATGCAAAGAAAGGGTATTTTGGTCGTATATCACTTGCTTCTGATTTCGGCACCACACCTAATGTAGATTATCTATCCAATTTCCTAGAAAGTGAAATTCTATTTAATCGATTTAATAAAGATTTTAAACTTTCCGTTTTTAACTTAGCTTCTAACACCCCAAGAGCAAACTTTGGTTACGGGGATATTAAACAATACGGTTTAAGCACTAGTAATGGAAATTTTTTCAGTGATGATAATCGTGGAGGTTGGTGGGGAGGTTCTGATCCATTTAATAATAATGGCATTCCCCAAACCATAAAAAGTGGGGTTTTCTTCTCTAACAAGTTGAATAAAAAAGTAAAAATTGGATTTAATTATACTAGAAATCAGACTGACTTAAGATCTGAATCCAATAGAAATACTCAATACATTTTAAGAGACACCACTTACACTGTGGGAGAACAAAATCTAAGAAGACAAGAAAATCAAGATCACTTAATTAATGGGCGTTTAGAAATAAAATTAGATAGTTTAACTGAAATTGAAATTCTACCCACCTACTCATTATCATTTGATTCAACCTCTAATTTTTTACAAAATCATTTTTTAACAAGATCTGGAGACACGAATTCCATCTCCAATGTATCACAAGACTACAAAACTCATTCTTCCACGTTTGCAACAGAGTTAAGGATTAAGAGAGAATTCAAGAAAAAAGATAGACTACTTAAATACGCATTTCAATATCGTCAGACTGAAAATGATCAAGATCAATTCAATGACACAAGAAATGAATATGCAGATCCTCTTTATCAAAATGACACCATCAACCAATTGCAAGATTTCTTTACAAACTCAGACAGATATCGATCTCAATTGTTATTCAGAGAACCCATCACTAAAAAATGGGGAATTGATGTAGAACATCTTTTCCAAATTAACAAATCAGAACAACGACTTGAAACATTTGATTTCAATACTTTTTCCTCCGACTATTCTGATTTAGATAGTCTGTTCTCTAATAATTTTCAAAACACGAAGCAAACAAATAGAGGAGGTTTATTTTACCGTTACCGGTATAAGAAAAATTCCCTCAAACTGGGTGCATACGCTAGAAATGTACTAATAATTAATCAGTCACTAGATGGCACATCACTTACGGAAGACTTAAATTTCTGGGATGTCTTACCACAAGTATCATTTAGACATAAATTCAATAATTCTCAGCGTTTTAGATTTAATTACAAAACAAATTCAAGACAACCATCTTTAAATCAACTTCAGCCTGTACAAAATAATGCAAACCCCAACAAAATTTCACAAGGCAATCCTGAGCTAGTTCCAGATTATACCCATATGCTATCTGCATCTTACAACCATTGGAAAGGACTAACTGGAAGTTACGTATGGACTAATTTGACACACCGAACAGTACAAAATGCATTTTCAACAGAAGTTACTTACGATAGTTTAGGAAGATCTATTTCAAAATCTATAAATGTTGATCAACAACAATTTAACAACTTCAATTTAGGTGGAAAAATACCTATTGGAAATACACCATTGGGAGTTAGAGGTGGCACTTTCACGTCATATAACATTACAAAAAACATTATAGATGGTTTAGAAAATACCACAAAGACTTTTTCAAATATGGCTGAATTGTCTTTAGAATTTGAAACCGATTCTCTTTTCTTTGAAATTGGAGCAGAACTATCCTATTCAAAACCAAACAACAGTCTTCCATTTTACAATAATAAACCTTTTACTACCCAAAACTATTTTGCAGAATTTAGTCTAGAACTACCATGGAATATGGAATTTGAAATAGCTGGAGATTACACTATTAATAATCAATGGGCTGATGGATATAACATCAGCTTTTTATTACTTGATTGTTACATAGGGAAACGTTTTCTAGAAAATGAAAACCTGATACTAGCAATAGAAGGAAATGACATTCTAAATCAAAATACAATGGTTCAACGATCCGTTCAAAATAACATGATAATTGATGATCAGACCACTATTATTTCAAGGTATTTTTTATTAAAGATGACCTATAAGTTTAACAACAACAAAACCAAGGCAAAAGATGAAAGTTTTCACTAAAATTATATGCATATTTTTTGTTTTCGGGTATACCCTTTCTACAACTGGACAAATTAAAAGTGGTGTAATTTTGTTTGAAAGAAAAACCAATCTGCTAAAAAAATACAAAACCCCTGAATCCCAGCGATGGCTAAGAGGAGAAAAAACTAAAATTGATCGTTTTAATTTGCATTTTAACCCCGAAAAATCCATCTTTTTACCTGACGAATCTACCATTCCCTCTAAAGCTGACTGGGCTACATCTAAAAACACAGTTGTACAAAACTTTAATAGTGGAGAAAGAATAAATATTTATAATTTATTTGGTGACCGAAAGACTGTTAAAGATGAGATCGTAAAAAGAACATGGAAAATTACGGAAAGAAAAAGATTTATTGCCGGCTATGAATGTAGAAGAGCCATATGGCAAAAAAATGACACCACACGAATCTATGCATGGTATACTGATCAAATATTGCCTAGTACAGGACCAGAAACTTTTAATGGTTTACCTGGAACCATCCTTGGGCTAGCAACAGAGGACGGTGGTGTGGTTTATTTTGCTAAGAAAATAGAAAAAAATAGTAACGAAGTAGACGAGTTAGTAGGTGATCTTAAAATCAAAAAAACCTATACGGAAAAAGAATTGAGAACAGAATTAGAAATGAAGGGTAAATCTAACCCTTGGATGAATAGAATTATCAACTATTTATTTGAATGGTAGTACTACAGAATTTTATTTATAATAATATCTGTAGTCAACCCATCAGCCTCGGCCACATAATTTTTGACAATTCTATGTCTTAATATAGGAGCAGATACAGCTTTCACATCTTCAATATCTGGAGCATACTTCCCAACTTTCAGCGCATGACATTTAGCTCCTAAAATTAAATATTGAGAAGCTCTAGGTCCAGCACCCCAGGATATATACTTTTTGACAAAATCTGAAACATCAACTGTGTTGGGTCTAGATTTATGCACTAAACCAACTGCATATTCTACAACACTTTGATTTACTGGAACTCTTCTAATTAAATCCTGAAAGTATAAAATTTCATCTTGATTAATAATGACATCTAGCTTCTGATCTACAATTCCTGTAGTCTCTTCAATTATCTTTACTTCTTCTTCAAATGTGGGATAGTTTACTTCAATATTGAACATAAATCGATCCAATTGTGCTTCAGGTAATGGATAGGTCCCCTCCTGTTCAATGGGGTTCTGTGTAGCCAGAACAAAAAAAGGATTTCCTAGAAGATGGTTTTTGCCAGAAATCGTAATTGACTTTTCTTGCATGGCTTCTAAAAGCGCAGCTTGAGTCTTTGGAGGAGTTCTGTTGATTTCATCTGCCAAAATGATGTTTGAGAATACAGGGCCTTTGATGAATTTAAACGATCTATTTTCATCTAATACTTCTGCACCCAAAATATCAGAAGGCATCAAATCAGGTGTAAATTGAATTCGATTGAAATCTAAACCCATACATTCCGCAATGGTATTTATCATTAATGTTTTGGCTAAGCCAGGTACACCTACCAACAATGCATGACCTTTGCAAAATACACTGATTAAAACTTGGTCAATCACATTGTTTTGACCAATTACTTTTTTAGAAATTTCTAATTTTAAGAGGTCCATCTTCTTCACAAAAGCATTGGCGGCATCTACATCATTTTCAAACATTCGAATTTTTATTTAAATATATGTGAATATAACTTTTTGAATTACGAATATTGTAGTATTAATCCATTTGTTTGTTAATATTTATAAAATTTCTTGAAGATTTTTAAAATAATAGAACCCACCACCCAAGTTGTTCCATTTGTGTTAAGCATACCACACTGTGGCACAGGAATTCCTGATAATTTATCTGCTTTATACCAAAAAAGTCAATTAGAAAATTTGGACGACACGGATTGGTTTCTAGATGAACTTTATGATTTTGCTCCATCACTTGGCATAACTACTATTGTTCCTTATTATTCAAGGTGGGTAATCGATTTAAACAGAGAACCAAATAACAAATCACTTTATAGTGATGGAAGAATTATTACCAGTTTATGTCCAACTACTAACTTTTTAGGAGAAGATATTTATAAAAGAGACTATGTGTTAAACCAGCAAGAAATCGAAATTAGACTAACTCATTATTTCAACCCATATCACAATAAAATTAATGAGCTTTTAAAAGATTTTAAGTCAAAATTCAATCAAGCTTTTTTTTGGGATGCACACTCTATAAGAAGGCATGTTCCCTCTATTCACAAAAACCCATTTCCAGACTTAATTATCGGGGATAATGATTCCAAATCGTGTGATACTAAATTTACTAAAATCACGGAAAATGAATTAATGAAATCAGGGCTACAGGTAAATTATAACCATCCATTCAAGGGAGGTTATCTTACAAGGAGTAAGGGAAATCCTAGTCAGCATATACACGCCATACAGTTAGAGATGTGTAAAGATTTGTACATGAATCACAATGAAACGAAGTATGAAGAAAAAAAAGCAGCGAAAATCAAAAAAATACTTAAAAATACCTTCCAACACTTAATCGAATCGCTGATATGAAATCATTTCACTTCAAAAAATTATGGACTGAACGAGGGTGGAAAGAAAATGTATCTGTATCCATAAACTCGAAAGGTTTCATTACCTCCTTTAAAGAAAGCGTTACAGATTTGACAGGTAATGAAATAATAATCAACTTAGCAATACCTGGGATTCCAAATGCTCACTCACATGCCTTTCAATATGCTATGGTTGGTTTAGCAGAAAAACATCCTATTGGGAGAGATTCTGATTTCTGGAGTTGGAGAAAGGCAATGTATGATCTTGCGTTAACAGTCAATCCAGATCAGCTAAGACACATTGCTACTTTCCTTTACAGTGAAATGGTCAGAAATGGATACACTCATGTAGCTGAATTTCATTACTTACATCATGACCATAACGGCAATAAATACAGTAACCACGCTGAAATGGGAATGCAATTGCTGGAAGCAGCCAAATTAGCTGGTATAAACATCACCCTAATCCCTATGTGTTATCAAATGGGTGGTTTTAATCAACCTCCACTTAATCAACAAAAGAGATTCCTTTCGAGAAATATAAATGATTACCTAGACTTATTTGAAAAAACCAGATCTCTCTGTAAAACTCATAATCAACATGTTGGAATAGGAATTCACTCCATAAGAGCAGTACACCAAGAAAATATAATTCAAATCAATGAATACAACAATAATGTACACCCCTTCCATCTGCATATATCCGAGCAAAAAAAGGAAGTAGATAACTCTTTGAAGTCACTTGGAAAAAGACCTGTTGAATGGTTATCTGAACAAATAAACTTAAATCATAGTCATCATCTAGTTCACGCCACCCATGTTTCTACAAAAGAAATTAACCTCTTATGTAAAAGCAAGGTCAATGTGATTTTGTGTCCCACTACAGAAGGCAATCTAGCTGACGGTTTATTTCCTTTTCCAGCATATCAAAAAAACATCGGTAGGTGGTGTATTGGAAGTGATAGCCACATTTCAATAAACCCATTTGATGAAATAAGAATATTAGATTATGGACAAAGATTAATTTCTAATAAACGAAATACATTTCACCAAGATAATTTAGCACAATTTTCAAGTGCTGAGGTAGCGTTACACCATGCCATTTTAAATGGGAATTCAGCAGTTGGAATTGAAATTGAAAAATATTTTGAATTAAGTCATCCTCTTAACTTCATTCAACTTGATCACAATCACCCTTTATTATCACAAACGAATAAAAGTCAACTTTTAGACACCGTGGTGTATGGATCAGGAAGCGAATACATTATGGATACATTCGTAAATGGGGAGAGCCATTCACAAAAGTTGAGTTCAAACACTATGATACAAAAAGATTTTATTAAAACACTTGGGGAACTGAAGAATAGAAATTAACTACCTTTCCCCATTAGCTTAAGATGTTTGTAATGGTGTTTTAGGGCACTTAAAAAAGTATGATTGGCGTGATAAGGTACATTGTACTCTTCAGCTGTTTCTTTAACAATTTTAGAAATATCGTGGTAGTGAACATGACAAATTGATGGAAATAAGTGATGTTCAATTTGATAATTCAAACCTCCGATAAACCAAGAAAAAAAGCTTTTAGAATTCGAAAAATTTGCAGTTGTTTCTAGTTGGTGTACGTACCAATTTTTCTTGATGTTTCCAGTATTATCTGGCTCAGGAAAATCTGTCTGATCTACAATGTGGGCGCAAAGAAATATGGTAGAAAGAAAGAATCCTGCTATAAAATGCATTAAAAAGAACCCGGAAATATGTACCCATGGATTTCCTAGGAAGAAAATAGGTATTACTAGAATGTACAGAAAATAAAAGATTTTCCAAGAAAAAAGGTTGAGTAGGGCTCTTCCATAAGTTATATTTTGGGATTTTAAAAGATCCATTTTATGATACTTAACAACTTGAATAAAATCTTTATTTGTAATCCAGGATATAGATAATAGGGCATACAATAACCAAGCATACAGGTGTTGGAAACGGTGATGACGTTTTCTTTTTTGATTTGATGAAAATCTAAGAATTATACCTGCATCTACATCTTCATCCATTCCATCTATATTAGTATACGTGTGATGTAATAAGTTATGTTGAATCCTCCAATTTAAGTCGTACCCACCCATAAGATTAAGGCCGAAACCTGAAAATTTATTTATTAATGGATTCTTTGAGTAGGCATTATGATTACCATCATGCATTACGGATAGCCCTATGCCAGCCATTCCAAAACCCATAAAGGCCCAAGGAATTAAATACCAGAAACCATCAATAAATGGGGTGTACATCAGAGAGTATGGAATGTAAAAGAGTAAAAGCATGAATACGCTTTTAAATATCATCGAGCCATTACTATTTCTTGAAACTTTATTTTCTTTAAAATAGCTATTAACTCTTTTTCTTAAAACTTTTACAAAATCTGGTGTAGAAGTGTCGAATTGTATGGGCTTGAATGTAGAAATAACTAATAATTTTGAGCAATATTATAGAATATTCCAATTACAACATATTTTGTACATGTTTTATATGCACATTTTTTTAAACAATTGCATTTTTGCAAATATGAATGATTCATACCCTAAACCCAAATATTTTAAAATATGAATATAGGAATTGCCATACATGGAGGTGCGGGCACCATTTTAAAAGAAGATTTAACAAATGACTTGGAAATTAAATATAAAAATAGTCTTAAAGATGCTCTTTTAAAAGGAAGAGAAGTATTACAAAAAAGTGGCAGCGCAGTTGAGGCTGTTTCTTGTGCAGTTGTTGAGCTCGAAAATAATCCTCTTTTTAATGCTGGTAAAGGGTCTGTTTTTAATCATATTGGCAAACACGAAATGGATGCATCTATAATGAGTGGCAAAAACCTTAACGCTGGAGCTGTTTGTTGTTTAGATCAATTTAAAAACCCCATTTTAGTAGCTAAACACGTAATGGAAAACAGCGAACATGTAATTCTTACAGGTAATGGGGCAATACAATTTGCTAAAGAAATGAAATGTGAAAAGGCTGATGAAACTTATTTCTTTGATCAGTTTAGATATGATCAGTGGCTCTCTATAAAAGATAGTGACCAATTTCAATTGGATCACTCCAAAACAAATCCAAAAAAATTTGGAACTGTTGGTGCAGTAGCATTGGATATGGAAGGAAATTTAGCTGCTGCTACTTCAACAGGAGGAATGACAAACAAGAAATATGGACGAATTGGAGATAGTTCTGTCATCGGGGCTGGCAACTATGCCAATAACAACACATGTGCAGTATCATGTACGGGTTCAGGTGAATTTTTCTTACGTCAAGTAACAGCATATGATGTTTCCTGTTTAATGGAGATGGGGCAATTGGATTTAAAAACAGCTACATCAAAAGTAATTTATGATAGAATTAAAAAAATTGGAGGGGATGGCGGGTTAATTGCTATTGACAACAAAGGTAACATTGCAATGCCATTCAATACCGATGGAATGTATCGAGCTTCTTGGTCAAAAAATGGGACTCCATTAGTTGCTATTTACTGAGCAATATACTCTTCCAAAGGATAAACCTTTATGGTTCTATTATGCATATGAAAGTAATCTCCGTCAGCTAATATATGAGTAGTGAGATTAGTCATACTCATAGGTAAATCTTTATCTAAAACTTCATAATTATTGTGAGTCAAACCAGAGGGGTCAAATACGATTACCATGCCGGAACCAATTACCTTAAACTCATTATTCTTGATGATTAATCCCGTATCTTCCGCAAGTCCAATACCAATTAATTCAGGAAATCGAGCAACAGCTTCTGCCAAACGACCAAACCTTCCTCTATTTACAAAATGAGAATCAATAATCATGTCAGGAATGTAATTCATACCTTCTCTCATTTTGACTGAACCCTTTACCAAACATTCAATACTACTCCCACCCATAATCATTTCCTTTGACATAGACATAGCACCAGCACTTGTGCCTGAAAGTACTATGTTTTCATTTCTCAATCGATCGAAAATTATATCATGTACAGGTGTACCTCCTATTATGTCGACAATTCTCGACTGATCTCCACCTGTAAAGAAAATGCAATCCGCATCTATAAAAAGTTGCTGAATGGATTTTTTATCACATTGACTGCGTTTACTAATATTCTTGATATTGATATTTGTACAGCCTAATTTTTTGAGTGCTTTTTTATAGTTTTTACCCACCTGTTTAGGAATCATGGATGCAGTGGGTATAACCAAAAAATTTGCATTTTCACCACCACTCTCTTTTAATACCTGGGACAAGATACCATCTTTGACGAATTCACTAATTTCTTCATCTGAACCCTTATCTTCATTACCACCTATGGGAATTAGTGTACCTTTAAACATTATTGGAATATAAATTTAACGTAAAGAAAATAAAATTTAGATTGATTTGCTTTAGCTTTATTATATATTCGCGATTTTTTTAAAATAAGCTAATTTTATAACATGAAAATAGTTGATATAAAAACCATGAAAGGTCCAAATTATTGGTCCGTTAGAAGACACAATCTAACTGTAATGGTGCTGGATTTAGAGGAAATGGAGCAATTTCCTACCAATAAAATAGATGGATTTGGAGAGCGATTAGAAGCTATGTTTCCATCAATGTATTCACATAGATGCTCAGTAGGATGTGAAGGAGGATTTTTCCAACGAGTAAAAGAAGGTACATGGATGGGGCATGTCATTGAACACATTGCTCTTGAAATTCAAACGCTTGCAGGGATGGATTGTGGATTTGGCAGGACGAGGGGTTATGGTGAAGAAGGTGTATACTTTGTAGTTTTCAATCATATGGTAGGTAAAGTTGGCGAATATGCAGCTAAAGCATCATTTAGAATAGCTGAGGCTTTAATTGCCGATAAAGAATATGATTTAGACGAAGATATCATGAATATGAAAGAAATTCGTCAAAATGAAGGATTAGGACCATCAACCAGTTCAATCATAAAAGAAGCCGAAGCAAGAGGAATTCCATGGATTAGATTAAATAAATATTCACTTTGCCAACTTGGTTATGGTGCCAATCAGAAAAGAATTCAAGCCACCGTCACAAGTGAAACAAGCAATATTGGTGTTGAAATTGCCTGCGATAAAGAAGAAACAAAAGATTTATTAGAACAAGCTGAAGTTCCCATTCCAAAAGGAGATATTATAAGGACAGAAAGAGGCCTAAAAGAAGCTGTAGACTATGTTGGATTTCCTTTGGTAATAAAGCCTGTAAATGGTAATCATGGTCGAGGCATTACTACAAATATCAATTCTCTTGATGAAGCTTTAATTGGATTTAAAGAAGCAAAAGAAGTTTCTAGGTTAGTCATCGTTGAAAAGTACATAACTGGTGAAGATCACAGGCTCTTAGTTATTAACAATAAATTAGTTGCTGCTGCTAAGAGAACACCTGCACATGTAATTGGCGATGGTAAATCTACCATTCAAGAACTAGTTGACGAAGTTAATAAAGATGAAAGAAGAGGTTATGGACATGAAAAAGTGCTTACAGAAATAGATATTAATTCATTGACTTTGGAGATACTCAAAGAAATGAATATGACTACAGAGTCTGTTCCAAAAAAAGGAGAAATGGTTAAATTAAAAAGTACTGCAAATTTAAGTACTGGAGGAACAGCTGAAGATATCACCGAACTTATACATCCATATAATGTATTTATGGCGGAGAGAATTTCAAAAATTATTGGTTTAGATATTTGTGGGATTGACATCATGGCTGAAGACCTAACTAAACCCCTTAATAAGTCTGGTGGAGCTGTTTTAGAAGTTAATGCAGGCCCAGGTTTTAGAATGCACTTACAACCAACTTCAGGTTTACCAAGAAACGTTGGGGGTCATGTAGTTGATATGCTTTTCCCCCCTGGTAGTAATTCTAGAATTCCCATAATTGCTGTCACGGGTACCAATGGAAAAACAACTACAACCAGATTAATAGCGCACATTGCTAAGATGAAGGGTAAAAAAGTGGGCTACACTACGTCAGATGGAGTATACATCCAAAACAGATTATTAATGACAGGTGACTGTACAGGACCAAAAAGTGCAGAATTTGTTTTAAAAGACCCAACAGTGAATTTTGCAGTTTTAGAATGTGCAAGGGGTGGATTATTAAGAGCCGGTCTAGGATTCAAAAAATGTGATATTGGGGTTGTGACCAATGTCGCTGGAGATCATTTAGGTTTAAAAGGAATACATACTATAGACCAACTGGCCAAAGTAAAAGGGGTTATCCCAGAAACAGTACATAAAGACGGATATTCCGTATTAAACGCGGATGATGACCGTGTATATGCTATGCGAAATAACATTGAATCTCAATTTGCTTTGTTTTCTATGGATGAACAAAATCCGCGTATTAAAAGACATTCATCCAGAGGAGGTATATCTGCTGTTTATGAAAATGGATATATCACTATTTACAGAGGCGAATGGAAAATGAGAGTAGCTCAAGCAGTGAATGTACCATTGACAAAAGGAGGGAAAGCATCATTTATGATTCAGAATGTCTTAGCAGGAGTGTTGTCGTGCTACCTACATGGTTTTTCCATTGAAGATATCAAAGTTGCGATCGAAACATTTATTCCATCGCCATCCCAAACTCCTGGAAGACTAAATATGTTTAATTTCAATAAATTTGATGTTCTACTTGATTATGCACACAATCCTGCTGGTCTAAGAGCCTTACACAAATACGTTGAAAAGCTAGATGGTCATCCTAAAATAGGTATTGTAGCTGGAGTTGGTGACAGAAGAAAACAAGATAACTTTGAATTAGGCCAAATTTCTGCTGAAATGTTTGATGAGATAATTATTAGAACGGATAGAAATCTTAGAGGAAAAGACGAACAAGAATTAATTGATGAAATAAAAGCAGGAATTTTAGATGTTTCTCCAAAAATTCCACTTAGGATCATCAAAAAAGAAAATGAAGCTATCCAACATGCTGTTGAAAATGCCAAAGAAGGTTCTTTAATTGTGGTAAGCAGCGATGTGGTTCCTGATGCACTTAATATGGTGATGAATCTCAAAGAAAAAGAAACAAAATCACTTTATGGAAATGTAAAAGAAGAAATTCCTAATTTAGAAATTCAATAAAATACAGGGGGTACTTCTTTCTCTTCAAAAGTAATTCCTAGTTGCTCTAGCTCGGAAAGAACAGGTAGGTAAATTTCTCTTTCAATCGGAAGCTTAACTCCCCTATCTTTAATCTTTCCGCTGAGCAATAATTTCGCTGCAATGCCTAATGGCAAACCTACAGTATCACTCATTGCGGTGAACTGATTGTTTTTTCCTATGTAAACCATGTGAGACCTAATTTCTTTATCCACACCTTTCTGACTAAAATTAAATTTATGCCACATGACTATCATATCTTTGTCTTCTTCCTTAAGAGACCATTTATTTTGTAATATTTTTTGAAGAATTTGAGCTGGAGTAGCATTTTTCAAACCAATTTTTTTATCCTCAAATAGACCCAACCAAACTAACTTTTCCCATATATAATCGTCCTGCTCAATACCTAAATAATGTCGTAATTTTAGTTCAACTGAATCATGCGGATTATAAGCTAGAAAAGAATTTATAAAATCTCTGTTTGTCATGTTTTCTGAACCCTCAATGACATAAGAATCATCCGTTAACCCCAGCTGCACAAAAACATTCCAAGCTCTGCAAAATCCAATTTTCCTAAGTGTGCCTCTGTACATGGTAGGAATTTCATTCAATCCATAAACAGAACGATATCGAAGTGAATCACGGTTGGCATAGCCTTCAAATTTACCAAATCCTTCAATTTCAATAATTTCAGTTCTTCTGAATAGTTTATTATAGGGAATATATTTGTACTTACCTTCTTGGATGAACTTAGCAGCACCACCCTGCCCTGCTAAAACTACATTTCTTGGATTCCAGGTAAATTTATAATTCCATGGATTATCATCGCTTTCAGGAGCAACCAATCCACCTGTGAAAGATTCAAATCCAGTTAACTTACCACCATTATCTTCTATTTCATCAATGATTTTTTTAGCTGACATGTGATCAATTCCGGGATCTAATCCCATCTCATTTAAGATAAGGACATCATTATTTTGAGCATCTGCATTCAAAGACCTGATTTCTTCTGTGACATAACTTGGGGTAATCACGTGTACTTTTTCATGTATTGCATCCTTAACAATACCCAAATGCATATGTGCAGGTAACATAGATATGACCAGTTGAGATTCCTTAATGAATTTGAGTCTTTCATTTGGGTTATTTCGTTTGGCTTTAGGGACAATGCCAAAATGATTCCTAAGAATATTAACCTGTTCTAGGGTATAACCGATTCTTCTGCCAGTCGCAGGGTCGCGTTCGGGGGGCTCAATACCCCAGACTCCTCAGCATTGTAAAGGGTAGTAGTACTTTTGCCGATGATGTTGCAGACTTCTTTGGTAGAAAAAAGTCTCATACGTCTTATGGAGTGAGGTGAAATTCCAGCTTGTCTAGCTTGTTGAATTAACAAATCCATAGCATTTGTTACGGCTTTTAAAGAAGTTTCTGACACTTGAATTACCTTATAATTCAAAGTTTTATTTATTTTGTGGAATTATATTTAATTTATTGTTGCTAGCATTTTTTAAATATTTCATATTTATAACAGATATAATTACAGACCTAACAAATTATAAAGTTTATGTATTTGATATAATACTTCCATTAGGCATTTCTTTTTTTACATTTCAACAAATTGCCTTTTTAGTTGATCTATATAAAGAAAAAAAACATGATATTAAATTACAAAAATATAGTTTATTTGTTTTATTTTTTCCTCAATTAATAGCTGGACCA
>ENA-OSEY01001474-OSEY01001474.1-marine-metagenome-genome-assembly--contig:-NODE-1474-length-16217-cov-7.847708_pt1 | contig 16217 bp, 18 predicted proteins | sample MGYA00248465_ERZ534230 | MGnify/ENA primary metagenome ERZ534230 (study PRJEB26409, sample SAMN06344110) | marine metagenome | isolation source: Sea water from surface | place: Atlantic Ocean:Southern...
CAAACTGATATTCATTTGTGTATGGCTGATATGGGATGGATGGTGGGTTCTAAGTCTGCAACAATAGCTTCTGCACATGGAGCGCAAATGGTAATAGCTGAGGGAGTTCCTGATTTTCCTGATGAAGTTCGTTTTTGGAAACTAATAGAAAAATATAAGGTTTCCTGGACAGAGCTTTCCCCTGCTCTCATCAGAGCACAAATGATTAAAGATGAAAAACTTTTTAAAGATTTAGATTTAAGTTCACTAAGAATGATTTGTACGGGAGGAGAACCTTGGACGGAAAAACCTTGGAAATGGTTATTTCAAGTCATAGGGAAATCTAAAGTTCCAATTATGAATTCAGCTGGAGGTACTGAGGTTTCTGGTTCTATATTACATTGTTGTTTACATCGTCCTTTTAAGGTTGGATCTTTTAATGCTCCTATTCCTGGAATGAGCGCGGATATCTTAAATTTAGATGGACAAAAAGTTTCCACAAATGAGATGGGCGAATTAGTCATGAGAAAATCATCAATCGGATTAACTAAGAGCTTATGGAATGATGATAAGCGTTACATCGATAATTATTGGAGCGTAATTAAAGATTATTGGGTGCATGGTGATCTTGCAAGTAGAGATGCTGATGGTCATTGGTATTTACATGGAAGATCTGATGATACCATTAAAGTATCAGGTAAAAGAATAGGTCCTTCTGAGCTTGAGAGTGTAATAGTAAAAAGTGGAAAAGCAAAAGAGGTTGCTGCTGTTGGAATACCTGACGCAAATAAAGGGTCAAAAATAATTTTATCTATAGTTCCTGCAGAAAATAATGATCAAAAAGAAAGTTTTTTTGAAGATTTAGTTATAAAAGATTTAGGGAAATCATTTAAGCCTGATAAGGTAATTTTTGTAAAAGATTTGCCTAAAACAAGAAATATGAAAATTATGAGAAGAGTTATAAAATCATGTTTAGCAAACCAAGATCCAGGTGATTTATCAACGCTATTAAATCCAGAGTCTGTAGAGGAGATTAGATCACATGCAATTTAAAGATATATTATATGAAGTTAAAGGTGATTACGCTCATGTCACTATTAATAGACCTAAGGTATTAAATGCTTTTACACCAGTAACTCTTCAAGAACTTAAGACAGCTCTTGATGCTGCAGAAAAAGATAAAGAAGTTGGAGTAATAGTTTTATCAGGTGCTGGAGATAGAGCCTTTTGCTCTGGTGGCGATATGAATTGGGAAAGTTCTAAAGAATTTCAAGATCATGAATACGAATTTCATATTCACTTAACAAAATGTAGTAAACCAATCATAGCTAAAGTTGATGGATACGCGATTGGTGGTGGAAATCATATGGCTTACTTTTGTGATTTAACTATAGCAAGTGAGAATTCTATATTTGGACAAAATGGTCCCAGAGTTGGTTCTCCAGCCGGAGGAGCTATCGTTGCCCACTCTGCAAATATTTTAGGACACAAACGTGCAAGAGAAATGTGGATGACTTGCAAAAGATACTCAGCAAAAGAGATGATGAATTGGGGCTTGGTAAATTCAGTAGTAAAAAAAGATAAATTAGACGAGGAAGTTAAAAAGTATGGCGATGAAATATTAAAAGCTGCACCAACTTGTTTAAAGATATTAAAGGCTAGTTTTCGAAAACAGTTTGAAGAAATTTTAAAAATTACACAAAAAGGTATGGTCGAGGAAGTAGCTCCAGATTATTTCAAAACTGGAGAGCAGGCCGAAGGTGCTAAGGCCTTCCTAGAAAAAAGGAAGCCAAATTTCAAAAAATTTAGATAATGAAAATAAAGTCAATCAAAGCAATTACTTTGGGTATGCCATTTAGCCATGGTGGAAAAAAAGTTATTTTTCACGGTAAAGAATGGAAAAGATTAGAGTTTAATTTGGTTAAAATTGAAACAGACAAAGGTATCACTGGTTGGGGTGAAGCCTTTGGTTATACGAGTTGGAAGGCTGTAAAAATTGCAATTGAAGACATGGTGGCTCCCCTACTCATCGGCAAAGATATCATTAATATTCCGGATCTTCTTTTATCCCTTCAAAAATCTTTACATTTATTTGGAAGATACGGCATTACAATGTTTGCAATATCTGGTGTTGAAATTGCATTGTGGGATGCTTTAGGAAAAGAAAAAAACAAGCCAATTCATGAATTATTAGGAAAAAAAAATAAAGATTTGTTTAAAGCTTACTCTAGTCTTTTTAGATACGGAGATCCAAAGATTGTTGAACAAAAATGCAAGCAATCTTTGGATGACGGTTATCAAGCTATAAAATTACATGAAATAGAAAATGACTGCATAGAAGCTGGAAGAAAAGGAACAGGCAATCTTCCTTTGATGTTAGATACTAATTGTCCTTGGACTTATGAAGAAACTCTAGCCAAAAAGGATTTTTTAAAAAGTATGAAACTTACTTGGTTAGAGGAACCTATTTATCCACCGGAGGATTATGAAACTCTTTCAAAATTAAATAAAGATCTTGGTATACCATTAGCATGTGGGGAGAATGCTTGTACAGAATTTGAATTTAAATCAATAATCAAACAAAAAGCAGTCACTTTTGTTCAGCCGTCAGTAATTAAAGTTGGTGGTATCTATGAAATGTTTAAAATTATTCAGTATGCAGAAAAAAATAATATTTCTGTAATGCCTCATACTGCTTACTTTGGACCAGGTTTTTTAGCTACTCTACAATTGGCGGCTTTAATGGAAAAAGAAACTTATATTGAAAGATTTTATTTAGATATTGAACAAGAGTTTTATCCAAATTTTAAAAGAGCACTGAATGGGAAGTATAAATTACCTTCAGGACCAGGGCTTGGTATTGATTTAGATTATAATAAATTAAGTAAATATGAGATATAGATCTGTTTTATTCGTTCCAGGGCATGAAGAAAAAAAGATTAAAAAGGCATATACATTAAATGCAGATTTAATAGTTATTGATTTAGAGGCCACCGTTCCCAAAGATCAGAAAGAACAAGCAAAAAAAATAATTAGAGAATGTAATGTTAATAAAGATCAAACATATATAAGAATAAATTCTAATTCAGACTTAGAATTTGTCACTACAGAAAGATTTCCTGGAATATTTCTTCCATTTACAGAAACAAAAAAGCAATTAATCGAAATAGATACATTGTTAAAAAAAAATGAAAAGCTAAAGACTAATGTAATACCAATATTGGAAAGTATAAACGGACTAGCTAATCTTGAGGAAATTTGTTCTTTTTCAGAAAGAATTCAAATTATATCTTTCGGTTCTCATGATTTAGCAAAATCAATAAATCTTAAAATTTCAGAAGACGAAAAAGAAATACTAGAATTTAGAAAAAATATCGTGAATAAATCAAAAAATATTCAAAAACCAATTGATACCTCTTATTTGAATTTTAAAGATTTAAATGGATTTGAGGTTTCATGTAATTTAGTAAAAAAATTAGGTTTTGGTGGTAAAGCATGTATTCATCCAAATCAAATTGATATATCAAACAAATTATTTACATGAAGAAAAAAATAAAAATAGCAGTTGTTGGTATTGGACTAATGGGCAGTCAACATTTAAAGGCAGTTAATCTTTCTAAAAAGGCTAAATTACACTCTATTGTTGATTTAAATAAAAAATCAGAGGTACATGCTAAAAAATTTAAAGTTCCATTCTACAGTTCATCAAAACATTTATTAAAAAATAATAAGCCTGATGCGGTTATCGTGGCAACTCCAAATCAATTTCACGAAAAACACACTATAAGTTTTTTAAATGCCAAAATTCCAGTTTTATTAGAGAAACCTATTTCAGATAATATCAAGAAAGCTGAAAAAATAATTAAAAGTTCAAAAAAAAATAAAACCCACTTATTAATTGGTTATCATAGAAGACACAATTCAATTGTCACAAGCGTAAAGCAAAAAATCGACTCTGGTAAATGTGGAAAAATTGTTGCAGGAAATGTAATGTGTTGGCTTTATAAAAACAAAGACTGGTATAAAGAAAAATGGAGAATAAAAAAAGGTGGTGGTCCTTTAGGGATAAATTTAGTTCATGATATTGATCTTATTTGCTATCTTTTAGGGCCTGTTCAATCTGTACAATCTGCAACATCAAATCTAATAAGAAAGTATGAGGTTGAAGATACAGCTGTCGTTAATTTTATTTTTAAATCAGGTGCACTATGTACACTAAGTGTTTCTGACACCATAGTTGGGCCATGGAGTTATGAACTAACTGCGGGTGAAAACCCTGCCTACCCCGTTACTAATCAATCGGCTTATTATATTGGAGGAACCAAAGGCTCTATTCAATTCCCGAATCTAAAACACTGGTATAATAAAGGTGAACGTAGTTGGTGGAAACCAATGTATCACAAAGATATGAATATCAGATTAAGCCGTTTTACTTTAATCAATCAAATTAATCATTTCTGTGATGTTGTATCAGGAAAAGCAAAACCGAAAGTGACAGGTGAAGATGGTTTGCAATCTTTAAAGATATTTGATGCGATAATCAAAAGTTCAAAATCAGGAAAAAAAATCAGCATTAAATGATTCAAGCTTGTGTAATAGGTTTATCAAAAATTGGTCAAATACACTGTAAAAATTTAATAAAAATCAAAAAAACTCAATTGTCATATATTTATGACAAAAACCAAAAACTTTGTAAAAAGTTTTCTAAAAAATTTAAATGCCAAACTTCAAACAATTTCAATAAAATTTTAAATCAAACAAACATAAATCTATTTGTAATAGCTTCACCAACTACTACCCATGAATTCTACATAAAAAAATTAATAAAACGTAAAAAAATTATTTACTGTGAAAAACCGATCACTGGAAACCATAGAAACTTAAAAAAAATAGAGAGTTTAATTAGGGAGCATAATATAAAATTTTGTGTGGGTCTAAATAGACGTTTTTCAAAAGAGTATGTTTCTCTAAAGAAAAAAACCAAAGGTAAAAAAATTAAAATTATTCAAATTATCTCCAGATCTGCAAATCATAATGTAAATTTATCTGTTAGGAATGGAGGCTTGTTTTATGATAAGGGTTTTCATTTTTTTGACCTTGCATGTTGGTTGGGTAATTCCTTGCCTAAAAAAATGATTGTAATTTCAAAATCGATAAGCACTGAGGAGTTTTTAAAAAAAGGTGATTTTTCTGATGCTGTAATCAATATGCGTTTGAGAAATAATATAAATGTTGAATTAGTATTTAGTAGAAAGTGTAGATTAGGCAATATAGAGAAAATAAAGATTTTTGGAGAAAAATTTATTTTAAATTCAGATGATTATTCGAACAAAAAAACTTTGAGTAAGGACTTTGCAATTAGACATAAAGACTCTTATTTTAAGTGTCTAAATAATTTTATTAATTCAAAAAAATCTCTATTATTCGAAGAAGGTATCAATGTTCAAAATATTTGTGAGCAAGCTTTGAAATTAGCTAAATAATAATTAACTTATATCCTTAATTTTTCCACCATCAATAGATAGAACTTTACCATTAGATTTTTTATCTTTTATTAATTTCAATGTGAGCTTTGCGACTTCTTCCGGTTTTGTGGGTCTTTTGATTTTGGCTAACTTAGTTCTTTCTTTTAAAAGTTGTTTCACACTTTTTTTTAAAATCTTTGAGTCTGCTTTGAGTAACTTTTCTAATCGTCCAGTAAGGGTCATTCCTGGATTAATTATAGATACTGAAACTTTATCCAACTTACCTTGTAGTGATAAAGTTTTGGTAAAATGATTTAAAGCTGTGTTTACTGCCCCGCCAATCATAAATGTTCTTGATGGTTTTTCCCATGACCCTGCACCTCCGCCAATATTAATTATCTTTCCTCTATTTTTTTTTAATTTGGGCCAAAAAATTTTACTTAACCTTAAAGCAGATTTAAATTTTAAATCAAAACCATCATTCCATGTTTTATCATCAAGTTTGAGAAAATGACCTCCTTTAGTTGCGCCAGCAACATTGATTAAGTAATTAATTTTTTTTACTTTTTTTCCAACAAAATTGCATGCGGATAAAGATCTTAAATCTTTAGATATAATTTGTGATAATTTTGGATAAGGTAAATTCTGTTGTACTCTCTTTAAAAGTTTTTTTGATCTTGCGATTAAAATTACCTTAATCTTTTTTTTATTTAAATCTTTTGCAATAAAAGAGCCAATGCCTTTGCTTGAGCCTGTTATGACTGCGACCTTCATTAAATAAAATCGACGTTGATTTTTCCTAAAGTTCTAAAGTCTACCTTAAGCTTATCTCCTTTATTTACTTTAAAAGGCTGTATGACTGAACCAGTCATAAACCAATCTCCCTTTTTAAAAGTTACAGGATTATCTTTAAATTCATTAATTATACATTTAATTGCTTCTACCGGACCAGCTCTTTTTTCACCTTTAAAGTACGGTTCTGTTACATTGCCATTGAGGTTAATTTCAACTTGAATAGAGTCCAAATTAATTTTATCTAGATTTTTTATTTGATCTCCAATTACTATCGCTCCAGCTCCACCATTGTCAGCTATATTTAAATTCATCATATTTATTGGATCCAAATCTTTTTTGCTTTCTGAATGAACTCTTGTAGATACTAATTCTAATGCTATATACGCTTCATAATTACCAGTTTTATTCTCTGCGCCAGGTATCATTTTCGTGTCCTCTAAAAATTTTAAACAAAATTCACATTCAAGAATACAATCTGGAACTTTACTGTAATCTACTTTAAGTGGATTCATTAAAACTGTTTCATCTATGATTTTACCTATCATAGGACCGTTAACTTTGGCTCCTTCTTGTAAATTCTTCGAAACAAGACCAATTTTCCAACCAACTGTTTTTTTCTTTAAAACATCATGAAATTGTTTTTGAATGTTATGAGACTCTTCTCTGCTCTTCGGTAGTTCTTCAGAATTAATTTTGATTAAATCTCTTTTTTTCCATGCATCTACTAATTTTTCTGCTAAAGTATTCATAATCTATAAATAACCATATGAAACTCAAAATTGAAAGAGCTAAATTTAATAATCCCTCCCTGCAGATTGTCGCTAAAGCCTTAGAAAAAGGACTTAGAGCAAATTATCAAGATACTAAAGTTGAAATAGTTGATTGTCCAAATTTAAAAAAATGGGATTGTCCGGCTGAGGGAATATCAGGACATGAGCGCATAATTGATGTTGGTGGAGAGCCCTATATGCACGATAAAAGATATATTGGGACTGAGTTTGATTATGAAGAAATTTCAAAAAAAATCGGATCGGAAAAGTCTTATGCTCTTGGTGCTGGGTCAGGTGCAATGTCTTGTTTAGAGGGTCACTGTGGTGAATTGGTCATCAATGAGAATTTAATTACTAATGAATCTAAGTCTATAATTGCTCAAGTTGGAAAAAATAAAGAATGTGTAAGTAAAAAATATACGGCAAGAAAACATGGTGGATTAGGTAATATTTTTTTTTCAGATGGAAAAATAGGAAAAGTAATCAAAATTTTACTAAAAAAAAGAATTGGAAAACAAGGGTCTTTACCACAAGTAATACGTAAATCATTAATAGAAAATATCGCTTTAAAAGAAAGTGGTCACATTGCGATGGGAGGAGTTTTTAGGATCCTTAAAGGCAGTGTTAAATCACATGTTCAGCCAGATTATGATGATATTAAACATGAGTACTATGATCCAAAATTGATGAAATGTACAAAAGATTTTTTACAATTTTATGAACCTGTAGGACCAAACTTACAATGCTATTCAGTTCTTTGGACGGGAGATCCAACGGGTGGTAATCTTAACTTAAGAGAGTCCGGTGAACATACACATTTTCATTCCTATAAAGATAAAATGGAAGCAGGTCATTACCATTTTGATGTAACGCCGAATGATATAGAGTACGAATGTTATTTTAATTTAGCCTACGAAGTTTATAGAGTGAACAATATTTATAAAGAATTGAAAATTTCTAAGTAAATTTAATATTTATTAGCTTCTTTTTTTTGCTTAAATAAATAATATAAGTCAGGTTTAACTGACTTTTTAATTTTTAAAAAAGGGGTTTGCTGCTTCGAGTAATTCAACTGCTTAGCATTTTTAATTTTTGATGTTGTAATTCTCATAATTCAATACTATTTCTAATTGAATTAAAAACAACCATAGATTGTACCACTTTGGGTTTTATTTGAAACCCATTTTGAATTGTGGTTTAAATGCTGATGGAAATTGTCACAAAAATAGCTCCAATTTGTCTTGCAATAATTATGTTTGGTTTGGGTCTGGGCTTAACGGTTCAAGATTTCACAAGAGTGGTAAAAAATCCTAGAGATTTTTTTGTAGGTTTTATATGTCAGGTTATTTTACTCCCAATAATTGCTTTTACATTAATCAATATTTTATCACTTACGCCAGAAATTGCTTTGGGAGTGATGGTGATAGCCGCAGCGCCAGGAGGAGTGACCTCAAATATTCTTACAAAGTTTGCAAATGGAGACGTTGCCCTATCAGTAAGTTTAACAGCAATTGTAAGTTTATTAAGTATTTTTATAGTTCCATTAATAGTATTTAACTCTGCTGAATTTTTAGGAATTGAAACCGCAAAAAATATATCAATGTTTAATATAGCGTTAAAAATGTTCTTTGTAGTAACTGTTCCTGTAATTTTTGGAATGATTGTTAGAACTTTAATGACGGATTTTATTGTTTCCAAGACTCTTATAATACAAAGGATATCAATAATTTTATTTTTAATCGTATTTATTGCAATTTGGGTAGAGGAATGGGATAGGATTGTTTCTTATATTACAAGAGCGGGTTTAGTAGCTTTTATTTTAAATATGACAATGATTTTCATAGGATATTACGTTGCTAAATTTTTTACATCTGGCATTGCACAAAGAAAGTGTATTTCATTGGAGTGTGGCTTACAAAATGGAACTTTGGCAGTGTTTGTAACTACACAATTATTTGATGATATTGTCTTTATGGTGCCAACAGCTGCCTATGCGTTAATTATGTTTTGTACCTCCATCATTTTTGTTCTAATAGTAAGAAAAATCAGCTAGATTATCTAAAAATAGTGTTTATTATTTATGTTTAATATCGTACAGTAAAATTATTAATGATAACGCTTACTAATTTATTACTTTTTTTAATATTGGTGACATTAGCCACATACACATTTATGCCATGGAAAGGGATAGATAAAGGGTCTTTAACAAAAGTTGCATCACAGTGGTTTACGTGGTTTTTTATTTTTGGTGCTATAATTTTGGCCTTAATATTTTTTGGATTAACTATTTCTGGATAAGAATTTTTTTCATAAAACAAGAATACTTGACGGAGGTATGGGACAAGAAATCCTTAATAGAGGAGTTAAACCATACGGAACTATTTGGGGAGCTTCTGCTCTTTTAAATAAGAAATATCATAAAACTGTAATCAAAACTCATCTGGATTTTATAAAAGCAGGAGCTGATGTAATAGTAACTAACACTTTTGGAAGTAGAAAGAGAAGACTGATAGAAAATAATTTATCTCATAAATACAAATATCTTAATCAAATGGCAGGTAAGCTCGCGAGAATTGCTGTTAAGAAATCAAAAAGGAAAATTTTAGTTGCTGGAAGTCTTCCGCCTCAAAATTTTACTTATTTTTCTGATCTCGGAAATGATTTAAAGTTCATTAAGAATGGCTTCAAAAGTCAAGCGGGTCTTTTAAATCCTTTCGTAGATTTTTTTTATTTGGACGTAATGTGTAGCTACAAAGAGTGTAAAATCGCCATTGAGTCTATTAAAAAATATCATAAAAAGTTCCTGGTTGGGATACACATAAGAAATAAAGGAAAATTGCCTTCTGGAGAAAGTCTTATTTCAGTAGTAAAAAAACTTCAAAAATATAATCCATTGGGGTTTGTGGCGTCTTGCGTATCCGTGGAAGATTTACAACATGTTATGAAGGATATTTCAAAGATTAAGGCTCCATTCGGATTTAAAATCAATGCTTTTGAGCATATACCTGCAGGTTGGAAACCTGATGCTAATAATCCTAAAATTCAACTTGGCAAAAGAAAAGATTTAACTCCAAAACAGTTTTTTAAAGTGTGTAATAAATTTGAAAAAATGGGTGCAAAAATAATCGGTGGATGCTGTGAAATAGGCCCTAAACATATAAAATTTTTAAATAAACTAAAGTAATTATCTTTTTGCATTTTTATGCTTCTGTATTCTTCGAGCATAATTTTGTGAAATCCTGTCAAAAATAATTGCCAAAGCTACGATGGCTAATCCATTCATCAATCCTAACGCAAGAAATTGATTAGAGATAGATCTTAAGATTGGAACACCTAAACCACTCACACCTATCATTGAAGCTATAACTACCATTGCTAGTGCCATCATAATTGTTTGATTAACTCCAGTCATTATTGACGGTAATGCTAATGGAATCTCAATTTTATAAAGTATTACTCTTTTTTTTATTCCAAGAGCTTTTGCCGCCTCAACAAATCTCTTATCAACTTCTCTTATTCCTAAATTTGTTAATCTGACAATCGGTGGAATTGCATAGACACATACTGCTAATAATCCAGGAACTTTACCAATACCTAAAAGCATTATGATGGGAATTAAATATACAAATGTAGGTATAGTTTGCATCATATCTAAAACTGGAGATAAAATATTTGTCAATCTCTGAGATCTAGCCATTAAAATTCCTATTGGGGCACCCAAGATTAAACAAATTAAAGTTGCTACGGATATTATTGCCATTGTGGACATTGTGTCTTTCCACATTCCAAAATATCCAATTAAAAAAAAGCTAATTGCAGTTCCAATAGAGAGTTTAATACTTCTTGAACTTAACCACGCTAAGAATGATAATAATATTATAATTAGAGGCCATGGTGTTGTAATTAAAAACTTTTCAAACCAAACCAGAAATTTTAATAGAGGACCGAAAAAGCCCTCAATCGAGTCTCCATACTCTCGAGAAAAATCTTTAAAAGTAAGGTCTATACCTTTTTTTAAATCCCTCAAATTTTCCCTCTCCATGGAGGGAAAATTTAAGAAGAATTCGAGTTGCATTTAAACAGTTATTTAATTTAAATTCCTGCTTTAATTTTTTTTGCGACTGATGACGAAACCCATTTAGACCAAACTTTTTCGTGTTTTTTCATGAATTCCATCGCCGCATCTTCACCTTCAGCTTGGTTGTCGGTCATGTAAACCAACATTGAATTCATCACATTCCCTGGATAAATTCTTTTTTTCATGTATTTCATGGCATCAGGTCCAGCAGACTTTTTAAAGTTATCAGTTACAACTGAGTAAACTTCAGAGTCCACCCATCGAGTTTTTTTTGGTGTTGCGCACTCTTGTTCCGGTTTTACCACACACTTGTGCCAATTATCATCGCCTCCCCATTTAACTCCAAAATCCAAAAGTTTCATATCATACTTTCCGATTATTGCAGTAGGGCTCCAATAATATCCAACCCAATTATCACCTCTCTCTACCGCTTTAGCTATTGAACCATCAAGTCCTGCAGCTGATCCTGGGTCAACTAATTTCCAACCTTTAGCTTCCATTTCAAAAGCTTTAAAAAGTTGATTATTAATTAATTGACATCCCCAACCAGCGGGACATCCAACAAATGCTCCTTTGCTTTTATCTTCAGGATGCGGGAACAAGTCAGGTCTTTTTAACAAGTCTTGAACAGTTTTAATCCCGTGTTTTTCCATTGTATAAGGTGGTACGAACCAACCTTCTCCAAGTCCTGTAATTGGACCTTTGTTAACAATGTGAATTCTGCCCTCTCCAACAGCTTTCTTTAACGGACTCATAACTGAGTTTGCCCATAACTCAGGCGCAACATCAGGCTGACCTTTTTCATTCATAGAGGTGAAAGAAGGCATTGTATCGCCAGGTAATAACTCTACCTCACAACCAAAACCTTTCTCTAGAATTATTTTGTCAATATTTGCCATCAAAGATGCCGAGGCCCAATTCATATTCGCATATGTAATTTTTCCGCAAGCAGCATTCGCAGCAGTTTGTGTAAATAAAGCCATTGATATAATGGCTAAAAGTTTTATTAATGATCTCATTTTAACCCCCTCTAGAGTTGTTAATTTATAAGTGATGATAACAAAATGTAGTATGTAATGTAACCGTATTACAACTAAAAAGTGAAATATAGAATATATGCCAGATAAACTTTTTTTATAGCTTATATGGATACAATTACTTGCATTTTTTACATAATCCAAAAAATTCTAAATTAAATTTTTTGAATTTCATTCCTTTTTTATCATTATAGCTTGATAAATATTTTGAAAGGCTCTTGTCACTAATTTCATCCACTTTTTCACAACTTTCACAAATTGAAAATGCGGTAGCCTTAGAAATTTCACAATTTGAGCTTCTGCAAGCAACAAATGCATTTTTGCTCTCAATTTTATGAATTTTTCCAATTTCAATTAATTTGTCTAAAGCTCTATATATTTGCGGGGGCGCCTTAATACCTTTTTTTTGAACATTAAATAAAATAGAATAAGCCTTTAGAGGACCTTTCGCTTTTTCAATTATGTCCAGAACAATCCGCTGATTTTTAGAGAGATTATTTTCTTTGAGCATTCGAGTCATTATACAGTTTCCTCTTTAATTTTTCAATTTAATCGACTGTTTAATTTTTAATAGTGAAAGTATGAATAAAAATAAAGCAGCAGCTATAATTGATGGCCCTGATGATGTATTAAATTCTAACGAAACAAACAAACCTAACATTACTGATAACAAACCTCCAAGTATTGAGTAAATTACCATGCTCTGTGGACTTGAGGAAACATTTCTAGCCATTGCTGCAGGTATAATTAACATTCCTGTAATTAACAATAAGCCAACCATTTTAATTGAAATAGCAATAACCCCAGCCATTAAAATTGTGAAAATAGCTTTAGCTCTATCAGGTTTTAAACCTTCGGCCTCTGCTAATTCATAATTTACCGTTGATGCAAATAATGATTTCCAAATTAGTTTAAGAATTAATAATATTAATGGTCCCCCAATCCCTATAATTAATAAATCATCAATGGTAACTGCTAATATATCTCCAAATAATAATCCCATAATATCGAATCTTATAAATGATAAAAAACCAATAACGACTAGACCAATTGCTAAAGATGAATGGGCCAGAAGTCCTAATAAGGCATCACCCGGAAGATTTGTCCTTTTTTGAAGATCAATAAGAATTAATGCAATAAAAGATGAAATTATAAATACTGACAGAGCAATATTGAATTCTAAGGAATAGGCAAGTGTAACACCGAGTAAGGCTGAATGAGCAAGTGTATCGCCGAAATATGATAATCGTCTCCATATAATAAAACACCCTAGAGGTCCTGTTACAATGGCAATGCCAAGTCCAGCTACTAAAGCTCTTATAAAAAAATCATCAAACATTTAATTTTTTTTAATTTCACCTTCATTTGTATGAATATGATCATGCCTGTGTTCATATCTCGTTAAAATTTGAGACGCTTGTTCTCCAAACAAAGCTTTATATTCATTATTTCTAGCAACATCTATCGGAGAACCAGAACAACAGACGTGTCCATTCAAACAAACAACGTGGTCTGTGGCGCTCATTACTGTATGTAAGTCATGAGAAATTAATAAAATTCCACAATTTAGTTTTTCAGAAATGTTCTTTATAAGTTCGTATAAAGCAATTTCACCGGTAAAATCTACGCCCTGAACTGGCTCATCTAGCACTAATAGATCAGGTTTTTTAGAAATAGCTCTTGCAAGCAATACTCTTTGGAACTCACCGCCTGATAAATCACCTAAATTTTTATTTTTTAAGTGTATGACACCGGTTAATGATAAAGCTTCGTTGATAGACCCCTCTTTAAGATTTTCAGTCAGCACCATGAAATCATAAACTCTAAGTGGTAATGTCCAGTCAATAGAAATTTTTTGGGGAACATAACCAACTTTATCAGTATATTTTTCAACTTCACCGTTAATATTTTTATAAATGCCCAAAGCAATTTTAGCGGTCGTACTCTTTCCAGAACCATTTGGACCAATAAGAGTAACTATTTTACCTTTTTCAATTTGTAATGACACTCCTTTGACTAACCATTTGTTATTTAGACGAAAGCCAGCATCTTTTAATTTTACTAAAATTTTTTGATCTAAGCTCATTTTATTACTTGACTTTTAAATGTTATATTATTACATAGTGTTATATTATAACAAAATAAACATATCACATTTATGAAAATAATCCAAAAATTTCCATTAATATTATCAATAATATCTCTTTTAGCTTTTATTTCGCCGGTAAATGCCAAAATTAAAGTAGTCGCATCAATAAAACCTATACACTCATTAGCGAGTTATTTAATGGATGGAGTGGGAAAACCTGATTTAATAGTAGATGGCTATGCTTCTCCACATGGATTTGCGCTAAAACCGTCACACGCTAAAATGTTGCAAAATGCTGACTTAATATTTTGGGTTGGTGAAGATTTAGAAAATTTTTTAGAGAAACCATTAAAATCAATAGCAAAAAAGGCTGAAAAAATAGAATTAATGGAAATCAAAGGATTAAAAAAATTAGAATTTAGAGAAAGAAATATATTTGAAGGCCATGATGATCATGGACATGGTCATAAAAAAGATAAACACGATGATCATAAAGGACATGGTCATAAAAAAGATAAACACGATGATCATAAAGGACATGGTCACAAAGAAGATAAACACGATGATCATAAAGGACATGCTCATGGCGAACACGATCCTCATATTTGGCTTGATCCGATGAATGCAAAAGTAATTTTAAGTGAAATGGCTGAGCATTTAATTGAAAACGATCAAGAAAATGCATCAAAATATAAAGCTAATTTAAAAAAAGCACATAAAGATTTGGATAAACTCACAAAAAAAGTAAAATCCGAATTAAATAAAGATTTTAAATCAATCGTTTTTCATGATGCTTACCAGTATTTCGAAAAAAGATTTGGTGTAAATGTTTTGGGAGCTTTTACAGTAAATACGGATGTATTACCTGGTGCAGAACAATTATCTGAGATTAGAGAAGTAATTGAGCATGAAAAAGTAAGTTGTGTATTTTCTGAACCTCAATTTAACCCTGATATAATCAAAGCAGTAGCAAAAGATACAAAAATTAAGACAGGAGTTATAGATCCTTTAGGCGCAACTCTTAATCCAGGAAAAACTTTATATTTTGATTTGATCAGTAATATGTCTAAATCTTTTAAAGGTTGTTAAATAATTTATCTTTCTATAACTAAAGTATCTTTTGATCCACCGCCTTGAGAACTATTCACAATAGTACTTCCTTTTTTTAAAGCAACTCTGGTTAACCCTCCTGTTGTAACCCAAGATTTTTTACCACTTAACACAAACGGTCTTAAATCCAAATGTCTCGGCTCTATACCATCTTCAGAGATTGTAGGCGTAGTCGATAAAATTTCTAGTGGCTGGGCTATGTAGTTGGATGGATGAGCTTTTATTTTATCGATCATTTTTTCTCTTTCCTCTTTAGAAGCTTTAGGGCCAATTAAAATTCCATTACCACCCGATCCATTTGTAGGTTTTACAACTAATTTGGAAATATTTTCAATAACGTGATCTTTGTGAATTTTTTTTCTACATAAGAAAGTTTTTACTTGCTTAAGTTTTGGTTCTTCATCTAAGTAAAATTTAATCATTTTATCTACATAAGAGTAAATGGCTTTATCATCAGCAATACCAGTGCCTGGTGCATTTACAATTCCAATATTACCTTTTCGCCAACATTTAAATAGACCAGGCACACCTAATAAAGAATGTTTGTAAAAAACCTTAGGATCTAAGAAATTGTCGTCAATTCTTCTATATAAACAATCTACCTTCATTGGTCCGGTAACAGTTTTCATATAAACAAAGTCTTTCTCAACAAATAAATCTTTGCCCTCAACAAGTGCAATACCCATTTGTTCAGCTAAAAACCTATGTTCAAAATAAGCAGAGTTATATCTACCTGGAGTTAAAACACACATATGTGGATTTTTTGTTTTTCGAGGGACACATTCAAGCATACAATGATACAATTTATTTGGATATTGATGAACTGAAGAAACTTTATATTTTGTAAATAGTTCAGGAAAAACATCTCTCATAACCATTCGATTTTCAAGCATA
>ENA-OSEY01001475-OSEY01001475.1-marine-metagenome-genome-assembly--contig:-NODE-1475-length-16216-cov-5.829853_pt1 | contig 16216 bp, 13 predicted proteins | sample MGYA00248465_ERZ534230 | MGnify/ENA primary metagenome ERZ534230 (study PRJEB26409, sample SAMN06344110) | marine metagenome | isolation source: Sea water from surface | place: Atlantic Ocean:Southern...
AGATGTGAGAGCGAAAGTAGTCGTTTCATTCCCACCTATATACAGGTGGTCAATGATGTTGATAATTTCAGTATCCGTTAGCATTCGTGTTTCTTTGTGAAGTTTCACTGGCGTGTGAACTAGATAGTTAACCACATCAGCTTTAGGGTTATCCTTCGGATTTTTTCTTCTATCTTGTATGTGGTCGTAGATGTAGTGTTGGAACTCAACCATTAATCTTGATACTTCTCGTTCCTCCTCTGCTGTCAATTGAAGAGAGAACGGAGCTACCCATGCTTCGCTCCATACCTTGAGATTCTCAAGATCTTCAAGCGGAAAGCCCATCATGACCGTAATGACCATGGAAGGTAATAGTTCTGCGAATTGTGATACATATTCAACTTCTCCGTCATCGATCCATGTGTCTATTAATCCGTTTGCGGTATTCGTTATCAGTTCCGTTTGACTCTTTGACCCTGTTACAGAGAAGAAATGGTCAATCATATCTCTGTATCGCCTATGGTTTGGTGGGTTTGAACCTAAGACCGATTGTTTTGGCCAACCGTTGGCCGCAAAGTAGTCTTGTGCGTCCTTATCGGCAATAAGAGGTCGTGATTTACCTGCCCCACGTTTGAATGTGTCTGTTTTTCGTAATATTTGATGGATATCTTGATAACGGGTCAGGAAATATGTCTCGGTGTCAGGTACATGATAGACAGGGCACTCGGTGCGAAGAAGATCGTAGGTCGGGTACCAATTCTCAATGGTCTCTGCTGCAAAAACATCGACTTCACTTATTGACTCTGGTGATGCACTTTCCATTCCTTGCTCTCCTTTTTTTCAGATTAGCAAGTTCTCAATTATTTTCAATGAATCGTTAGTCGCAGCGAGATGAACATGGCACTATGTAGAAATGAATTATCAAATAAATCCGAGAGTTATCAGCCCCCCTGCAGCGAACTACAGTCATGCAGTCTTATCAACGAATCCCGAAAAGATAGTCCACACCTCTGGCGTTGTTCCAGTCAATGTCGATGGCGAAACTCCTCCTGCGATTAGCGATCAAGCAGATCTTATTTGGTCAAATATCACTGACATCCTTCGAGAAGCCCACTTAGAACTGAGTGATATCGTTTCGATAACCACATACGTGGTTTCTGGAAATAGCTTAGAAGAGGTAATGCACTCTAGAGACCAACAACTTGGAAATCATAAACCTGCGTCCACCCTGGTTGTAGTTCCAGAGCTAGCAAATGCTGAATGGAAAATGGAAATTTCTGTTGTAGCGGTCAAATAGCGATAGCCAATTGATTTTATGATATTACGTCGTAACTGACATGTAACTCTTTGAGGCCACGCAAGACGAAAGATTCTTCATATTCGTATTTGTTCTTATCCTCCAGTAGCTGAAGATTTTTTATATTTGCTAGGAGTAATTGAATAGCAATACGTGCCTCTTTCCTGGCAAGTAAAGCGCCTATGCAGTAGTGTTCGCCATGACCAAAAGCTAGATGCTCTCGTGCATTCTCTCGGTCAACAAGAAAGTCATCTGGATTATCGAATATCTCTGGGTCTCTATTAGCGGCAGCATATATGACCCAAAGATGATCTCCAGCTTTAATTTCAACATCATTGACTTTCGTATCTTCTTTTGCCATTCGAAATAGTCCACCAACCGGAGCTTCGTACCGAAGGCCCTCTTCAATGAAGTTATCTATCAGATCTGGGTTACTTCGCAACTTATCTTCAAGCACGCTATCCACGGCAAGTCTATGAATTAAATTTGTTAGCAATTTAGTCGTTGTCTCATTACAAGCAACTAGAAATTGTTGAAGCATTGAAAGCATTTCGGCATCATTTAACTCTTCATCATTTACTTCGGCAGTAGCAACGTCTGAGATAATATCCTCAGTTGGATTAGCTCTTCTCTCAATGAGCAAATTTCCGAAAAATTCATTAAACCCTTTGAGAGAAATGAGATAATCTCTAACTTTGTCGATGCTAGGGTCGGGATTTCCTACGGGCATTACAAGGTCATCTGACCATTTTTTAAACGTATCGAGATCATCTATTCCGACTCCCAGAGCTTTGGCAATGATTGTCATCGGAAGCCCTACCGCAAATTCAGAGACAACTTCCATTTCGGTCTTTTCTCGTATTGGTCCCAGCAAATCTATTGTCACCTGTTCGATCATAGGCTCCATACCTTTTAGCCGACTTGGCCTAAATGCGCGATTTACTGCTTTTCGTTGCCGACGATGTTCGGGAGGGTCAGCATTGAGCAAAACAGCGGCATTCGCTGCATTCGCAAGAAATGTTTCAAAGTATTGAGCCATCTCCGGATCCTTTGCTAGTTCCTCCATAGCAAGCGCAAAACCATTTCGGCCATCTCGTGGCCCAGTGGGAGAGAGCGAAGAGAAACGGTCAGTGTCATGCAATACTTCCATGACGTCGTCATATCTAGTGCATACCCATGCCCCTAGTTTGTCGCTGAAGTAGATTGGTGACTCTTGCCGTAATTCTGAAAAAATGGGATAAGGGCAACCTATCGCCTCTTGATCTCTTGCGATTAAAGCGTCTAATTGATCTGTCACATTAGCTCCTTTCGTATTACCTAAATACTAGTCATACTGTCGTCAACTCTTAAAGTTTGCTATTTTACATAGCTTGCTAGGGGGCATACAAGAAAGAAAGCTAGATCCAATCTCGTCATTAGTCACCTTTGGGAAGGGGCTTTGTCTATAGGTTGAGCATACCTCCATCGACTCTAATGACTTGACCAGTCACATAGGAAGCAAGGTCAGAAGCGAGGAAGCAGATGACATTTGCGATCTCCTCTGGCGTCCCCCATTTACCCAAAGGAACTCTCTTCACGAAATTCTCCAACACGTTCTCTTCTCCGAGAAGTTCAAAGGTAGGTTCCCACATCTCGGTCAGGCATAATCCGGGTGCACACGCATTGACTCGCACTCCCTTGTTAGCCCATTCATTAGAGAGGTTCTTGGTCAGTGTGTTCAGTCCCCCCTTTGATGCAGCATAGGCTCCTTGAGTTCCTCCAGCTCCAGCAGCTGCTGTCGAGGTGACATTCACAATATTCCCCTGCGTAACGAAGAGATCTTTGGCAAAGATCTGACACAGCATAAATACTTGTCTCAGATTCACGAGAAGTGTTTCATCAATCGCTTGAGATGTTGCTCGATGTGCTGGTTCGTTCCGTTCGACAGCTGCATTGTTCACAAGAATATTGATCTTCTCGAACTTCTCTATTGTTCGAATCCTGATTAGCTCAATGCTTTGGTCAGCTGTTAAATCACAATCGACAACAAGGGCTTCGTTCTGTAATTCATCAGCAATCGCTTTCAGCCTGTCTTTACTTCGAGAAACGAGAACAACATTCGCTCCTTCTGCATCTAACTGGCGGACTGTGGCTTCGCCGATTCCTCGACTTGCACCGGTAACGACAGCAACTTTTCCTTGCAAGTTGTAGTTCATCGGTCTCCGTTCTTTGTTCATTTTGCTACGAGTAAAGCAAAGTAGTCCTGATAATGGCACAATAGAGAGATGGATACGCAATTTGATATCAAATCATTTGAGACCATAACGGTTGAAATTCAAAATAATGTTGGAAAAGTTTCATTGAATCGCCCTGAAGTGCTTAATTCTTTTAACGACAGAATGTGCCATGAGGTTGAGCAGACTTGGAAAGCATTTCGGGTAATGGACGAAGTTCACAGCGTGTTATTGACTGCCAACGGTGATAAAGCATTTTGTGTTGGAATTGACCGCAACGATGGCATGTCGGCCCTGGATGATTCTGAGAATCTATACGGGACGTCAAATAACTTTATGTATGACGACCCTGGCGATGCTCTAGGCCCTAAATCGTGTGATCTTTGGAAACCTGTGGTTACCGCAGTCAACGGAATGTGTTGCGGAGGTGCTTTTTATTTGTTAGCTGAAAGTGACATCATCATTGCAAATGAGAGCGCAACGTTTTTTGACCCACATGTCACTTATGGTATGCCAGCGGTTTACGAGCCAATGAAAATGGCTCAACGTGTACCACTAGGTGAGATTCTGCGCCTCACTCTGCTAGGAAACTACGAACGAATGACTGCTGCGACAGCAAAACAAATCGGGCTAATCAGCGAAGTAGTGAAAGATGATTCCCTTATTGAGAAGGCTCTTTGGTTAGCTGAATCAATAGCTGCACAGCCCCCAATTGCAGTTCAGGCAAGTTTGCGAGCCATATGGGCTGCAAATGATTTAGGCAGACTTGACGCAATGGCTTTGGCTCCTTCATTATTGACCACCGGCATGTCCAAGAGTTCACTGAAAGAAGGTCAGAACGCTTTTGAGAGCGGCAAGAGAATTGAGCACAAATACCGGTAACTTGAGCAGATTGGGTTCTTACTCATTTATCAGTAACCTTTAAATATGAAAGAACTCCTCAGTAATCTGCGACTTACGTCCCCAGTGGCTTAATTTTTTCGTCACTGGGCCCATCCGAAGTTTGCACAAAGAGAGGAAATCATGAATTCGCATCAACATCCATCAGAAATACAAAATAATTCAAATATGCCGTTTCAGAAATATAGGGCATTTAAAACAATTGATCTCCCTGATCGATCATGGCCTAGTTCGATCATATCCAAGGCTCCATTGTGGTGCTCAGTGGACCTAAGAGACGGTAATCAAGCCCTGATTGAGCCTATGGACCCAGATCGCAAATGGAGAATGTTTAAAAAACTTGTTGAAATCGGTTTCAAAGAAATAGAGGTAGGTTTCCCCTCTGCATCCGAAGCTGATTTCACGTTTGTAAGGGAAATCATTGAAGAAAGAGCTATCCCGGAAGATGTGACAATCCAAGTGTTAGTTCAGAGCAGGCCAGAACTCATAGACAGAACATTTGAGTCAATCGCTGGAGCCAAAAACGCAATCATCCATTTCTACAATTCAACATCAACACTTCAGAGAAAAGTTGTTTTTGAAAAAGACAAAGAGGGTGTTAAAAAAATTGCTACAGATGCAGCAAAACTCATTAAAGAGTTATCAAGTAAATACAAAAATACTAACTGGTCATTTGAATACTCTCCAGAAAGTTTTACAGGAACTGAGCTAGATTACGCAGTAGAAGTTTGTGACGAGGTTGTTGAGATTTTAAAAGAATCTTCAAATAATAAAATTATTATTAATCTTCCGGCAACTGTTGAGATGTCAACGGCAAATATCTATGGAGATCAAATAGAGTGGATGAGTGAAAACTTTAAGAATAGAGATAATATATGTCTTTCACTTCATCCGCATAATGATAGAGGAACAGCAATAGCAGCTTCTGAGTTTGGTTTAATGGCGGGTGCAGACAGAGTTGAGGGAACATTATTTGGAAATGGAGAAAGGACAGGAAACGTAGATATTGTTACTTTAGCTTTAAATATGTATAGCCAAGGGATAGATCCAAACTTAGATTTTTCACAAATTAATAATGTTATGAGAGAAGTTGAATACTGCAACCAACTCCCCGTTCACCCTAGACATCCCTATGCTGGAGATTTGGTCTTCACTGCTTTTTCGGGATCACACCAAGATGCCATCAAAAAAGGTTTAAGTGCTTTAAGAAACTCTAATGACCCTGAGTGGGAAGTGCCCTATTTACCTATTGATCCTTCAGACCTAGGAAGAACTTATGAAGCAGTTGTGAGAATTAATTCTCAATCTGGTAAGGGAGGCGTTGCTTTCCTATTAGAAAAAGATCATGGTGTTTCTCTTCCAAGAAGGCTTCAAATAAGTATGAGTCAGAAGATACAAAAAATTGCTGACGAAACTGGTAAAGAAATTTCTACTTCAGAGATTTGGGAAATCTTTCATACAAATTTTGTCATGCCAAAATCCGGATATAGTTTTAAAAACTATTCTTTAAAAACATCAGATGCAAAAGAATTAAGTGATCATATTAAAGCTGAGATTGAAATCGAAGGTAAAAGCCATGAAATATCTGGCTCAGGTAATGGCCCAATTGATGCTTTTGTAAATGCCTTAAATCATAAATTATCAATTGATATAAAGGTATCTGATTATCACCAGAGTGCAATTTCATCTGGTTCTGATGCGCAAGCTGCTGCCTATATTGAACTCCAAAAAGGTGATAAAACAAGCTGGGGTGTTGGTATTAATCCAAATACTTCAAAAGCTTCATTTGAAGCAATTATTGTTGGGGTGGCTAAACTAATCTAATCAAATTTAGGTTGCCTTTTTTCAAAAAAGGCTTGAACAGCTTCACGATGTTCGGAAGATCCAAAGATCTCATTTTGAATTTCTGCTTCCTGTTTAAAAGTATCAAAATAAGACTTACTTAGAGAATCTCTCATTAATCTTTTGGTATTTGAAAGTGCTTGAGGTGATCTTTTTGCTAATGAGTTTGCCCACGATTTTGCTTCTTCAAGAAGTTGGTCATCTTCAACAACTTTATTAGCAATGCCGGAATCTAAACACATTTGTGAATCTATTTTTTTTGCCTCAATAGCAAATTCAAGGGCCTTTGCATATCCTAAGAATCTAGTTAACAGCCAATTTAATCCTCCATCTGGTACTAAGGCTATATTGCTGAAAACTGAAAGAATATATGATGATTTTGTCATAACTCTTAAGTCACAGGCCATTGCTAAAGCAGCGCCAATACCAGCTGCTGGACCATTTATTGCAGCTATTACAATTTTTGGCATTTCGACAATATCATTGAAAATAGGCATATAGCCTCGAAGAAGAGCATCTTTTGATGGACAATCAGGATCCCAACTTGCTTCTCTTTCAGTTAGATCAGCTCCTGCTGAAAATCCTTTGCCTGATCCAGTAAGTATGATTACCCTCACAGACTCATCTTCACTCAAATTTTTAAATGTTTGTTGGAGGTCTAAAACTAATTGTTCATTAAATGCATTTAAAACATTGGGTCTATTTAATGTAACTGTTGCTATCGGTGAATCTATATTTATTTGTAGTGTTTCAGTATTCATATTTAAATTATAGATTATTTTTTTTGAAAAATTATATCACTATGCTCTGAGAAGACTTTTCCTCCGATTTGTTCGCCATCTTTCCTTGACCACTCAACATATGATTCGTTTGAAGGTTTCTTATGAAAAAATACATTCATGATTTCAGACAGAACTTTCTTACTAGGGAGTGCAATACCCTTCTTTCTTAAAATTAATCTTATTAACTCTTCTATTAAAAAAGAGGGTATTTCAATAAAGTTTGCTCTTTCAATAATGCCAGTAGAGATTTCTTTTTTAAAGTTCTTTTCTAGCATGAAATCTAATGAAAGTTTTTTCTTTTTTGCTGTTGCTGAGGTAATTAAGGCTCTTTCAGAAAGCTTGCTCCATCTTTTTTCAAGAGATGGCACTATCTCATTTCTTAAAAAATTCCTATCAAAATCATTATTTGAATTAGTATCATCTTCAATATACGGTAAGTCATTTTCATCAATGAAGATCTTTAAATCTGATTTAGATAAGTTTAAAAATGGTCTAACTATTTCTCCTTTGCCTAACGATCTTCTCTCATTTAAACCACTGAGACCATCAACTCCTGTTCCTCTAAATAGCCTTAAAAGAATAGTTTCAAAAACATCATCTCTGTGATGAGCTAATAAAATCTGATCATTCTTATCTAGAAGGCTTTCAAAAATTTTATATCTTGCCTGCCTTGCCTGTGACTCAATACTCGATCTATTTTTTGAGACTTTTACAATGAAAGATTCAAATTTAATATTATTACTTTTGCAAAAACTCTCACAATGTTGCTGCCAGTAATCACTATTTTTTGAGAGGTTATGATTTATATGAATTGCTTTCAAATTGCCTATTTTTTTTTGTTTTAAGGCTTTGTTACATAAAAATAAAAGTGCTGTTGAATCTATCCCTCCGCTGAAAGCTACAAAAATTTTATTTTCTGAGGACAATCCATCTAAAAGATTTGTAGAGAGTGACAAGCTATTTTCCTACTTCGGTAAGCCTTGAATAACGTCTTTCCAAAAGTCTTTCAAGAGGAATCTTGTTAAGATTTTCGATATTTGAGATCAATGAGTGCTTAACATGTTGCGAGATAGTTTTGTAATCTGTATGTGCGCCCCCTGTTGGCTCTTTAATAATTTCATCAATAATATTAAGCTTAATTAAATCTTGAGCGGTCAATTTCATTGCTTCTGCTGCCTCCTCTGCTTTATCTGAAGATCTCCATACTATTGATGCACAGGCCTCGGGAGACGCTACAGAATATATTGCATGCTCAAGCATGCTCACATGATCACCAACACCTAAAGCTAAAGCTCCTCCTGATCCACCCTCTCCAGTTACAACGATAATGATTCTTGTGTTAAGTCTAGACATAAGAGCTAAATTAGAAGCAATTGCTTCACTTTGGCCTCTTTCCTCTCCTTCTATTCCTGGATAAGCTCCAGATGTATCTACAAAAGTTATGACAGGTATCTCAAATTGCTCTGCCATTTTCATTAATCTTTTTGCTTTTCGATATCCTTCTGGTTGTGGCATCCCAAAATTTCTCCTAACCTTCTCCTCTGTACCCTTTCCCTTTTCATGGCCAATGATCATTACAGGTATATCATCTATTTTTGCAAGGCCGCCAATTATTGATGGATCATCACCAAACTGCCTATCTCCATGAAGCTCATCAAAATCAGAAAAAATATTTTCAATATAATCAGAGGTATGGGGTCTTTGTGGATGTCTTGAAATCAATACTTTGTTCCATCGAGAAAGATTTGAATATATTTTTTTAGTTCTATCTTCAAACTCCAATTGGAGCTTATCTATCTGAGATCTTAATTCAGGATTATCTTTTGAAACAATCTCTAGCGCATCAATTTTGTCTGAAATTTCTTCCAATGATTTTTCAAATTCTAAAAAGTGACGTTTAATCATAATTAGCTCAATTTAATCTTATTATCTCCAAAGATGCTTCTTAAATTATCTAAATTTTCTGAATTTAGATCAATCATAAAGTTATCATTTAAAGAAATGAGTGCTTCTGTGCTGTCTTTAAGTATTTTTAGCTTTACTTTGCTCTCACCACCCCAAAAATCTGGATCAATCTTGTTTAGTTTTAGCTTAATTTCTTGAAGAGAGTCACCACTGACAGTGTCACAAATAATTAAGAGATCTTTTTTGCTATCAACTAAGTCGCTTTCAACTGCATTTATATTCTTTACTCTCATTCTATACATTGTTGAATTAGTTTCTCTGGATCTGTAATCATCTACCTCAACTGATCCATAAAATTTTAAGATTGTATCTTCCTGAATGATTCCATATTTCTCTTCATACAAATCAGAAAGAATTATTCCATCCATAGATCCAGTTTCATCATCAAAATTTACAAAAGTAATCGGTTTATTTTTAGAATCTTTTATCTGTCTAGTTGAATTAACAAGACCAACAATTGTTGCAGAAGAAGTATTAGCATCAAGATCTGATATTTTATGAGACCTTAAATCTTTAATATCATCTTTTATTGCTTCTACTGGATGGCCAGAAATATAAAAACCAAGGGCTTCTTTTTCATACTTCAGTTTCTGAGAAAAATTAAGAGGATTCACATCTTTATACTGGTCATAAGGATTAAAATCTTCCTCTACATTTGAAAATAAATCCCCTGCAAACAATTCATCAGATGCTTTTTTATCACCTTCTTTTAGCATATCTGGTATGCATGCTAAGGCAATTGATCTTGAATCACATATCGAATCAAAAGCTCCTGCTTTTGATAAAGATTCAAGTGATTTCTTTCCGCCTAATTTAACATTAACTTTTTTTGAGAAATCTAATAAGTTTTTAAATGTATGTTTTTCTCTAATGTCGGATAGGTGATAGATAAAAGATTCTGCTACGCCCTTGAGAGAGGTTAGTCCATATTCAATTTGTTTTTTTGGATTAACAAAGAAGTTTGTTCCGCTTGTAAGAATATTTGGACTTAAGACACTGATATTCATGTCTTTACATTCTTTAATTATTGAGCTTATTTTATCAGTATTTCCTTGAGCCGAAGAAAGAACAGCTGCCATAAAATACTCAGGATAATATGTTTTTAGATACGCCGTTTGAAATGATAGCAAAGCATAAGCCGCTGAATGAGATTTATTAAAGCCATAACCAGCAAAAGTCTCAATTAAATTAAATATTTTATTTGCGAGATCTTCTTTAATATTATTATCTTTACAACCATTAACAAAAATAGTCCTTTGCTTATCCATTTCTTCCACTTGTTTTTTCCCCATTGCTCTTCGAAGAATGTCAGCTTGCCCAAGCGAGTATCCTGCTAGAACCCTTGCAGACTCCATAACTTGCTCTTGGTAAAGGATTACGCCATAAGTTTCAGATAAAACAGGTTCAAGCAACTTGTGAGGATACGTGACAGGAACCTTACCATTTTTTCTATTTACAAATTCATCATGCATCCCTGAATCCAATGGCCCAGGTCTAAATAATGCCAATAGAGCAACTATTTCCTCAAATTTTGTCGGTTTAAGTCTTTTAATAAGATCCTTCATACCTGGGGATTCAAGCTGGAAAACTGCGGTAGTTTTTCCAGCGGATAACAGCTCAAAAACTTTTGAGTCATTAAGATCTATATTTGATATATCTAGCTGATCCTTATTTTGTGAAGCAAGATCATCATTAATTGATTTTATTGCCTTATCTATAATCGTAAGTGTTCTTAGCCCTAAAAAATCAAATTTTACTAGTCCAATTTTTTCAACATCATCTTTATCAAATTGTGTAAGCACAGAAGAAGTATCACTATCAAAATATATTGGAGAAAAGTCTGAAAGTGACCCAGGCGCAATCACAACTCCTCCAGCATGTTTTCCAATATTTCTAATACCACCTTCTAATTTGAAAGATAAATTCATAATTTCTTGGACTTCTTCATCATCCTTAATGGCTTGTTTGAGGACTGGCTGTCTAGATATTGCTTTTTCAAGAGTCATTCCAATCTCAAAAGGAATCATTTTAGAGATTCTATCTCCAAGACTATATGGTTTTCCAAGCGCTCTGGTAACATCTCTAACAACTCCTCTTGCAGCCATTGTCCCAAAAGTTACAATTTGGGATACGGCATCTTTACCATACTTTGAACTAACGTACTCAATAACTTTATCTCTCTTCTCCATGCAAAAATCTATGTCAAAGTCTGGCATTGATATTCTCTCTGGATTGAGAAATCTTTCAAAAAGAAGACCATGTTTGATCGGATCAAGAGCCGTAATACCAAGACAAAATGCAACTAAAGAGCCTGCTCCTGACCCTCTGCCTGGACCAACAGGGACATTATTATTTTTGGACCATTTTATAAAATCATAAACAATAAGAAAATAACTGGAAAATCCCATAGTTTTTATTTGTTCTAGCTCATATTTAACTCTTGCCTTGTATTCCTTTACCTTATCCTTGTCAAATTTAGTAATTAGATTATCCAGACTTTCTTCAACCAAACTCTTTAAGTGAGTATCAAAATCTTGCCCATCAGGAACAGGATACTCCGGTAGAAAATACCCATCAGGCTCTATACTTAAATTGCATTGTTTAGCAATTTCAAGAGTATTTGAAAGAACATCCGGAAAATCTCCAAATAAATCCTGCATCTCATCCTGGGATTTGAAGTACTGCTCCTCAGAATATATTTTTTCTCTGTTAGGATCATTCAGTGTTTTGCCACTATTAATACATACCTTGGTTTCATGAATTTCAAAGTCTTCTCTTTCTCCAAATAGAACATCATTTGTTGCTATTACAGGAATACTAAGTCTTGAGGCAATTGGCAGAATAGAAGCCATAAAAATTTTGTGACTTTCTTTACCAGTATTTTGAATCTCAATTACAAAATTATTTTTAAAATCTGCTTTATATTTCTTGATAAGCTCAACTGCTTCATTCTCCTTATCATTAAGAATGAGTGAAAAGATTTCAGAATTTTCAGACCCAGTTATTACAAAAATATCATTGCAAATATTTAAAAAATCATCATATAAGATACCTTTTGATTGGTTTCTGCTCGCTTTTGAAAGTCCATGCATGAGGTTCTTATGTCCATCAATATTTTTAGCTAGGCAGAGAAACTCATAAGGTCTATCCTCTGAAGATCTGGCAATATTAAGTGTTGATCCACTTATAGGTTTAATGCCTTCTTTTTCACATTTCTTAAAAAATTTGACGAGACCAAACATATTGGAATGATCTGTTAATGCAATTGCTGGCATACCAAAAGATTTTGCCTTTTCAACAAGTTTCTCTACAGATAAGAGTCCTTTAAATATGCTGTACTCTGATGAAACTCTTAAATGAGCAAATGATGATTTCATCAATTCACACCTTTAAAAGTTTTTCTATGGATTCTTGTCAAACCATATCTTTTAAGCATTTCTTTGTGAAATTTTGTTGGATATCCTTTGTGTTTATGGAATCCGTAATCAGGAAATTCTTCACTATATGCCATCATTAACTTATCTCTATATACCTTTGCTACTATGGAAGCTGCACTAATTGATGGTATCAAATTATCTCCTCCCACAATAGACTCTATTTCAATTGAAGTTTCAAAAATATGAGCGCCATCAACTAAAATTTTTTTTGGTTTCACATCAAGCTTTTCTAATGACCTTCGCATCGCTAACAAGGAAGCTTGTAAGATATTAATTTTATCAATCTCATGGTTATCTGCAGCTCCTATTGCAAATATGGAATTTTCTATTATTTCCTGACTCAAATTCTCCCTTTTTTTTGAGGAAAGTTTTTTTGAGTCCATGAGACCTTTTATTGGCCTCTTTAGAATTACAGATGCAGCTATTACAGGCCCGGCAAGACAGCCTCTTCCAACTTCATCAACACCAGCAATCATTGATTTATAAGATAGATACTTCTTTGGCCAAAGAATCAAAACCAATGCCTTTAAGATTTTTTATTATAAGGCTGGTTTTTTGATCAAGTAAAAGTTTATTTATTTTTAGTTTTTGTGTTTCTAAGAGTATATTTTGCGGCGTACATGCTGTTTGAACCAACTCAGGAAAGAATTTTTGTGAAAGAAGAAGGTTTGGAAGGCCAATTATTTCTGTTTGGATCATTCTTGAAATAATGAAATGGTTAAAAAATGATGTTTTATAACAAATTATTGGGTGAGCTCCTAAAACACAAGATTGCAGTGAAGCGGTTCCAGAAGTAACGATAGAAAAATCTGATATAGATAAAAAATCATTTGCGGCATTAACCTCAATAGAGTAATGAACATTCGAGTCATTTAAATATGAATCAATATGCTCAAGATCATCATGGTTTACAACTGGTATGAGAAAATGAGCATTTTCATTTAAATCATTATAAAGTTTCATAAATTCTAAATAAGTTGGCATCATATTCTTTATTTCTGAATTTCTGCTTCCAGGCATGATGCTAATGTATTTTTTATCCTTATCAAGGTTAAATTTATTCAGAACATCCGATGTTATGCTTGGCTCAAGTTCTGAAAAATGATGCCCTAGAAGAATATTATTTAAGCCATGTTTTTTATAAAAATCATGTTCAAATTTAAATAGTGATGCACTGAGGTCAGTATATTTTTTTATATTCTTTAACCTTCCCTTTCTCCAAGCCCAAATAGAAGGTGTAACTAGTTGAACTGTTTTTATTTTTGAGATTTTCTTTAATTGCTTTTGAATTTGCATATTAAAATCGGGCGAATCTATACCTATAAAAACATCAATCTTTTCATTTATAAACAAATTACAAAGATCATTCTTATAAGACATGATCTTGGAATAATTAACAATAGGATCTACAAGGCCCATTATATTTAAATTATTAAAGTCAAATACTGATTTGAGCCCCTGACCCTGCATTTTTGGACCGCCAACACCAAAGATCTTTACATTTTTTATTTTTTTTAAGGCTTTTAGAAGATTTTCTCCTAAAATGTCACCGGAATGCTCTCCAGCAACAATTCCTATCTTGATAGAATCTTTCACCTACCTGAGAATGCCTCTTTCTGAAGATTTAATAGAGTCGATAAAGTTTCGTACTTCTTGGACATTACTTGATTCGATAGATTCAACTTTCTCTATTGCATCCTTTAAATTAAATCCTTTTCTATAAATAATTTTGTATGCTTTTTTAAGAATGGTTATTGTTTCCTGATCAATACCTCCTCTTTCCATACCTACTGAATTTAGCCCAACAACTCTTGCAGGATTTGAAGCCACTTTTATGTATGAAGGTACATCCATTGTTATCGAAGCATTCATGCCTGCAAAAGAATAGTCTCCCATCTGACAAAACTGATGAATGGTGGTTAAAGCTCCTATAGTCACATTATTACCTACAGTTACATGACCAGCTATACCTGCATTATTAGCAAAAACATTATCATTACCAACGACGCAATCATGAGCAACATGAGCATAAGCCATAAATAAGTTCTTGTTACCAATTATTGTTGTGCTTTTATCTTGGACAGTTCCTCTGTGGACAGTCACACCCTCTCTGAAGATATTTTCATCTCCGATTTCTAGAGTTGTTTCCTCACCTTTAAATTTCTTATCTGGAGTATCCTCGCCTATGGTGCTGAACTGATAAAAGATATTATTTTTTCCAACAGTTGTTGGGCCTTTCAAAACTACATGAGACAGCAATTTTGAACCAGATTTTATTTTTACTTTTTCTCCTATAATACAAAAAGGTCCGATTTCGACATCATCATCGATTTCAGAAGAAGGATGTATTATTGAGGATTCATGAATAGACATTTATTTTTTTCTCTCTGCACATAATATATTAGCAGAACAAACTAATTTACCATCAACTTCAGCAAAACACTCAAATTTCCAAATTCCTCTTGTGCTTCCAAGAACTTTACTGAAAATATCTACTTTGTCTCCAGGAAATACTCTTTGCCTGAATCTTGCTTTATCTACTCCAGCAATGACATAAATTGAACCTTCTTCAGGAGTCTTACCCATGGTCTTAAAGCCAAGAATTCCTGATGCTTGACCCATAGCTTCTATTAGAATTACTCCAGGCACAATGGGATTCCCTGGGAAGTGGCCTTCTAAAAATACATTTTCATCTTTTACGTGCAGTACAGCATGAATATTATCGCCTTCTTCAAGAGAAATTACTTCGTCTATAAAAAGAAATGGATCTCTATGCGGAAGATACTTTAATATCTCTTCACCAGAAAGAATCATCTATTTACCTCTTTTTTTAATAAAAACAGCTGACTTTGACCAATTCATATGATTTTGAGCGGGCATAATACCAATATAATTTCCAGATGACTTTATACTCTTTGTAATTAGAGTATGTGCACCAACGGTTACATCATCACAAATCTCAAGGTGCCCAAGAACACCAGAAAGGCCTCCCATTTTAAAATTTTTTCCTATCTTAGTTGATCCAGCTATTGCACAACAGGCTGCTATTGCTGAGTTAGACCCCAAAGAAACGTTATGAGCAATATGTATCTGATTGTCTAATTTGACCCCATCGAAGATCATTGTATTAGAAATTGCGCCTCTATCAATTGTGCATCCTGCACCGATTTCAACATTATCTCCAATCTCAAGACCGCCAAGCTGTTCTATCTTTTGATAGCTTTCGTTTTCAGGCGCAAAACCAAATCCATCTGAGCCTAAAACAGAATTTGGATGAACTATGCAATCTTGCCCAATTGAAACATCTTTAAGTATTGTCGTATTTGGATAAATGACTGTTTTATCACCAATATTACAATTCTCGCCTATATAAACGTTAGGACCAACTTTGACATCTTTACCCAAATTTACAGAATCATGAATAAAGACACTGTTTTGAAAAGAGCCATTTGAGAAATCAATTTCATCACTAAAAAGCTTTGATAGTTTTGCAAAAGCAAGATATGGATCAGAGCATACTAGGAGTGTAATTTCATTGTTTGTTTTTATGCCTTCTTTAACTATTACAGCTGAAGCTTTTGTACTTTCTAAAAGTTTATTATATTTTGAGTTAGCTAAAAAAGTTACGCAGCCCTGAACAGCACTATCAAGGGTTGCAATATTATCAATCTGTAAATCAGCATCTCCGATTATCGAAGCATCGATATATTCGGAGATGAATTTAATTGAGTATTTCTTATTCTCAGATCCAGACACTAGTTAGATTCTGGTTCTGCATTTGCAGCTCCATCTAGCGCATCT
>ENA-OSEY01001477-OSEY01001477.1-marine-metagenome-genome-assembly--contig:-NODE-1477-length-16210-cov-5.108659_pt1 | contig 16210 bp, 14 predicted proteins | sample MGYA00248465_ERZ534230 | MGnify/ENA primary metagenome ERZ534230 (study PRJEB26409, sample SAMN06344110) | marine metagenome | isolation source: Sea water from surface | place: Atlantic Ocean:Southern...
CTTTTAATTCATGAAGTAAGTTTTTTTCTATTTATCCCTATGATTTTTGGTTTTTGGTTTTATAAAAGTTCATATAAGAACATATTAAATCTACAATTTTTATTATTTTTATTCATAATCTTAATGACTGCTTTGATATCCACCCATGGATTATCCTCAAAATTTTCTTACATCGAACTCAACAAATATATGCTTGAAAAATATATTTTCACTCTCGAAACTGAAAAAGCAGTCTTTTTTAAATCAGATACATTAATGGTATTGTTTCGGGATCTTTTCAATAGTTACGATCCAAATGTAGAACATGGGATTATTGGTGATATGATAAAACATACTTTTAAGACACGTGTCTTAATAAATCACGTCTTTATATTAACTCTTATGTCACCTATTTTTTTTATAGTTTACAAATTATTTAGGGAATTTTTGAAGGTATCTAATTTTAAAGCAAAAATACTTTTAATTTCAGCCTTATCGCCAACATTTATGTTCTTTCTAGGATATGATCATTTGAGATGGTACTCGCTAATATTTACGAATATTTTTATTGTTATTTTTTATCTTAGTAATCAAAAAAGTATTTATCAAAAAATTATTTTAGATAATGTAAAAAAATATAAAAGATTATATTTGTATTTAATACCTGCATCACTTTTATTAGGTCCTGCTGGGCATGTTACCACTTTTGATATACTTGCTAAATTTGTTTATTAGAAAAAAAATATACATCAATTAAATCTTCGAAGTGAATTCTATATTTATTTTTAAAAGATGGTGGGGTATCAGAAAATAAAATAACCAAATCATCTTTTTTCATTCTTTTAATTAATCTTGAAATACTTTTATTGAAATAAAATTGATTATTATAGATATGACAAAACTGTTCGCTTAAATTTAAAGGAAAGTTTTGTTTACAATTAATAAAAGGCTTTTCATAAAATTTTGAGGTGGGTATATGATTATTTAAAGTTAAGAATAAAACAAAATTATTATCCTCTTGAGATAATATTTTTTCAATGTTGTCTAAGATTTCATAGTCACAAATGCCAGAAAAATATTGATCACAAACTTTTAAATTTAATTTTTCTAAATCATTCTTAAAAAATGTTTGATCAAAAAAACTTTTATATCTTTTTCTGTTATAAAATTTTTCGTTATGTGAATGAATATAAACAAGATTTTTATTTTTTTGTGAATTTATCCAACAATTATTATCATCTAAAAATATTTTTAAATTTTTATTTTTAAACTCATTCAAATTTAGTTTTTTATTACAAAAGAAATCTAATTCAGATCCTAAAGTTGAAAGTTTTGTATTCCAATCCTTTTTATAGTTTCTAATTATTAAATCATTATTACCAGAAGTGATAGTATTGAGTAAATTATTTTTTAGTTTTTGATTTCTAAAATTTGGATATGACTCATTTATGATCACATAAATGTTATTATAATTTTCTTTTTGAATTATCTTTTCAAACATTTCAAATTTAACATATTTTTTTTTATTATAAGAACTTGTTATTAATTGATTGCCGGTTGGATATGAGTCTTTATAAAAATATGAATATTTTATAATGTTGTACCAATTATCATTTCTAAAAAAATTATTTTTTGAAAATTCATTATAATAAAAGATATCTCGTGATATTAAATCACTTGAGCTCCAACTATTAGTCAAACTTTTATACTTATTTTTTATTTCCACATGAGTTAAATTCAAATTAAAAAATGATAAGGGAAATATAATTATTAAGATTGTTATTAAACCTTTTTGTTTAAAAAAACTTTTCTTTAAACTAAATATATAATTATTTTTTTCTAAAAAAAATGTTAAACCTATTGTAAAAAAAATAAAATAAACAAAATTTAAATTTTGATAGATAATAAAAAGAATATATTTATAATTTAGTTGACTAAAGTTTTTAAAAACTAAATCGATAAAACTAATATCCAAACCATAAGAAGATAAAAGAGAACTTATAGTTTCAAAAATTATAAAGAAATAATAAATATAAAGATTTAAAGAATAAAAAATTGATTGGAATGAAAAAAAACCTTGATCGAATGAGTTTGTATCGATAAGATATATGATAGAGAACAAGTTAAAAATTATTAATCGTAAAAAATATTTTTTTAACATTGTTAACGTCATAGCTTCATCTAATTAACTTACTAAACAAAACATAGGGAAAAGGATTGATCATACCTATTTTAGGTTGTAATATACCTATGTTAGGGGGAATATAAACTAGTATGAGTAACGAAAAAACTATAATGGGTGCAAATAAGATTGTTTCTTTAGAGGAAGTAATCAAAGACAAAGGTGCAAAAGAACCTGTTTTCTCTAAAGGATTATACCATTGGGTAATGTTTATACTATCATTGTATACGAGAGTTAAAGAAAAATTAAATATAGATTTTGAATCATTTGTAATTTTACAAGTTGTAGTAAGTCATTCGTTGTATGAAACAAATAAATTAGGAACAAAATCTTTTTCAGATTTAGAAGAACAAATGGAAAAAATTACAGAAAAAAATTATTTGAATAAACGTAAATTAACTTTTGCTAGTATTGCAGAAGTATTACAGCTTCCTAGAGAAACAGTAAGAAGAAAAATTATAAGTTTATCAAAGAGAAATATTTTATCTTTTAATACTTATGGTGGAATTAAATTAGGACCAGCATATAAAACTATTTATAAAGATTTTGTTACACAAACAACACTTGATTTAAGTTCTTTAGTAAATAAGTGGGAAAAAAGTGGTGCATTAAAAAATTTATTGGAATTAGCAAAATAATATATGAAAAAAATTTTTAAAACTCTTAATCATCTAATTAATTATTTATTCCAAATGATTAAAATAAATTTTTTATTGTTAATTAATCATTTTAATAAAAAAAATTATCTAAATATATTTAATGTAAAAGAAAAATATTTATTTTTTAAAAAAAATTTTTTTTATTCAAAAAAATTTAAGAAAAATTTATATTTAATAATTAATTTAATTATATTTAAAAAAATTTTGATAAGTAAAATTTAAAATGGAAAATATATTTATGTCTCAAAAAGATGTTGGTAACAAAATTCCTATTTACAAACTTAAGACTACTGAAGAAGTTATGAAATATTATGATGAGTGGGGAGAACAAAATAAATATAACAAAGATATGTTAGAATGGAATTACACTGGACCAAAGGAAACAGTAAATACTTTTAAAAAATATTCTTTAAATAAAGAATCAACTATTTTTGATGCAGGATGTGGAACAGGACTAGTTGGATTAGAATTAAAGAAGTTTGGATACAAAAATTTTCATGGAGCAGATCTTTCACAAAAATTATTAGACACTATTCCTAATAATCTCTATCAAAAATTAATTAAAGTTGATTTAAACAAACCTATTGAGGTTGAAGATAATTTTTATGACGCAGTGATGTGTGTTGGAACTTTTACATTTGGTCATGTTAAACCACAAGCATTAGATGAATTTGTAAGAATAACAAAAAAAGGTGGTTTAATTTGTTTTACCATCAACGAAGGTATTTATATTGATTATGCTTTCGATAAAAAAATAAATTCACTAAAAAAAGAAAATAAGTGGAAAGAATTAGAATTTTTTAAATCAGATTATATTGCAAGCAAAGACGTAAATGCTTGGTTAGGATTATATAAAGTAAATTAAAAAGATGAACTTTGATAATTTAATTTATAATAAATCGTTAAAGAAACTAAAAAATAAATATTTTTTTTTATTTTTTTTAATTTTCTTAAAGATTAAGAACATACAATTAATTTTTTAACAAAAATAATTTAGATTTATAAATAAATTCTTTTTTTTTTTAAAAAAACAAGAAAGATACAAACTAATCAACAAAAATTAAAAAAATTTTAGTTAAATCTTTGTAAATTTGTTTTATTTAAAAAAAAATCAAAAAAAATTTAGAATTTCTCTTACAAGTTGATAAAATTTTGTACAACTCTAAGTTTTGATAAAAATTTTTAGAAAAATTTAAAAAAATTGCCCAAATCGAGTAAATTTTATCAAAATTTAGCAAAAATATTTTTATAATTTTCATTTTGAGTTAAAATTATTTTAAAAATTCTTCTCTCTAACACAAAAAAAGATTACTCTAACACAAAATACCTACTTTGGGTTGAAATTAAAAAAAATATTGATTTTACTTATGTTTTTTAAGAAAAATTTTTTTAATAAACTCTAACACAATCCTAAATTTATCTCTTGTGTTAGAGTTTTTCTAATTTGTGTTAGAGAATTTAATTTTAGAATTAATTTTAATGAATTTTGAAAAAAAATTAAAATGTTATAAAATTCGCATAAACATTAGGTTTTTTATCATTTTGACCTATAATGAGCATACAACTTTGAATTATGTGTTAGACATTTTCTAAAATTGTGTTAGAGATTCGTATGTTTGTGTTAGAGTATTACAAAAAAAATTATGAGTGAAGAAGATAAAGATAAAGAAAATAAAATTGATCAGGAAGATTCTGGCTCAGATCAGAATAATCAACCTGAGGATGTAGATAAAAAGCCAGATAACAAAGATCAATTACAATCTGGAAGTGAATCCTATATGAGTGTTGATGAGATTACTTCAGTTTCAAAAAATGAGACTAATGAAAGCTCAAAAACTCCTGAAACTAAAGAAAATGAGACTACTCCTAGTTCAAACATCACCAAAAGTACGGAAATAAAAGATAATAAAGAGGAAGAAAAGAAAGAACATGAGGTTATCCATAAAAAAGACGGCAGACTTCACATATATATAAGACAAGACAAATATAAAGGGGAATTAAAATCAAAAAACTGGGTTGGAAGACTTTATATTGATGGCAAACAAAAGATTTCCTCTTCAGGAACACCAAATTTAGATGATGCAATACCAATTTTAGAAAAATGGTTTGATGATGTACACGCAAATAAAGATAAAGAGAAAAGTAAAGAGACAATAACTCCTGAGGAAACTCAAAATACACCTGAAACTGGAACAACATCAGTCACTCCCCCAACAGCTGAGGGCACAACACCACCACCAAGCACCGTTACTGAGGTACCTAAACCGGTTACTAGCCCTATAGAAACTAAAAATATTACATCACAAGAGGTTAATGCAAATACTATCAATGAAAACCAGTCTACTGAAAACAAAAAATCTATTTCTGGTCTATTTGATAAATTAAAAAATATTAAATTAAAGAAACCATCTTTTGCAAGTGGACTTAAAATGCCTAAACCATCTGCTGGTGGTAAAAGTAGTTTTAAGAATAAGTTAGATAATTTTTTTAAATCTAAATTAGGAAAATCTTCTGCTCAAGGTGAGGAAATACTTGGAGTAGAAATTACGAATAAAGAAATTAGATTAGCACAAATAACTTCCAACAAAGCCAATCAATGGGTGTTAGAGAGATTTTACACTCATAAAGTTGATTTACCTGATGATGCAGTTGTATTAGAAAATTCTGATAAACTTGGAGCAGAATTATCAATTGCAATTCAAAAATCTAAAATAAAAACTCCAAATGCTGCAATTGCTATCCCTGTAACAAGTGCAATTATCAGAGTTGTTACGGCTCCTTTAATGAAAGATGAAGAATTACAAAAAGCAATAGAAACAAATTCTCTTTGGGAAAACCTTGTGCAATTAACAGATAACTTAGATGACTATTCAATATTCCATCAAGTAATAAATAGAAATCAAAAAGAAAATACTATGGATATATTATTTGTTGCTTCAAAACTTTCAGACATAAATAGTTACACATCGATCATAAAATCAAGCGGACTTAATCCAGTAATTATTGACGTTAAATGTTTCGCTTTAAAATCTGCAGTTGATCAAATTAATCAAATTTCTCAAAAATCAGAAGATGCAAATTTAACAGCAGTTTTAGAATTTGGTTTAGATGAAAATTATTTAATGATTTTATATGATAATAACCCAATTATTACTGATATATTTTTAAGAGGACAAGACAGACAAATATTAAAATCTTCACAAGTTCAAGAGGAGAAAGAGGGTTTAGTTAGAAGATTTGTTACACAAGTTAAACAAGCAGTTCAAGATTTTGAAACTAAATACGAAAAAAGAATTAGAAACATAAAAGTTGTTTCTGATTTAGAAAATATTGAAGATTATTTATCAATTTTTAGACAAAATTTAGTTAATATTGGCTTTAAAACTTTTGATCCAATAGATGGTTTACAAATACCACAACAACTTGAGCAATCAGTAAATTTACAAAACCGATCTTATCTTTCAACTGTAATTGGTTTGGCTTTTAGAAAGTTGGATGTCTTTGGTTATTACAAATTTGTTACTGCAGTTAAAAATATAAATTTACTTCCTAACAGAAAAGGAATGGTCAAACAGAAGAAGATGAAAGCTATATCCAATTTTGCATTTAAGGGCGTTGTAGGTGGTGTTGTTGGTATTTATTTAATTTTATTTGCTTTATCTTTCTGGAATATTCATAGCTATAATAAGAAATTAGTTAATTATGCTAAAGTTCAACAAGAACATGCTCTCAAAGCAAAAGAAACCAAAGCAATTAAAAAAGAATTAAAATTAATTACGACTACTTTAAAATTAAGTAATAGTCTTAAATCAAATAAAGATTTGACTTATAGAATTTTAGCTCAAATAGCAGCAAGTGTTCCAAAAAGAGTAAGGTTCGATCAAGTTGATTATGACGGAAGATTAAGAGTAACAATTCAAGGAGTTGCTGCAAGTGATCAAGATATTCTAAAATTTATTAAAAATTTAAGTGATAAGAATTATATTAAGCAGGCATCATTATCATCAATGAAATTACCAAGAAAATCAGCAACGGGAATTACAATGAAAGGATTTAGAGTTTTTGTTTTAATTGATCCAAAAGGTCAAAGTAAAGCTCAAGGATAAAAATGGACTTAAAAAATATAGATTTAAAAAATATTAAGATTGAAGATCTGAAAGAGAAGATACTTCAATTAGCCGATAAGAAAACATTAATAAAGATTGGTATTTCTGCTGGAGCAATAATTATTTTCTTAATAATTTACTATTCAATTCTAAATCCAATAGTTGAAAAAAAGAAAGCTCAAATAGATGACATGAACAAAAAAAAACAGGAAACTGCTAAATTTGTTCAAGAAATTAAAATTACAGAGAAAAAAATTAAAGATTTAAAACCAAAATATGATGAGTACTCAACTTTATTTCATACTAAAGCAGAGGTCGAAGGTTTATATGAAACTCTAAGTTATTATGCAGGACTAAACGATCTTGTAATTTCAAAAATTGAAAAGGACACGCCTAAAGCAGTTACTAAATCTGAGGCTCTAGAAAAGGCAACAGGAAAAAAGGGAAAAAAGAAAAAGAAGAAAAAGAAGAAAAAAGTTAAACAAAAAAAGGCTGAAAACATGGCCTATTACACAATACCGGTTAAATTTGAGATAACAGGTAACTTTTTGGGTTATATCAAGTTTAAGAGAGCTCTTTCGGCATCGAAAAAGATGCTAAATTTTGACAAGGAGTCTATAAAAGTGGTAAGAGGAGATACAACCGGTGCGATAAAAGTTGATGGATTATTAACTATTGTAGGATTGGGCGATGGGTTTTAAAAAATTAATTATATTTAGCTTATTAGCTACTTTAAGCATTTTCAATTTACATGCTGAGAACCATGATGCTGAACAAAATATAATTGAAAAGGCAAAAGAAATTAATCAGAAAGTTAAAGAGAAACAAGCCAAACAAAAAGCTAATATTAGTTCTGAAATAGGAAAAGAAGAACCACTTCCTTTAAATGATCCATTTGTAGGAGATGCCTCTTTAGGCGGAGCAGCAGCTGTATCCGTAATTACTAATAGTGATGAAGAAAGAGCAGAAATGAGTTTATACAATTTTAAACTTGTTGGAATAATGAATGGTGAATATGAGAGTTACGTATCATTAATTAATGCAACTGGGGAAATTGTTACCTTACAAATGAATGAGGAACTAAGCCCTGGAATAAGATTAGTTGATCTTAGACCTGAAAAAGCAATTTTTGAAAAGGGTGATAACTCTTTTTTAGTTATAAACTTTAAAAACCAAATTAAAGAAACATCGGAGCCATTTTAATGAATTCAAAATCGCTTAAAATCATTATCTCTTTATTATTCTTAAGCTTTGTTTTAAGTGGTTGTGCTCAAACTACGGCAAAAGGCAAAAAAAAGAAAGTCTTTCAGCATGACACTCCACTAATTAAAGAGGATGTTAAAAAGTTAGGTAAAATTGAAGTTGAAAAAAGTGCAGAGATGGGACCTAAACCAGTTGAGGGAGATATTAAGGTCCTAGAAAAAAGAAAACAAATTTCCTCTGTTAAAGAAAAAAATTATTTACTGATACCTGACGAATATACTTTTCTAAAACAAAATGTATCATTCAAGTTTCAAAACCTAGATTATAAAGAAGCCATGGGTTTGATGGCTAAAATTGGGGAAGTAAATATATTGGTAGGTGAAGAAGTTGCTGGTGCTATTTCAGCAGAGCTTTCAGAAGTACCATGGGATAAAGCTTTCAATGCATTACTTGATATGAAAAATTTTGCAGCTGATATAGATGTTGCAAGTAATATAATTAGAGTTCATTCACCAGCAACATTGACATCTCAAGAAAGTTATAAATCTGCAAGAGCCTCAGCTGTTAGAAAAAAAGTTGAATTAGAAAATTCAGTAGAGCCAATAGTTTCAGAAATATTTAGACTTTATTATATAACACCGGCAGAGGCTAAAGCTACTATAACAGAATTATTTACATCAGTCGGAGCAGATACATCTTATTCCCCAATACAAGTAACTGAGGAAAAAACTACAAGATCAATAATTGTAAGAGGTAAGGCAAAAGACTTAGATGTTGTTGATAAAGTAATAAGAGAAATTGATGTTAGAACCAAACAAGTACTAATTGAGGCATTTATTGTTGAAGCAACTTCTACTTTTGAAAGAGCACTAGGAAACAAACTTGGTGCTGCTTACACAAGAAATCGTGAAAGAATTGGTGGTACAGTTGGAGGTTCAACAGTTGGATCTACAGATGGATCGATTTCCTCGAGCACAGCTCCAGTTTCCGAGGCAGGAAGTGGAGGCGCAGATAGTTTGTATAATTTCAATGCAGTTGGTGCTACCAGTGGTATAGGGGTTTTGAAAAGAACAGGTTCTGCAGTTTTAAAACTACAAATAGAGGCATTAGAAAAAGAAGGTTTAGGTAAAACTATTTCTAATCCTAAATTATTTACTCTAGACAACCAGATAGCCACTATCACACAAGGTGTTCAAATACCTGTTGCAGGAACTGATAATACAGCACCGACCTTTAAAGATGCTGCTTTAAAACTAACAGTTACACCAAGTATAATTGGTGATGGAAATGTGCTTTTAGAGGTTCAGGTCAATAATGATACACCAGATAGAACTGACCCTTCAGCAGTGGGTATAAATAAGATGGAAATTGCTACAAAATTATTGGTAGCTGATGGAGACATAGTGGTTATTGGTGGAATTAAGAAAAATGACATTACAGATGCTGCTGAGCAGGTCCCGGGGGTTAGCAAATTACCTGTGATAGGAAAAATGTTTAAAGGAACACAAAAAAGCGATAGGATGAATGAACTTTTAGTGTTTATTGCACCTAGGATTTTATAATGCTTAAGATTAGTAGAGAGAGTGAAATTAATTTAATCAATGTTCTGATAGATCACGACATTATCTCAGGAAAAGATCTACCAAACATAAAGAAGGTAAGCACTGAAAAGAACTCATCACAAATTGATGCTGTATTTGAGCTAAAGCTAACAGACGAAAATAAAATTTTGGATGTTTTAGTTAAAGAGCAAAATTTAGATGTTATCGATTTAACAAAATGTGAATTAACTGATGAGATTAAAGCTGTATTACCATCTAATTATATTAAGATGAATTTTGTTGCTCCTTTCAAAGTGGAAGGAAAAAATTTACACATAGCAATTTCAGATAGCTCAAAACTTGGTTTAATGAGAAATCTTAAAGCTATTACTAAAAAAAATATAGAATTGCATGCAGCTAAGGTTACTCAAATTTCTAACTTTATAGATAAAATTTTAAGTGAGACTGGAGACGTAACTACACAATCAATTAGAGCTGACAATGTAAGCAAAGAAAAAACAAAAACATTTGAATCTGATTTAGGAGAGGCAGGAGAAGTTTTAGAAAAACCACCGGAAGAAGATATAGAGGCTATTGAAAATGAGTCTGAAGTAATAAAGTTTAGTACTGCAGTCGTTGCAGAGGCAATTAAATCTGGAGTGAGTGATATCCATATCGAACCATATAGATTTTCATCTAGAGTACGGTACAGACAAGATGGTATGTTACAAGAACAAGAACAATATAAACAATTTCTTCATGATAATTATGGTGCAGTTGTAACAAGATTTAAAATCATGGGTAAATTAGACATTGCTGAGAGAAGATTACCACAGGACGGAGCAATCAACTTTAAAATTGACGGCAAGGTAGTTGATTTACGTTTATCTATTTTGCCAACCGCAAATAACGAAAGAATTGTAATGCGGGTTTTAAATAAAGACGCAGGAGATATAACTTTAGAACAATTAAACTTTGAAGATGTTGATTTAAAAAATTTAAGAAAATCAATTCATGGAACACAAGGATTAATTCTTGTCACAGGTCCTACGGGTTCAGGTAAATCGACAACGCTTTATAGTATTTTAAAAGAAGTGAGTAAACCTCATTTGAATATTTTAACAGCAGAGGATCCTGTTGAATATGAATTGGATGGAGTAGGCCAAGTTCAAATTAAAGATGATATTGGTTTAACTTTTGCTGCTGCATTAAGATCTTTTTTAAGACAAGACCCAGAAATTATTCTAGTTGGAGAGATGCGAGATAAAGAAACGGTTGATATAGGTCTTAAAGCTGCTTTAACTGGACACTTAGTATTTAGTACGCTTCACACTAACGATGCTCCAAGCACAATTACTAGATTACAAAACATGGGAACACCTGATTATTTAATTAGTGCTGCTTGTCAATTAGTTCTAGCACAAAGATTAGCGAGAAGATCTTGTAAAGATTGTAGAGTTCCTGACGATGACGTTACGCCTAAAGTATTACAAGATTTAGGTTTCAGTCCTGAACAAGCTTCAAGAGTAAAAGCACTAAAAGGCAAAGGTTGTGCAAAATGTAAAGACTCTGGCTACAAAGGTAGACAAGGTATTTATGAAATTTTAGTAGTTTCAAAACCTGTTAAAGAAGCAATATTACGAAAAGCAACTACTCCTGAATTAAGACAAATTGCAATTAAAGAAGGTTTCCAAACAATGCAAGATATGGGAAGAAGATTAATTGCTAACGGGGAGCTTAATTTTAGAGAGTATGAGCGGGTTCTAGCATCGGAATAATTAAATTGATATGGAAGCTTTTACATACAAAGGTATTTCTGACGGTAAATATGTTGAGGGAGAAATAGAGGCCCTAAATCAAGATGAAGCATCTTTTAAATTAAAAGAGCAAAAAGTAATTATTACCAATCTTATAAAAACTAAGAAAAAAAAGAGCGAAACTAAAGAGAAAGGTAAAAAGTCAAGCTTTTCATTGTTTGGAGGTAAAAAAAAACCTAAAACAGAAGACATACTTATTTTCTCAAAACAATTTGCAACCATGGTCAAAGCTGGTTTACCAATATTGGAAGTATTGGGTATGTTAAGAGATCAATTAGAAAACCCAGGTATTAAAGAAATTATTGAAGATATAAGAAAGAGTTTAGAGGGTGGTGTAACATTATCAAAATGTTTTGAAAAGTATCCACAATATTTTGATAATGTTTATTGTAATCTTATAAAAGCTGGAGAGGCCAGCGGTAAACTAGATGTTTTCTTGTTAAAGATTGTTGAGTCATTAGAAAAAAAAGAAAAAATCAAAAAGAAAATTAAAGGTGCTTTAATGTATCCAGGTATAATGTTTACAGTTGCAATTACAGTTAGTGCCTTCATGTTAGTGAAGGTAGTTCCTGTTTTTGCAAAAATGTATGATGGAATGGGCATTGAACTTCCAAAAGCAACAGCAACCATTATGGCTATGAGTGATTTTTTAAGAGGAACAGGTGGAATGGTTTTATTATTTGGAGGGATTGGTGGTTTTATTGCTTTTAGATATTTAACAACTAAAAATGCAGCCATACAATATAAATGGCACAAACAAATTTTAAAATTACCTGTATTTGGTGATATGATTTTGAAATCATTGCTTGCAAGAATTTCATTGATTTTAGGAAATCTTAGTGCAGCTGGAGTAAATTTATTAGAAAGTTTAGAAATTGCAAAATCTGTTAGTAACAATGTTGTTGTTACTGAGGCTTTGGAAAATGTAAAAAAAGGAGTTTTCTCTGGCGATACTTTGACAAAACTTTTTTTAAAAGAACCAATGTTCCCTCCAACATTTAGTCAATTAATTTCTGTTGGTGAACAAACAGGTCAATTGGATGAAATGTTTGGATCTGTTGCAATGTATTATGAAGAAGAATTTGATACCTCTGTAGAAAATATGTCTAGCTTAATTGAACCGATAATGATTGTCTTCATGGGAATTATGATAGGTGGTTTGATGATAGCTATGTACTCGCCGATATTTAACGTGGGTGCTATTATTGGTTAAATTTTTTTGGTTAACACAAGATGATTAACCCATCCATTTTGATCTTTTTTAAAAACAGCATTATCCATTATTTGTTTAATAAAAAAAGTTCCTAATCCACCAGGTTTAATATCATCTAATTTTCTATGTTTTACATTTTCAGGAACAACAGCTTTTCCTTTATCAAAAAAACCAATTTCTAAATCATTATCTTTAAGTGAAATTTTAATTTCCATTCTATCCGTTGTTTCTTCAACTCCTTTATATCCGTGTTTAACAATATTTTGAGCTGCTTCAGCTATAGCTAAAACTAATTCATCTTTTTGTTCTTGCGGTAGATTAATTTTATCAAAAATTTCTCTACAAAAATCTCTTACTTCTTTTAAACTTGCAGTACTTACAACAAAATCCTTTGCTTCTGATAAATTCATTATTCAAGGTTTAAAATCTGTTCAAGTTTTGCCATCATAATAACTTTTAAAACAGATTTGCTTACTTCTTTCACAACTACTTTAGTATTTTTTTCTAATGCTTTTTGATGGCTCTCAATTAAAACTGAGATCCCCGATGAATCCATGTATGAAACATCTTTTAAATTTAAGTGAACCTCTTTTCCAGCTTCGACTAGAGGTAAAATTACTTCTTTTGCTTTTTCAGTAACGTCCATATCGATTTCCCCATTAAGAAAAACCGTACTTACGTTGCCTTCTTCTGTAACCTTATATGACATAGTGTTCGATAGATAACATATCTGAATATTATTAAAATCAATAAATAAGACCCATATTGGGCATTTGTAGTTGCCTAAAAACAAATATTTCTAGTTTTTTTAGTGTTTACTTAGTGATTTTTTTTATATTAAATACAATTATATTTTAATTTAAAATAATTAAAGGGAATAGAAATGAAAAATAACAAAGGATTTACACTTATAGAATTATTAGTTGTTGTTGCAATTATAGGTATTCTTGCTGCAGTAGGTACTGTTGCATACCAAGGTTACATATCTGGAGCAAACAAAAGTGCAACTAAATCAAATCACGCATCTGCTGTAAAATATATTGCTGCCGAAGTTGCAAAATGTTCAATTGGTGAGTCAGAAGTTTTCAAAACTACTGCTGGAACTACAATGGACTGTGATGACAGAAAAGTAGCTGAAACAGTTACTGACGCTGCTGTAGCTGCAATGTCTGATTTCAAAAACTCTTTTAGCAGTGATGGTAGTGGTGTAGCAAATTCAGAAGACGAAACATTAGGTCAAGTTAGTATTACTGATGATGGTTCAACTGTTACAATTAAAACTTGTTTCGAAGATGGTTGTGCATCAGATGCAGTAAGCACTAATACAGTTGCTATTGAGTAAATTTTTTAGATTTTAAAGTCATTAAAATTTATGATTACTAAAAGCTCGGGTTTTAGTTTAGTCGAGCTTTTAGTGGTCGTTGCAATAGTAGGAATTCTCTCATCAATAAGTGTTGTTGCTTACAATGGTTATGTAAGTGGAACAAAAAAAAGTAGTGCAAAAAATATGATGCAACAAATATCTTTAGGCCAATCAGACTATTTATCAAGTTATGGAGAATATTATTTTACGAATGTAGGAGGTTCAAGCTGTGAACCTGATCAATCTGGTGGACAAGGAGCTTCCTCGACAGCTATTAATACTAACTTATTTTCTGGTGGACAAATAATTACAGCAGAAACTTCATGGGATATGTGTATTGAAGAGGGTGCAGGAGGTTTTGTTATTAAAGCTACCAATGGCACAGATCAATTAACCTTAGATCAAAATGGTACTTGGGGGGAGAGTTATTGAATTATAGTTTGATATTCTTGTTTTATGAAAAAAGTACTTCTCATATTATTCCTGCTCCCACTCTTAAGTAATTGTACCCAATATACAGCGATGGTTGGACCTAGTTTGACTATGGTTGAAAGTGGAAATATCTTAAAAGCATCAAGTTCTTTATCTAGCTCATTTGCAATGAAAAACATGAAACAAAATTTTGTGACTGAACTTAAAAGTGAAAAAATATGTCCCACAGTTCATTCTTCAGAATTAAATCAAATATTCTTTGAAACTATCGAACACACTGATTGTTTTTACGATCCAATGAGTATTTATCGATAACAGTTAAGGATGAATTCTCAAGAAGTGATAGATATTCTAACAAGTAATATCGATACTTTGTGGGTAATCGATTGTGCAATTTTAGTTTTCATTATGCAAGCTGGTTTTATGTGTATGGAAACTGGTTTATCGAGACATAAAAATAGCATCAATGTTGCATTAAAAAATGCTGCAGACTTCGGTGTATCAGTAGTTATCTTTTGGATTTTTGGTTTCGGTTTGATGTTTGGTACTTCTTACAATGGATTTTTTGGTACTGATTTATTTTTTTTCAAAACAGATAAAGCTGAGTATATGACTTACTTTGTTTTCCAAGCAATGTTCGTTGCAACTGCAGCAACAATTATTTCTGGAGCTGTAGCAGAGAGAATGAAATTTAATGGTTATTTAATAATGACTGTTCTAGCTACAGGTATTATATATCCTATCGTTGGTCATTGGGCGTGGTCTTCAAGTTATCTTTCAAAATATGATACCGTTGATCAGTTGTTAGTTGCAACTGGTACTATCAAAACCACGGGTTGGCTTTCGGACATAGGATTTGTTGATTTTGCTGGTAGTACTATTGTTCATTCAGTTGGTGGCTGGATTGCTTTAGCAGCTGTCTTAATATTAGGACCTAGAATAGGAAAATATTCTGATGCTAATAAAGGTAAATTTACTGGCTCTAGTTTTCCTTTAGCTGTTTTAGGAACTTTAATTTTATGGTTTGGTTGGTTTGGATTTAACGGTGGAAGTAATGGTGCAATGGATGAAACAGTTCCATTGATTTTAATAAATACTTTTTTGGCTGCAGCATTTGGTTTGTTAACTGGATTAGGTATTTCATATTATAGATTTAAAAAGCCAGATCCATTTCACATTATCCTAGGACCTTTGGCAGGATTAGTTGCGATCACAGCTGGATGTAATTCAATGACATCAGTGACATCTATCTTTGTTGGAATTATTGGAGCGATCATTGCGATCATAGTAAATGAAATTTTAAATAGATTTGAAATTGACGATGTAGTAGGTGCTGTACCTGTTCACTTAGCTGCTGGAATTTGGGGAACATTAGCAGTTGGTCTTTTTAGTGATTTAAGTATTTTAGATACTGGACTAGATAGATTTTCACAAATTAAAATTCAACTAATTGGAATAATAAGTATTGGAGCTTTTACTTTTATAACTTCTTACACAATTTTAAAATTTTTCGATAAATTTTATCCTTTAAGAGTTAGCCCTGTTCAAGAAGAGCTCGGATTAAATATTGCAGAACACAATGCAGTTTCTATTGAACATGATTTAATTTCAATTTTAGATAAACAGTCTGAGTCGGGAGATTTAAAAATAAGAGGTCCACAAGATCCTTTCACTGCAGGAGGAGTGATTGGCTTATATTACAATAAACTTATGAG
>ENA-OSEY01001479-OSEY01001479.1-marine-metagenome-genome-assembly--contig:-NODE-1479-length-16208-cov-6.033724_pt1 | contig 16208 bp, 12 predicted proteins | sample MGYA00248465_ERZ534230 | MGnify/ENA primary metagenome ERZ534230 (study PRJEB26409, sample SAMN06344110) | marine metagenome | isolation source: Sea water from surface | place: Atlantic Ocean:Southern...
AAATTTGGAGAACTTGCAAAATATTTAATTGATAAAAAGATAGTTAAAAAATTTCATCAACCATATGCATGCTCTGATGAAACTTTAAAGAGAGCACATTCAGAAAAATATATCAAGGATGTTAAAAATAAAACCTTAGACCAAAATACAATTAAGAAAATTGGATTTCCACTAGTGGATAGTGTTATTCAAAGATCTTTAGTTGCAACTGGTGGAACAGTTTTAGCCACAAAGCTTGCAATTAAAAATGGTGTTGCCTGTAATACTGCAGGTGGCAGTCACCATGCCAATTATGATGGAGGTGCTGGTTATTGTGTGTTCAATGATGTAGCGGTTGCAGCTCAATACTTATTGGATCGTGGATTAGCTGGAAGAATTTTAATAGTTGATTTAGATGTGCACCAAGGTAATGGCAATGCAGATATTTTCGCAAATAATAAAAATGTATTTACTTTTAGTATGCATTCAAAATCAAACTATCCAGCCAAAAAATCAATCAGTGATCTTGATGTTGAGCTTGATGATAATATGGAAGATGCTCAGTATATAAAGATACTTGATTTCTATTTAAATCAATTTAACGAGGAAAATTTTGATTTTGTTTTTTATATTGCTGGAGTTGATATCCATCACAATGATCGATTAGGTAAATTAAAAATTTCAGATGAGGGTATTAAAAAAAGAGATGAGATGGTTACTCAAAATTTTTTTTCAAAAGGTGTGCCTTTATGTGGCGTACTTGGTGGTGGCTATAATAAAGATTTCAAAAAACTTGTGGAATTACATTCTATTTTACATCAATCCTGTGCTAAATTACTTAAATGACAAAAAAGAATCCAAATCTTACTGCTGAACAAAAATTGATAATGTTTGAGGATGGTACAGAACGTGCTGGTAGTAGTGAATTAAACAATGAAAAACGAGAGGGGAGTTATCATTGTGCCAATTGTGGCATTAAGCTATTTGAGTCAAAAGCAAAATATGAAAGTGGATCGGGTTGGCCATCTTTTTATCAATCTTTACCAGATGTGTTTGAGACTAAAACCGATCACTTGATAGGGTATGCTAGAACAGAGTATCATTGTAAAAATTGTAATGCTCATCATGGCCACATCTTTGATGATGGCCCTCAACCTACAGGCAAAAGGTATTGTAATAATGGTATTTGTTTAGTCTTTCACGAAAAAGATAAAAAATGATTGTAAAGTACATAAGTTTTTTAGTTGGTTTAACTTGGTCTTATTCTCTAATTAAAACACAATCTATTTTTAGCAAAAAAACTGGTTTAATCTTTAAAATATTTATTTCTAAAGTTTCTTGGTTGACTTTTTTGGTAGCAATTTATTACGGATATAAAAATTTTTCTTTTCAATACACTTTAATTGGTATTGTAACTTCGGTAGTTATTGTTCATCTAGGATTTATGTTTTTAAGTAAATTTTTAAAGTCAAAATTTAGTGAACAACAATTAATCTTTTCGAAAAATTTTTTTGAATATTCTTTAATTGTGTGGATTTTATATTACTTTATATACTAGATAATTACCTATTTTGGTCGCTATTGGATAACTAAATATTGTTTTTTTTTTAAATTATAGATAAAATTCAGTATGTTTGAAAAATTAGAAGAACTAGCAAAAAATAACAAAAAAATATCAGATTTCCACATAAGAAGTGGTTGGCCTCTGGCTTATCGTCAGACTGGAGAGATTCATAAGATACCTGAAGTCATGGTCAAATCCCAAGATCTTCAAGATTTATTATCTACAAATTGTAATGAGGTTGAAATGAAGAGGTTTCAAGACACACATGAGTTAGATTCATCTGTTACATTAAGTGGTTTACGATTTCGAGCTAATTTTTACAAAACTATAAATGGTCCAGCAGCAGTATTAAGAAGAGTAGAGAGTGTAATTCCTTCAATGGAACAATTTGATTTACCACCGGTTCTTTATGATATTATTGATATGCACAAAGGGCTTGTTTTGGTTACAGGACCAACGGGTTCGGGAAAATCAACTACACTTGCAGCAATCGTTAATGAGATTAATAAATCAAGAACTGCAAATATTATTACTGTCGAAGATCCAGTTGAGTTTATTCACAAAGATTTGAAAAGTATTGTTTCACACAGAGAAGTCGGCAAACAGACCCAAACTTTTGCAAGTGCACTAAAAGCAGCGCTACGAGAAGATCCTGATGTAATATTAGTTGGTGAGATGAGAGATTTAGAAACTGTTTCACTAGCTCTTACCGCCGCAGAAACTGGGCACTTAGTATTTGGTACTTTACATACTAGTGGAGCACCTAGCACCATCAACAGAATTATTGACGTTTTTCCACCGGAACAGCAAGCACAAATAAGAGCACAAATTTCAACTTCCTTAAAAATGGTTGTAACTCAAAGACTTCTTAAAACTAAAGATGGTCAAGGCAGATGTGGTGCCTTTGAGGTGATGAAGTGTACTCCGCCAATTCAAAACTTAATAAGAGAAGCAAAAATTCATCAAATCCCAAGCATCATGCAAACTGCTGTAAAAGAAGGTATGATTACTATGACTAAATCTTTGGAAGAATTAGTAAAAGCAGGCAAAATAGATGCAGGTGCGGGTAAAGAACAATAAAGGTTTTTCATTACTTGAGATTATTGTAGTACTTGCAATAATTGGTGGAATTAGTGCAGTTGGAATTCCTAATTTTATAAAATGGTCAAATAACCGAGCAGTGGTAAATGCTACTTCACAAGTAGCATCTTTATTTCAAAATATTTACACCACTACAGAGCGAGGAACTTTCGCTTATGTTCAAGTTCTTATTAATAGTGGAGACGATGGAATTTCAATAACTACTAAAGGAATTACGATGGATAGTTTAGTATTTAAAATGAATGATACAAGTGATAATTGGAATCAAAATGAAACTGACAGATGCAGTATATCCTCACCAGGTGATTTTTGGGATACTGATGATATTGATAATGCAAACTTAATAGCTAATACATTTACAATGGAAAATGAGGACGTAGTAGCAAGTTTTATTGGTGAGGCATCAATATGTTTTTCTAGAAATGGTAAATTTTATTATGCTGATCCGGGTGGTGAATTGAATTTTGGCGGTCAGCCAGTAAACTATCTATATTTATTATTGAATAAAGAAACAAATTTGTCATGTGATATTAATTATTCATCTCCTTTACGAGATGCAGATCTTCCCGCACAAGGAATGGAAGGTGGATGTCAGTATGTGGGAGCAGTTCAATGGACAAGATTTGGTGAATTTACTACAAGCAGATGGGATGAACAAAGAAATTCATGGTATTACATGTAATGAAAAAAATGAAAAAAAATAATTCTGGGCTTTCACTTTTAGAAGCTTTAATTTCCATGGTGGTAGTGGGAATTGGATTTGTCGCAATATTACAGGTTACTCAATACTCTATTAGTTCAGTTAACACTTCTGCAGAGAGAACAAAAGCCAATTTTTTTATTAATATTTTTGCAGAAGACTCATTGTCATTAAGAGACACATCAAAAAGTGAAAATTTAAATGATATTTTGGTAGTTGAAGATAGTACAAGATTTTCTTCAGAGTGTGGTGTTCAAGGTTCAAAAATGAATGTTAAGACTGCAACTGCTGGAGATGTCTATAGAAACTCAACTTCGGATAATGATCCAATTTTAAATAAAAGTGAAAAATGGAATGCTCTAATAAGTAATAGAGATTATATGGACTGTTCAAATAGTGGGCGAGAAAAGCGAGCGTTTGAAATGTTTAAGATTTGCAATTTTTCAAGTTCTCCAGGCTGCATAGATAGAGCTAATCAAAAGGAAGAGGTTATTTATATAGGAAGAGCTCAAATGACATTAAATAATGGAGGAAAAAGAAAATATTTATATTTTCAATCTGATTTTAGATTAAAACCATGAAAAAAAATCGCAACAATAAAGGTGTTACTCTTATAGAGATTCTAATCGGAATTATTATAACAAGTATAATGGTAGGTGCGATGTACACTTCTTATAATGTTGTAAGTGGCGCATATAAACAAGTTAGCGATAAAGCAAAAATTAGTTCATCAAGTAGAGATTTAGTTACAATGATAATGAGGGATATTAGAATGGCTGGATTTAAATATTATTCTGGGACTCATGCAAAGGATCAATTTACTTCAAGAGTTGCTAATGCTACTTGTGTAGCGCAAGGTCTCACATTGCCTGATAGAAATTACATTGTTTTCAATTCTGGTTTTATAGATGGTGAGCAAGCTCGAAGCCATGCACCTTTAGTGATAAGAAAGAATGTAGATGGAACTATTCCAGAATTACATAATGCTACGAGAGATGTAGACTTGTGCTGTGATCGGATTGAAATTGTTTATGAAGATTTCAGTTTGGTGAGTAATGACGATCAACTTCAACCTTTTAAGATTTATAAAATTACATATTATGCAAGACAAGAAGGATCGGCAGATGATGACCCTCGTTACGCAGTTTATAAAAAAATAGAAAGTTGGAATCAACCAAGAGCTGATTTAAATGATTGTGAATGGCCTGCCGATGAGGCAGATTTAGCAACTGGATTTTGGGATGACACTTGTACAGAGTGTTTTGATGAAAAAGTAAGAGACCATATCGTTGATATGGAATTTATTCCGTTCGATGAAAATGGAAAAGCGATCATAGATGACTCTTTAAATTTTCCTTCACCAGAAAATATGAACCTTAGAGATAGAATATTTGATATAAGAACAGTTGATATGAGATTAACTTTTAGGTCAAAAAATCCTTTTTATGAAAAAGATATGGCACGTGATCCAAATGATCCAAATAATTTAGTCAAAAGGAGAGTATATGGTCTTCAAAGAGTTTATGTACCTGATGACTCAAATTTAGATAAGTATTTAAGAGACTCTGTAATTGTAACAATTAATACCAGAAATATAGGACAGGCATTTCAATGATAAAAAATAAAGAGAAAGGATTTGCTTTAGTTTTAGCATTAGTTTTGTTGTTAGCTATGTCTTTAATGGGCGGTGCTTTAGTGGTTACTGCATCATCAGATCATCGAGGTAATAATAGTAGTGATGAATACCAACAAACATTTTACGTGGCTGAAACTGCACTACTTGAGGCTCAAAAAAGTTTAATGGATAAAATGATAGGTCCAATCAATGTTGCAAGTGGAACAAGAAATTATGAAGCGAGAAGCATGCCAATAAATCTAACTGATCCAGTTGAGGGTACAAGAGAAGATCTAAATCTCACTCCTTGTGTAAAAAGTTTTAAAAACATCGATAACAGAGCTGGATCTACTTTTAGAATCGTAGAATACGTCAGAGATCAAAATTTTTATGATATTATTCAACCTGTCATCGAGGGTGGGGTAATTGATAATGATTTGGCTTCCCCTGAGGAGATAGCACAAGAAAGAGAGAAATTAAGTACATACAGATATGAATACCTTTCAGTGTTAGTAGGAATGGAAACATTTACCGGCACTGGAACAAGTGTAAAAAAAACCCAATTTAATGCTCAAAAAAGAGGAGCGGCATATAGGATATATGGTTGTGGAATTATGGGTTCAGTTGATAACCCGGAAATACTAATCCCTCTCGAAACTCTTGTTGTTTTGTCATATTAAGTCAAAAAAAAATTTAATCTGAAAGCTTAAAATAGACATTTAGAGTGTTGAATATTAAAAAATATTTTAATAAAATCTAGATGATGAGAAAGTTAATTGTCATAATTTTACTTGTTTTATTTTCACAATCTAAATCCTATGCATGCTCAATATTAAAAGTTGATATTGGAAGTTCCATTGATGTTGCTAGTCAAAATTTTGATTTTTTGGAAATGTATTCACCAGAGGTTTACGGAAAGAATTCTTCTGTAAAATATACAGTCCCAGCCAAGGATTATTGTGAAGACTCACTGCTTGAAAATGCTGATCTTGAAGTAATTGTCTACGACTCAAAAATAGCTGGAATTAATATTTTATCATGGGATCCAGAAATTAAGAATGAAGTCTATGAATTTACCAATAATTTCATAAGCTCTTTGGATCCAGATCTTAAAAATGATAAAGTTGGGATTAATGACATTAGCATTGGTAGTCTATTAATAGTGTATAGTAAATATAACCTGCGAGATCAAATTCAAGAGATTTTAGAAATTACAAATAAAGAATTAAGAGACTTTACATATGGAGAACAAGTTTTAGATGCCCAAGGATAAAATTTTCAGATTTTTAAAAACATTTTTTGTTTTTGTGATTTTGTTTAATTTTCAAACAAGCACCAATTCAAAACCAGTTCCTCCGGGAGCAGGTGAGGGAGATGTTGCTGCTAATATTTTATTTTTGGTTGATAGTTCTGCAAGTATGGGGGCATGGATTGGTAATGATGGATTAGATAGTGTTCCTAATGCCGTTTATGACTCAGCAGGTAGAATTATTGTTACGCAATCAAGAGGTCAAGGTGTTGTGAGATATACTGCAGCCGGGGTAAGAGATAGAAGTTTTGGTACCAATGGTGCAATTAGAAATGTTGGAAGATGTGACCAGGTAGTCTTTAATAATGGTAGAACTGGCACGAACCGAAATATGCGAGCAAATGTTTCTAGAAATAGAAATGCCAAAGCTGTTACAGCTGCAATTGGCAATGCTCCATCTAGGAATTTAATATTCTTTAACTCAACTGTTAGAAGAACATATCATATGATCTGGGCTTTTGATGAGACTGGACGAAATTGTAGATTAGCAATGGACGTTCCAACCATGGGAACTGTAAGGGCTTTCGATATAAAAACAATAGGAGGTACACCTTACTTATTTGCTTTAGGTAATGGACCGAATAGAAGACAGGGAGCCTTTACGTCGTGTAATTTGACTTCATTGATGTGTAATTCCCAAATTTTTCCTAGAGGTGGCTTTAGTAATTTACTTCTGAGTTTTTCAAGAATGTCAGTTAACAATGAAGGTACTTTAGTTTATTTAGCTAATGGTAATCTACAAGCTTATCCGCTTACAAGAGGAGGGAATGCATTTTCAATAAGTGAAACTAGACAAAGATATTGTGCTAGACCAAACAACCCTGATATATCCAGTCAACTGATGAATGTTAGTTCGGTTGCAGTATCACCTGATGACAGTGATATTGTCTATATTGGTTCAGCTTATAATTTTGGAATTCAAAAATTACAAGTTTCTGATACGGGCTGTACAGTCTTAACTCACATTGGCAAAGGAGTAAGAAGTTTTGATAAAAATGGTGGCGACGATGTAACTACAATTGCAGCAAATGATGTAAATTTTTCACAAGTTTGGGGTTTAGAAATTAATAGTGCTGGAACAAGAATACTAACATCAACTGAATATGGTTTTGTTGATGAATTTAATGAAGACTTAGTCACAACCGCTAATAGAGATACCGCGTGGTTACAAAATATGGGTGGACCAAGAATTAATAGATGGACCGGAGTCAAACAAGCTATTTCAGCTGTTGTAAACGATACCACTTTAACCACTGGAGCTCATTTTGGTTTTGGTCATTGGAATGCAGGAGAAAGCGGAAGAGGAAAAAATAGTAGAAGAGGTGGTGCGTTTTGTCATCGAAATAATGGTTGTACGTATTACAATGGGTGGAATGGTAATCATCCAGATGGAAGAAGCAGATTATGTAACTCTGACTCTTGTTTAAATGTTGGAGTAAGCTCCAGAGGTGCTGGCAGAATTATGACAGTTCTTCAGCCGTTAGGTCTTGCATGGGGGACTGATGCTAATGCATTTTCACAATTAGCAGAAAAATATTTTGATGATGGTAATGCTGGTGGTAAGGTTTACGATCCTGATTCTGATTGTCAATTAAACTACGTAATTGTTATTGGCGATGGAGCTATGAGAAATAATGGACCTGCAAGACAAAGAATTGAACGATTAAGAGACAAAGGAATTAAATCATTATTTGTTGCTTATGGTGGAGGTATCAGAGGTGGAGCAATGACTATATTTGAAAATTTTGCTCGATCGGGCTCATGCGCTGATAGCTTATCGGATGATTGCGAAGAAGTGATTATAGCTAATACGCCCGAGGATCTTAAAAGTGAGTTGACTAGTAAAATTAGGCAAATAATTGCTGACAAATTAGCATTTACGGCCCCGGCGATTACCGCAACTATTCAAGAGGGAGGTTCATTATACCAGGCACAATTTGGTTATGAGCAATTTGGTGAGTGGAGAGGAAAAATATTAAGAAAAAGATTAAAGCCTGACGGAACAGTTGTTCATGATATGAATCTTGATGGAAATTGGAATGCTGCTGTGACGATTAGAAATCAATCCAGACCTGTTGGAGAAGTGGATAGTAGAAAATTATGGACAGCGTTACCAACAGTTCCATACCTAACTGGTGCTGATCCTTGGAATAACTTTAAAACTGACTATGCACCTGAACTTGGTAGATTATTTGAATATTTAAATTATACTGTCAAAGATTATCATAATGGTTCAACTGGCCCATGTAATTTAGGTTCATCAGGTACTGGAGATGATGTAAAAGGATTAATCAACTTCATGAGAGGCTCTGACTATTTTGATTACGACGGAGATTGTAACATTACTGAAGTAAGAGGAAGCGTGATGGGAGATGTTTATCATTCTCAATTAGTTGAGGTGGGTAGACCAGATGCAAATTTAAAATACAGCGAAGAAAATGAAGAAGCTTTTTTTAGAGCAAAGAATAATTATCAAAATTTTTTAAATAACAATTATTCAAGAAAAAGTGTGATTTATGCCGGATCTAACTCTGGTGTTCTGCATGCTATTCAGGCAGAAGATGGAAAAGAACTTTGGGGATTTGTTCCACCATTCGTTGCTGGATTACTCCCGCAAATTATTAATAGAAATTATAATGGAAAAGTAGATGGTAACAAAGGTGGGTCAAACCCTATCTTTGCAGTAGACGGTTCTCCAGTTGTTCATGATGTATTCATGAAAGGTATAAAACCTTCTGGAACAATTGAGTCGTCAGCATCATGGCACACAATATTAATCATTCCTTATGGAAGAGGAGGACCTGGTTTCTCGGTTTTAGACGTTACTGTGCCAGAAAAACCAATCCATATGTTTTCTATATATAATGATAATATTAACAATAGAGTCTTAGTCGCTGATCATGAGGGTAATATAAGTCAAAAACCTTATAACTCTGGTTTTGCATCTTCTTTACAATCTCTCCAAGGAATTAAAGCTTTAGAAAATTATCTTGCAGCAAGAGAGGTAGATATAGATAATACACCACCAGGAGAAGAAGAAATTGATGAAGAAAAAAATAATATTGCTCCTTGTGCATCAGACTCTGATTTTTCAATTAATGGTACATCATCCTGTTATAAAGGAACAACATTTGATTTTGATGGTATAGTTTTAGATTATGCAAATGGTGAAGTAATTCCAGCTGGTGTGTTGTCTGCAACAGAAATAACAGATGGGGAAGCAAAATCTATACCAATAGCAAGTGCAAGTATGCAAGATGGAGCTTTACGAGTAACATTTACTGAGGAAAAAGTAATTAACTTTCACGTTTCAGATGCTGAACCAACAGAACCGAATGCATTCAGTATCTCTACCGCTTGTAGAGGTGCCACTGGAATAGATCCTATTTACGATTATACACAATTAGGAGAGACATGGTCAGCTCCAAGAGTAATTAGAATACCATCAACATCTAAATCAAAACAAGACAACATGGATGAAGACACTTATGTGGCGGTTATGGGAGGTGGGTTAAGTCTAAATGACCCTTGCGCAGGTTCTGCAGTTTTCTTAGTCAATTTAGAGGATAGAGAGAATCCAGGCTCAATTTTTGGTGCAGAGGAGAATGGTGGTCCAATAAGCATAGTAGATACCGATCCAGGAGGTGTCACCATAGGTAGCAGCGTAGAGCCTACTCCAAGTGGAAGTGACATAAATAATTCAATACCTTCATCACCTTTGTTGGTAACCCCAGATACTGTTGGAAAAGTATATGATATTGGTTGGAGAGGAGCATTAGTTTACATTAATGACCTTGAGGGTAAAATAACTAAGATAAATCTAACAAATTCTGATGAGAACGACGCAGATCTGTTTGATCAAACGACATTGTTCAAATTAGATGCTTCTACTTCCAATGGAAGATACAGTTTTTTCTCAATGGATGCAGGAATTGGTTTTACAGATCCTAACTTCTGGTTGTTTGGATCAACAGGGAATTACACAGACTTAGGCGGAGAAGAGCAAGGATTAGATAACATTTTATATGGAATAAAGGATGTAGACTTTCCATATTTTAATCCTGATGCAAGATTTGGTGGAGCAAACCAAACAAAAATACCAAAAGGATCTGACGATGACTTTGTAATTAAAGCTCATCTGAATGCTGAAGAAGCAGACTCTCTAAAAGATTTGAGTATATGTAAAGATGTAACCGGTGATGAATTTGGAGATCTTTGTCCAACTCCAGACCACAAAGGTTGGTACGTAAGATTAGATAGAGATGAGGCTGGATCTTTTATAATTCCGCGACAATATCGAAAAGCTTCTGCTCCACCTACATTGTTTGGTGGTAAAGTATATTTTCCAGTTTACCAACCACCAACTGGTACAAATAAATGTAATCAAGGTAAAGCATATATATGTGCAACAGATGATGAGTGCGGTACTAATAAATCTCAAGGACTGCAGACTAATGCAAGCTTAGACACCACTACTACTGGTGGAGATGCAACAGCGTCTGCAACTATTAGAGGACCTGATCAGTGTGCATTTGTAAATGAAGGAGTACTGTCAGAGCTTGTAATATTTGGATCAAACTTATACGCTAACGTTGCTGGTCCAAGTGAAGACTCTTCTACCCTATATATACTTCCTGCTTTACCAGGTGATGTAATCTCAAATAGAGGTGGATGGAGAGACAGTAGTTATTAAGTTAAAAATATTAATAAATTTATTTTTAAGTAATTAAATTAAATATTTAAATATCTCATCTATAAAAACAATATAAAGTATACAACCAACAACTAAGTGTGGACCAAAAGGAATTTCAGTGCTTAGATTTTTGGATTTTTTAATTAAACTTGGCAAAGAAAAACCTAAAGCTGTAAGAGAAGAAAAAATTAATATAAAGGGAATTGAAATCCAACCAAACCAAAAACCTAAAGCTGACAAAAGCTTTGCATCGCCTAAACCCATCCCTTCTTTATTTTTAAGTTTTTTATAAACAAATATTAATAACCAAATAATAAAATAACCACATACACCTCCAATAAGTGAGTGAAAATAATCTGGAAAAATACTTCGATCTAGAAATGGATCAAACGATTTGAAAAAACCTATGATCATTAAACTATAAGTGATCTGATTTGGAATAATAAAATGTTTTAAATCAATAAAGAAAATAATTATAAAAGAAATTATTAGCATAAAGAATAACAATGTAGTTGTTGTAAGACCAAAAAATAAAAAAATGAAAAGAAAAGCAAATGCTGCAATGGCCTCAACAAGAAAATACTGGAAACTTATTTTCATTTTACATGATCTACATTTGCCTTTTAAAAGCAAGTATGAGAGGAATGGAATATTGTCGTACCAATTTATTTTAATTTTACAGCTTGGGCAGTGAGATCTTCCAGTAACTACGTTTTGATCATTTGGAAGCCTATGTATACACACGTTACAGAAACTTCCCCATAAAGCTCCTAAAATAAATACAGCAGTAGGTAGCACGGGTTAAAGTTTGATTTGGGCTGTAAACTCAATTATAGTATCAATGCAATAGTGAACTAATAATATTGCATCGTGAATATGAAGGTAAAAATTAGGTGAATATATGACTACTTCCATAGTGGAAAATTATCAAAAAAGTAATAAATTGCCAATTAAAAATATGTTTTTTGGTAAGAAAAAAGAGACAAAGAATGAGCAGGAGGATACAAGCAGTAAGGATCTTGCTATTGTAACTCAAATGAACCAAGAGTTTGCAAAGTCTCTTGATTTGAAAGAAACTCTTCAAAATTCTTTAGAAGTAATTATTAAAAGAATTAATGCACAAGCAGCAAATATTTTTTTAATTGACGATAAAAGCCAAACTTTTCAATGTATTGCATCTAAACATCAAGCTTATTTAGAAGATTTTGAAATTCCAATCACGCAAGGTGTAATGGGCAAAGCTGCAGTCATAAAAAAGTGTATTAGAGTTGGAGATGTAAGAAAAGATGTGAGAGAGATTGCTGAATTTTATTTTGATTTAGATAATAAAACAAATTTTACAACGTATTCTGTATTGTGTTCTCCTTTAATTGTTTCAGATGAATGTATAGGAGTAATTCATTGTCTAAATAAAAAAACTGACAATAAACTTTTTGAAGAGAACGATAGAAAACTTTTAGAAACTTTATCTGGTCCTGCAGCATTAGCAATCAATAATGCAAAGATGGCAAAAGATTTAGTTGAGAAGAATAGAATGCATAAAGAAATAGAAATAGTCGGTGAAATTCAAAAAACTTTATTGTCTCAAAACAAAAAAGAAAATTTTCCCATCGCTGGTATAAATATTCCTGCCAAGGTTGTTTCAGGTGACTTTTATAACTTCGCTGAATTATCTGAAGGAGTTTATGGTTTTGGAGTTGCAGATGTTTCTGGTAAAGGAATAAAATCTTCTTTACTAATGTCAAAAGCATCTAGTTTGTACAGATGTTTAAGTAAAACTAATTTTTCTGCAGCAGGACTTTTAAATATTTTAAACACAGAAATATGTGAAACAACTTCAAGAGGAATGTTTGTTACAATGTTAATTGGAATTTATGATAGTAATAAAAAAGAATTACTTTTAGCTAATGCAGGTCATGAACCACCTTTAATCTATTCAAACGATGGAAATTTTTCTAATTTTGAAGAAGCGGGTCCACCATTAGGCATTGCACCAAAGTTTAAGTTTAAAGAAACTAAAATAAATTTTTCTAACAGTTCAATGTATATTTTCACAGATGGAATTACCGAAATAAAAGATACAAAAGGAAATATGTTAGAGTCGGATGGTTTTCAAAATTACATAAAGAAATATCAAGCTGTTCCTAATAATGAAAGATTAAATAAAATTATTGAGGATATAATTAAATCTGGTCGAATACAGAAAGATGATCTTACTATTGTAGTAGTTGATGGGAAATGATTGGCGTAAGCAAAGTCATGAATATATTTGGAATAGTTTTAACGACTATTTTGTACTGGGCTTCAAGTAACGTTTGCAGATATAATTTTGCTATAGATAAGAAATCAAATATTTTAAATGTAATTACAAAAGAAATAGATCCTTCTTTGTATCAATCACGAACTTTTTACTTTAAAGAGTTGAATTGTAATAAAGTTAACTTAAATTTTGATTTAGAAAGGATGTTAGATAATTTTAAAATGATATCTGTGTTTGTTTATCAAGAATTAAACACAGACATAAGAGGAAAACCAATTGAATAAGCAAAATTTAAATTTTATTCTAAAATTTATTTGCTAAATCAAAAAATTTAAAAAAAACAATCTCAAATTGTAAAAATTTAATATTTTTTTTAAAAAAAATAACAATTTGAGGTAGAAAAAGAGTAAATTTGAAAAATTTCTAATTTTATTTTGAAATTTTCCTATTCCAAATCGTAAAATACTTTTTTTTTAAAATCTCTAACACAAAAAATACTTACTCTAACACAAAATATCCTGAAATAGTCTAAAATGAAATTTATATTGATTTTACTAGCTTTTTTTAAAATTAGATGAATTTAAAAACTCTAACACAAACGTATAATTTTACTTTGTGTTAGAGGAATTTTACTTTGTGTTAGAGATAATCATATTTGAGTAATTTTTTTAAATTTTATAATTGAAGGTTAAATCTCAAAAAAACTACGTTTTATGGGCTTTTTTTAATCAATACCCATTTTGAACATATAAATTTTAATTTTGTGTTAGACTTTAATTCAATTTTGTGTTAGAGATTCGTAAATTTGTGTTAGAGAATTAAATTTTTGAATCATATGAGTGATCAAGAAGACGATAAAAAAGTATTGAATGAAGACGCTTCACAACCTGAAGACGAGAATCAATCAAAAATTGATTCTGAAAATCAGGCTCAAAGTGAGTCAAATCAAAATTTAGAGACAACTTCTGATGGAAATGAAAGTAAAACCGAAAATTTAGTTGAAAATCAAGATTCAAGTGCAGAAGAAAAAAAAATAAATGAAAATGACACCTCTTCACACCAAGTAATTCATAAAAAGGATGGAAGGTTACATATATATGTAAGACAAGATAAATATAAGGGTGAATTAAAATCAAAAAATTGGGTCGGAAGACTTTACATTGACGGAAAACAAAAAATTTCTTCATCAGGGACAACAAACTTAGATGAAGCGATCCCAATTTTGGAAAAATGGTATGATGATGTTATCGCAGAGAGTGAAAGATTAAAGAAACAAAGCGCTCAAAGTGAAGGTGTTGAAAGTCAGACTAATTTAGAAACTGAAAAATCTATTACAAATGAACAACCAGTTCAAACTACACAAACTTCTGAAAACGAAAACTTAAATCAAAATACAGATAACAAACCTATCGAGCAAGAAAATCCAGTTCAGTCAGCTGAAAGCACTAATGTATCTAAATCTGAACAAGTTAAAAATAAATTATCAAATATTTTTGGAAAAATAAAAGATATAAAAATTAAAAAACCAACTTTACCTGGATCAAAATCTCCAAAAATTTCATCAGGATTAAAAAATAATTTTAAATCTAAACTAGAGGGGTTTTTTAAATCTAAACTTGGAAAATCTTCAGTTCAAGGAGAAGAAATTCTTGGTGTTGAATTATCAAACAAAGAAATTAGGCTCGCTCAAATAACTACGAACAAAGCTAATCAATGGGTGCTTGAAAAATTTGATACACATAAAATAGAAATTGCAGATGAAAGTTCTGTTTTAGATAATGCTGAAAAATTTACTGAAGAATTAAGACTAGTCATTCAAAAAAATAAAATTACGACTCCAAATGCAGCTTTATCAATACCAGTTACTAGTGCAATTATAAGAGTAGTTACTGCTCCATTAATGAAAGATGAAGAATTGCAAAAAGCGATCGAAACAAATTCATTATGGGAGAATTTAGTTCAGCTAACTGATAATCTTGATGATTACTCTATTTTTCATCAAGTAATAAATAAAAATGAAAAAGCAAATACAATGGATATATTATTTGTTGCTTCTAAATTGGCAGATATAAATAGTTACACAACAATAATTAAGAATGCAGGATTAAATCCAGTTATAATTGACGTAAAATGTTTTGCATTAAAATCTGCAGTCGATCAAATTAATCAAATTTCAAATAAAATTGAGGATGCAAATTTAACAGCCGTTTTAGAGTTTGGTCTGGATGAAAATTATCTAATGATTTTATACGACAATAACCCAATTATTACGGACATATTTTTAAGAGGATTAGATAGAAAAATTCTTTTATCTTCTGAAGACGTTGAAGAAAAAGAGGGACTTGTTCGAAGGTATGTAACGCAGGTAAAACAAGCAATACAAGACTTTGAGACTAAATATGAAAAAAGAATAAGAAATATTAAAGTAGTATCTGATATTGAAAACGTCGACGAATATTTATCTTTCTTTAGGAAAAACTTAATGAATGTTGGGTTTAATCTTTTTGACCCAATTGAAGGTTTAAATGTTCCTAAACAATTTGAGGATAAAATAAATTTTCCTAATAGATCATACCTCACAACAGCTATTGGTCTTGCTTTTAGAAAATTAGACGTATTTGGCTACTATAAATTTGTCACTGCAGTAAAAAATATAAATTTATTACCCAATAGACAAAGCATGTTCAAACAAAAGAAGATGAAGGCTATATCTGGATTTGCTTTTAAAGGTGTGGCAGCAACTGTTGCGGCTCTTTATTTAATTTTATTTTCTTTATCGTTTTTTCAAATTTACTCATACAACAAACAGTTATCAGACTACGAAAAAGTAAAAAAAATTCATATTGAAAAAGCTAAAGAGAATGAAGTTATAACAAAAGAATTAAAGCTAATTGAAACTACACTTAAATTAAGCAGAACATTAAAATCAAACAAAGAGTTAACATATAGAGTTCTTGCACAAGTAGCTTCAAGTGTTCCAAAAAGAG